>Ga0180434_10000302_pt1 | contig 73404 bp, 73 predicted proteins | sample SS_ome_7_FD_132453 | JGI IMG/M metagenome (GOLD analysis project Ga0180434, IMG submission 132453) | Hypersaline lake sediment archaeal communities from the Salton Sea, California, USA - SS_1_D_2 metaG | ecosystem: Environmental > Aquatic > Non-marine Saline and Alkaline > Hypersaline >...
CCGTCCGGATCGCACGTTCTCCTACATTCCGGCCATTCGCAGGGTCCGGCGCACGAGCCCGGCGAACCGGTCCGACGCGTTTCTCGGCTCCGATTTCTGCGTGGACGACGCCTGGGGCTATGCCGGCAAGGTCAATGCCTTCGACTGGAAGCTCGTGAAGAAGGTGGACCAGCTTATCCCCTTCTACCCGGGAAAGCCAGTGCCGCTCGTGCAAAACGACATGGGAGAATGGGAGACGCGACACGAGGACCGGAAGGTTGTCTTCGGGTATGAGAAGGACGGCTATCAGGGCGCTCCCTGGTGGCCCACGAATTACATCTACGTCAAGAGGCCCACATATGTGTTGGAGTGCAAGGCCAAGGATCCCTACTACAACTATGGAACCCAGTATTTGTGGATAGATGCGGATTGCTTCACACCGACGTACAAGCTGATTCACGATCGTGCCGGAGACTACTGGAAGACCGAGTGGCAATCCTTGATCGGAGAGGAGAGTGCAGACGGGAAGATGCGCATCACGGGGCTGGTGGACATGCTGGCCTTTGATGACCGTTCGCAGCATGCGAGCAACATCATCTTCCTGGAACCGAAGAATACGACCCATTGGTTTGCGGTGATGGACAGGAACGACTACTCCCTGGGTGGCTTCCAGAAACTCTGCAAATAAGGGCCGCAAGGCCGGCGCCTGCCTTCGATAACCAGTCACAGCAACAGCCCCCCCATGGTGCAACGGTTCGGAACTTGAGCCGTTGCATCCGTTTCTTCTTGGGGGCGGGATAACGAACCATCAGGAGAAAGAGTCATGAAGAGGATACGCAGAACCGGAACAAGCTTCGTGCTGGGCTTGCTACTATGCACAATCCATCTCGTCCCGCCGATCGGCGACCTGAATGCCTCGGAGCCGATCGTGACCGGAGACAACACCGTTGCCGATACGACCAACGAGAACGTTAAACAGGTCGTCGGAGGACAGGACTACAAGGGTGTCCTGGAGATCAGTCATCATGGAATCGCCTACCTAAGCGAACACACGGAGTGGCTCGAGTTCATCCCCTGGGACCAGGTCCTTGGATGGAAATGCTTCGGCTCGATGCATGCAGAGCCGAACGAAGAAACCCTTTGTACCTTGTGGGTTCAGGTGAAGAAGGGCGCACCCCATGCGGCAACGCACTTGTTTTTCAAGCTTCCCTGCGAAATGGTTGCCGGCAAGGAGAACTGGGAAATCCTGGAGTCGTACGATCCCCGGGACGACTTCTAGATTTAGGGAGGACAGGCTTCATGGGCTTAACGGTCACAACAGGTCATTACTGCTTTGTCCGGTGCGACGGCCCCCGATGCACCAAGAGGATCGAACATTCCGACGAGAAGGCCCTTCTTCGCCTGGTCAAGTTATGCGGATGGGAGCAAAGAGGCAATCTATGGTTCTGTCAGGATTGTGTGAAACGGGTTGATCATGTGACTTCCTGAGTTCCCGCTCTGCTCAGTTCTTGCCAGGTCATTGGCCTCCTTCTTGCATATCTTTCACATCGAGAAAAGTGCTGGCGCTGACCCGTGCGGGATGTAAGAGCGTCCGGCGCGTCCAGGCAAGCTCAGAGACCGAGGACCCCCCCTCCTCGGATCGAGCGGGGCACCGCCGTGACCCCCAACCGTCCCTGCCGGGTCAGCTGTCCGGCATGCTTCATGAACCTGAGCGCGTCGCACTTTTCTTCCTCCCGTAGGAGATCCCAAGCTTGTCCATCCGCTTCCTGAGCGTATTCGGGTGAACGCTCAGCATCTCCGCCGCTCCTCCCGGGCCGCTGATCTTGCCGTGCGCCAGCTCGAGCGCCTGTCGGATGTGTCGTGCGTTCATCTCCTCAAGGGGGACCAGGTCATGGTCCGGCTCCACTCCCCTGTGGCTGTCAGAAACCCTGGGTGCCGTTGGTCCCAGATGGCCTTCAAATGAGAGCAGCCCTCCGCGATGCTGGATCAGGGCCCGTTCCACCACGTTTGCCAGTTCCCGCACATTGCCCGGCCAGGCATACGCCATGAGCCTCTCCATGGCGCCATTGGCAAGTGCAGGCCTCTCCATGAGCTTGAGCTCCGCGGACTTGCGCCCGAGAAAGTAATGGATCAGCGCGGGGATGTCTTCTCTTCTCTGTCTGAGCGGCGGGATCATGATGGGAAAGACGTTGAGACGGAACCACAGGTCTTCACGAAACTGTCCTGAACGGATCATCTCCTCGAGGTTTCGGTGAGTGGCCGAAAGGATGCGAATATCCACCGGGATGGATTTCGTTCCGCCCACGCGTTCGATCTCCCGGTTCTGCAGAACGTTCAACAGCCTGACCTGGGCCTGGGGCGGCAGCTCACCGATTTCGTCGAGGAAGATGGTGCCCTGGTCGGCCCGTTCGAATCGGCCTCTCTTCTGGGTAATGGCCCCGGTGAAGGAACCCTTTTCATGGCCGAAGAGCTCGCTGTCCAGAAGATTCTCCGGGATGGCGCCGCAGTTCACCTTGATGAGAGGGCCGTCCCTGCGGGGGGAGGATTGGTGAATGGCATTGGCGATCACCTCCTTGCCCACGCCGGTCTCCCCCATGAGCAGCACCGGGCTGTCAAGGGGCGCGACTTGGCGGACCATGTTCATGATCTCCCGCAGCCCGAAATCAGCGCCGATGATCTCTTCGCCCGAGAGTTCCTGCAGCTGCTGTTGCAGGTAACGGTTGTCATCGGCCAGCATGTCCTTGAGTCTGTGGACCTCCTGGTGCTCCAGTGCGTTGGCCATGGCAATGGCAAAGGGCTCGTGCAGAAGAAGCAGGAGCCGGGCATGATCGTCCGTGTACCGGTCGTTCCCGTCTGCGCTTGCGTCCAGGACGCCTACCCGTTTGCCCTCGAGTTCCAGGCGCATACGCATCATGGAGAAGTCAGGCTCTCGCCCCATCCTTCGTAACAGGTCCATGATCTTGGGGTCTGAGTAGGGCCGATTGTTGATTTCGATCCTCTCCATCGTGTCCCAATCAGAAGCCCATTTGTCCCTGTGTTCCTCCGGCATGGGGAAGACTCTCCCCGGATCTTCCTCGTCGTCGGGCGTGACGGATGCAATGGTCTCCACCACATTCAGGTCCGGATCGTAGAGCCTGAGATGCATCGCCCTCAAGGGGAGGAAATTCTCCAGGTACTCGAAGCAGAGCCTCATGGCCTTTCCAATGTCCAGGCTCCCACAGATCCGAACCGTTGCCTGGCGAAAGAATTCGTTTCGGTCCACGTTCATGCAGCCTCCTCACTTCAAAAACCCCGGGGCGTGGAACAGCCATCCCAATATACACACTATAGGAGAAAAATCATGCTGTAGCCTATCACTCTCTGCTCCGTTGGGTCAATATATCGCCATTTTTCTACCTCGTCTCACGAAACACCCTTGAGTGATTCCGGGAATAGGCCGTGTGCGCTTACAGATTCACACTATAGGGGACTCTTTACTCTATGGCGGATATCTTTTCCCCCTGTCGGGTCAAATCGGGAATTCCAAATCTACAAGTATCTGAAATATAAATATTTTTTTGCTTGGCACGGTTTTCGCTCTGCAGAAGATCAGCGTCGATACAGACATCCATAAACCTGAACATGAGGAGGAAACAAGATGAGACGCTCAATCCAAACGGTGCTCGTTCTGAGCCTGGCTGTGTGCGGGCTTGGCCTTGGTGTGCTGACCGGGAATCCGGCTGCCTCGGAGTTGATCGTGACCGGGGAAGAAGCCATCTCCGACACCCTGTTCGTACCCATCCAGCAGACAGCCGGGGGCCAGGACTATCAGGGCGAACTGGAGATCAGCCATGAAGGCATCGCCTACGTAAGCGGACTCACGGGAGCCTGGACGTTTCACCCCTGGAAGCAGGTCCTTCGGTGGAGGTGCTTCGGGTCCAGGCACGCAGGGACGAACGAGGAAGCCCTTTGCACCCTGTGGATACGAACGGAAACAGAAACGCCCCATGCCAGGGAATATCTGTTCTTCAAGGTCCCCTGCGAGATGGTTCCCGGCCAGGAGAATTGGGAGACCATGCAGCACTACGATCCCTGGGGCCGCTTCTAGGTGGGTCGAACGTTGGTTCCCGCAGCACGTCAATCTCAACGAACGGGCAGATGGCCATGTTCATGATGGATATGGCCATCTGCAAATCCAGGGGAGGGAAGAGACGATGAGATGGATGGAGATCATAACCCTCCGAACGGCAGACACGAAGGGCAAACAAGCTGCCCAGGATCTCCTGGCCCAGGTGGACAGACCGGGCGCAGACACCCGGCAACAAGGATTCAAGCTGTATCACAACGCCGAGGTGGAGACGGACCTGAGCATCCACATCGAGTGGAATTCCGAGACGAACGGACAGGGCAAGAGCCCCCTCGGGGTGGAGCTGGCCCATGCCCTCAAAGGCTTCGGCCTTGTGAACCACAGTGTATGGATCGAAGAGAAGTGAGACATCCGGATGCGTGCCGCGTGGACGGCCGAACTTCTCCAGGAGGAGACCCGCAACAATGAGATGCAAGATCAAGTCCGTTCCCGGGTTCAAGACAATTTCATCCTCGAGAGCAGCCTGGTTCCGCCTTCCGTTTCTTCTGACGGCACTTGGAATCGCACTGGGGTGCTCGGTAGGCCCGGATTACGTAAAACCCTCCCCGCACATGCCGTCGGAATGGCATGCAGCGCCGGACCCGGCAGTGGTGCCCGGCAAGACGATCATCCGCCGCTGGTGGACCGTGTTCGGAGACCCCATGCTCACGCGGCTGATCGAGGAGGCGGCCGAGAGCAATCTGGGCGTAAGGGCTGCGGTTGCGCGGGTGGACGAGGCCCGCGCACGCCTGGGGGTCGTGACCGGTGAGCGCGTGCCCCGGGTAGGTGCTCAGGGTGCGGTTACCCACCAACGCAACAGCGAAAACGCCCTGGGCTACTTCGGCACAGAGACCTTCTATTCCCTCGGATTGTCGGCAAGTTGGGAAATCGACCTCTTTGGCCGCATCCGCCGTTCCGTGGAAGCGGCAAAGGCGAGTTACCAGGCCAGTGAAGAGGATCGCATCGATGTGATGATCACCCTCTACGCCGAGGTGGCTCGGACCTACATAGACGTCCGGACGTATCAGGCCCGGCTGGCAGCAGCCGAGGCAAACATAGAATCCCAGAAAAAGGTGCTGGAGCTGACCCGTGCACGATTCAAACACGGCCTGGCAACCGACCTGGACGTGGCCCAGGCCGAGCGCGTCCTGGCAAGCTCCGAGGCTGAGGTTCCCCCCCTTCGAATCGAGCTGGCCCGGGCCGTGAACACCCTGGCCGTACTGCTGGGTCAGCATCCCGGCACCCTCCATAAACGACTGAGCACACCGGGGCCCATTCCCATCCCTCCCCGGCAGGCCACGGTAGGGGTCCCGGTGGATCTTCTGCGCCAGCGGCCGGACATCCGCCGGGCCGAGCGGCAGCTCGCCGCCCGGACGGCCCGCATCGGCGTGGCCACGGCCGACCTGTACCCCAGCCTGTCTCTCACAGGCTCCTTTGGCTATGAGTCGATCGATGCGAGTGATTTCTTCGATGCAGGCAGCCGGGCCTTCACCCTGGGCCCGGCCCTGCGATGGGACGTCTTTCGAGGGGGGCAGGTTCGCAATCAGATCAAGGTCGAAGACGCACTGACCGAACAGGCCCTGCTGGGCTACGAACAGACGGTGCTCAATGCCCTCAATGAGGTGGAAAACGCCCTGGTCGCATACCTGGAACAGCGAATCCGCTTCGAGGCCCTGGGACGGTCTGTGGACGCATCGCGCCGCTCCGTCGACCTTTCCACCAAGCTCTACAAGGAAGGGCTGGTGGAGTTTCAAAACGTGCTCGACGCCCAGCGGGCGGAGTTTTCTCTCCAGAATCAGCTGGCTGCGGCCCGCGGTAACAGCGCCGCGAATTTCGTCCGGGTCTACAAGGCCCTGGGAGGCGGGTGGGACCCGGAGGAGGTTCCCGGCAAAGCGGCATCAGCAAAAGAACCCGAAACCAACGCAAAGCATGAAGACGAAACGTAGAGATAGGAAGACATGGTCGAGGAGAAAATCATGAGAGGAAATGTATCCAGGCAAACCCCAAGCCTGCGGGCCGGCATCGTTCCGCTTCTTCTGGCCGGCGGCCTTCTGCTGGGCTGCCAGCAGAAGGCCGAATACGTGGCCCCACCGCCGCCGACCGTGACCGTCAGCAGGCCGGTCGAGCAGGCGATCACGGATTACGCCGAGTTCACCGGCACCACCGAGGCGGTGGAGTCGGTGGAGATCCGGGCCCGGGTGGAAGGGTATCTGGAGAGCGTCCATTTCAAGGACAGCGCACGGGTCAAAGAAGGCGACCTCCTGTTCGTCATTGATCCCAAGCCCTTTCAGGCCAGGCTGGACCGGGCCGAGGCGGACCTCTTGCTGAGCAAGGCGGATCTTCAGTTGGCCAGAACGACGCTGCAGCGGAAGGAAGGGGCCTTGCGGGACAATGCCGTGAGCGAGGTGGACGTGCTCGGGGCAAGGGCCCAGCGGGACAAGGCGAAAGCCAACGTGGAAGCGGCCCACGCCGCGGTTGTGACCGCCCGGCTGAATCTCTCCTACACCAGCATTCATGCGCCTATCAGCGGCAGAATCGACCGGCACCTCGTGGATGTGGGCAACCTGGTGGGTGCCGGGGAGCGAACCCTGCTCACCACCATCGTCCGGGACGACCCGATCTATGCCTACTTCAGTGTGAGCGAGCGCGACCTGCTTCGATACCAGCACTACGAGCAGAGACATCGGCAAGGGGACACACCCACCAATGGCAACGGGAAGACACGGGTTGCCCTGGGGCTCTCGGACGAGTCCGGGTATCCCCACGAAGGTCACGTGGACCACGTGGACAACCGCGTCGATGCATCCACCGGCACCATTCAGGTACGCGGCGTCTTCTCCAACCCGGACAGACTTCTCCTTCCGGGCCTTTTCGTCCGCATCAAGGCGACTCTCGGGAAGAAGCAGAGGCGGCTTCTTGTGCCGGAGCGCGCACTGGGCACGGATCAGCAGGGGCGCTTTCTCCTTCTGGTCAATGATCAGAACGTGGTCGAGCAGCGGCCGGTGACGATCGGAGCAAAGGTGGAGGGCATGCGCATTGTGGAAAGCGGTGTCTCTCGTACGGACCGCCTGATCGTGAACGGCCTGCAGCGGGCCCGGCCGGGTGGCGTGGTGAACCCTGTAGAAGCGGAAACAATGACAGCCGGCCAACCCGGTCCCTCCAGGGAACCGGAGAGGCGAGGAGACAATCATGTTTAGCCGCTTCTTCATCAACCGTCCCATCTTTGCCGCCGTGATCTCGATCCTCATCGTCCTCGCCGGGCTGATAACCTTGGGAAATCTGCCGGTCGCCATGTACCCGGAGATCACCCCTCCCACCGTGCAGGTGTCGGCCGTCTATCCCGGCGCCAATGCCCAGGTCCTCGCAGACACCGTGGCCCAACCCATCGAGGAGCAGGTCAACGGCGTGGACGGGATGATCTACATGTCGAGCACCTGCTCCAATAACGGCCAGTACAGCCTGACCGTGACCTTCGAGGTGGGCACGGATCTGGACATGGCCGCGGTCCGCGTGCAGAACCGGGTGGCCATTGCCGAGCCCATGCTTCCGGACGAGGTCCGGCGTCAGGGAGTGACAACCCTCAAGCGCTCGGTGGACATCATCCTGATGGTTACCCTGACCTCGCCCGACAATCGATATGATGAGCTGTTCCTGAGCAACTACGCCACCCTGCGGGTCAAGGACGAGCTGTCCCGCCTGGACGGGGTCGGTGACGTGATGGTTTTCGGGCTTGGGGACTACAGCATGCGGATCTGGCTGGACCCGGACAAGCTCAAGGCCAGGGGGCTCACCAGCACGGACGTGGTCGGCGCCCTACGCGAACAGAACGTCCAGGTTGCGGCCGGACAGATCGGCCAGTCCCCGGCGCCCGAGGGCCAGGATTTCCAGTACACGGTCAATACCCTCGGGCGCCTCGAAGACGTGGAGCAGTTCGAGAATGTCATCGTGAAGACGGCCCCGGGCGGCCGTCTCACGCGCGTAAAGGATCTCGCCCGCGTGGAGCTGGGATCCGAGAGCTACGATGTGTCCGGCCAGCTCAACGGCCACCCGGACGCCACACTGGCCGTTTTTCGAACCCCCGGCGCCAATGCACTTCAGGTAGCCGAGCAGGTCCAGGCCAAGATGGAGGAACTCAAGCAAAGCTTCCCGGAGGGTCTCGACTACGAGATCCCCCTGGAGAGCACACAGTTCATCACCTCCTCGATCAGGGAGATCATGAAGACCCTTGTGGTCGCCATCGCCCTGGTATTCATCACCCTCCTGGTGTTCCTGCAGGACTGGCGGGCGACCCTGATCCCTGCGGCCACCATACCGGTCTCTCTCATCGGCACCTTTGCCGTGATGGGGCTGCTCGGGTTCGGCATCAACACCCTCACCCTGTTCGGCATCGTCCTGGCCATCGGGATCGTGGTGGACGATGCCATCGTGGTGACCGAGAACACGGCCCGCCACATGGACCGGTTCGGACTGGATGCCAGGACGGCGGCCACACGGGCCATGGGCGAAGTGGCCGGGCCGGTCATCGCCACAACCCTGGTCCTGCTGGCGGTCTTCGTGCCCACCGCCTTTCTGGGGGGCATCACGGGTCAGCTCTACCGGCAGTTCGCCCTGACCATCGCGGCTTCCACCGCCTTCAGCACCCTGAACGCCTTGACGCTGAGCCCGGCCCTGTGTGCGATTCTGCTCCGGCCGACCCCGGAGCGGCGCAACGGGTTCGCCCGCGCCTTCAACTGGGCCTTTGGGAAGGTCCAGTCCGCTTACCAGCGGACGGTGCTCGCCATGGTCCGGCGGGCCGCGGTCATGCTTCTCCTGTTCGGCGTCCTGGCAGGGGGCACCTTTGCGGGCTTCATCAACCTGCCCACCGGGTTCGTGCCCGACGAAGACCAGGGCTTTGCCATCGCGAGCGTTCAGTTGCCCGATTCCGCCTCCAGGGAACGCACCGTAGAAGTAGTGAGCACGATCAACGAACGGCTCGGCTCCATGCCGGGCGTGGAGCATTGGATCTCGGTTCCCGGCTATTCCATCCTGGATGGGGCCGTTGCCTCCAACACCGCGAGCGTGTTCATCGATCTCGAGCCATGGGAGAAGCGTACAGACCCCGGGCTGAGCGCGGAGGCCCTTGTGGGCCGCATGTGGAATGAGTTCTCCGACATCCAGGAGGCGGGTATCTTTGCGTTCATACCGCCCCCCATCCCGGGCCTGGGGGTGTCGGGCGGCTTCGAAATGCAGCTTCAGGACCGGGCGGACGTGGGCCTGACCGCCCTCCAGGAGACGGCACAGGAGATGGCCCGGGAGGCAAACGGCCAGGCAGGCCTGGAAAACGCCTACTCCACCTTCCGGGCCAACGTGCCCCAGCGCTTTGCAGACGTGGACCGTACCAAGGTCAAGACCCTGGGCGTCCCCCTTTCCACTGTTTTCGAAACGCTGCAGACCTATCTCGGGTCTGCCTATGTCAACGACTTCAACAAATTCGGCCGCACCTACCAGGTCAGGGTTCAGGCCGAGCCCGAGTTTCGCTCCCGCACCCGGGACATCAAGCGTCTCGAGGTCCGAAACCGGCAGGGCGAGATGATCCCCCTGGGGACCTTTGTCTCCACCCACGAGACCCTGGGGCCCCAGTTTGTGACCCGCTACAACATGTACCCGTCGGCCTCGATCAACGGAAAGGCGACGCCCGGATACAGCTCGGGCCAGGCCCTCACCCTGATGGAACAGATGGCCGAGGCCAAGCTGCCCTCGTCCATGGGATTCGAGTGGACCGGCATGTCCTACCAGGAAAAGGTCGCCGGAAAGCAGACGCTCCTCATCTTCACCCTGGCAGCACTGTTCGCGTACCTGGTGCTCTGCGCCCAGTATGAGAGCTGGTCGATTTCCTTTGCCGTGATCCTGGCAGTGCCCCTCGCCCTTTTCGGTACCGTGGTGGCCGTAGCCGTGCGCCAGATGGATGTGAACGTGTACACCCAGATCGGCATCGTGCTGCTCATCGGGCTTGCAGCCAAGACTGCAATCCTGATCGTGGAATTCGCAAGGGAGGCGCGGGCGTCCGGAAAGGAGATCATCGACTCGGCCATGGAAGCCGCCGCGATCCGGTTCCGTCCCGTCCTGATGACCGCCTTCACCTTCATCCTCGGCGTCTTTCCTCTGGTGATCGCATCAGGCGCCGGCGCCGCCGGCCGTCGGGCAGTGGGAACGGCCGTGTTCGGAGGCATGATCGCAGCCACGGTCCTGGGCGTTCTCTTCGTGCCCGTGTTCTTCGTGGCGATTCAGAGATTCAGCGAATGGCTCCGAAGCCCGAAAGGAGTTGCCGCGAGACCGGCCGTCCACGAACCGGCCGTCTCTCGATGACTGCGGTCACTCCCTGAGCCTATGCTCTCGGCATGAGCGTTGCATCGTCAAAGGAGTGAGTCATGCGTGAGCAACTCTAGAGCAAAGGAGAACATCATGCCACAAGGGTTCAACAGAAAAAGAGGCCGTGAGCACCTCACTTCGCGTCTGAATGAATTCAGGTCCTGGGCGGACAGCAAGGTCGTGAGGGATCGCACAAAGGACCTTCTTGGCCTCCTCGGTTTCCTGCTTTGCTTCACCCTGTTCATCTACATGCTGCTTCACTAAGGCCCGGTTCCTTCTTGTCGCACGGCGCTCAAGACGAGGGTCTGCTGGTTTACAGTCTGCAAAGACCCGCGACGGGCCGAGAGGCAAACACCGATCACAAGAGAGGAGATTCCCATGAAAAGAGCGCCCCTTCCCGTAGCAATTCTCATTGCATCGGTCACTCTCGGTTTGCTGGCTCTGCCGGCGGCTGCAAGAGAGACGTTGCGGTATGCCCGTTCCGCCCAGGTTCAAGAGGCTTTCGGCAAGGAAGCACTCGAACTCTTTCAGAAGAGGACGGGGATCGAGGTGGAGTCTGATGTCTGCTCTTCATCCGCCGCTGCTCTGCGGCTCAATCTTGATTTCGTGAGTATTGCCAGCACCTCCCGGAGACCGCAGATCTATGGCCACGACCGGGGATTTCTGATGACCCCCTTCTGCAAGGACCCCCTGGCGATCATCACGAATGCCCGGTGTCCGGTTGACAACCTTACGTCCGACCAGCTACAGGATATCTTTGCCAAGAACATCTCCAACTGGACGCAGGTCGGAGGTCCGGATCAGCCCATCGTGCGGATCGTGCCGGACCAGGATACGGGCGCCAGCAAGAACTTCCGGCGGCAGGCAATGAGACACAAGGACCTGGCCTATGACATCATGACCTACAAGTCGACCGATGCGGTCGAGGCGACCGCGCACCTCTCAGGGACCATCTCGTTCGCCGCCCGAGGTGCGGTGATGGACCGGAAGGACATCAAAGTTCTTACCATCGACGGCCTGTCGCCGGACGACCCGGATTACCCATACTCCCGGTTCTTCTACCTGGTCACCAAGGGGATGCCGATGGGACCGGCAGGAAAGCTGGTGGACTTCGTATTCTCCCCGGACGCACGGGCCATCATGAAGAAGAAAGGCATGGTGCCGGTGGAACGGAAGCCATGAAATTTCGAACCGATCCGTTTCCCCTTGAAGGAGAACCCCACGATGGAAATCCTGAATCTGTATTTTTCGGCCACTGGAAATACGAAGAAGATCGCAACGCGAATCGAAGAAACGGCCAAAGCCGAGGGACATCATGTCACCACAGAGAAGATGACCGAAGATCTCGAGATCGATCTTCTTGCGTATGACCTTGTTTTTGCAGGTTCCGGCGTTTATGAATGGCTCCCCGGCAAACCGGTGCAGAGACTTTTCGCCAGACTCAGGCATCAATACTTCGAGAGAGGGCACATAAAGCCTTCGGCCCCGAAGAATCCTCAGAAGAAGGTGGTCGTCTACTGCTCTTACGGCGGCGTACACACCGGTGTCAATGAGGCCGTCCCCGCCGTGAAATACATGGGCCAGCTCTTCGATCATCTCGGGTTCCTTCTTCTGGGGGAATGGTATATGGTCGGCGAATACCACCCGGAGAATCTCAAAGACATGTCGACAAACGGGCGCATGGGAGATATTACAGGGCGCCCGGATGAAGCAGACCTCAAGGACGTCGCAGAGAGGGTGAAAGGGATACTGCTCGTCTAGCATAAGGAAGGATGCACATGGAGCAAGACAAGGGAATACTGGAGGAAGCGTTCCGGTTTCACGGCCACATCTGCTGGGCGAGTGCTGCCGGCGTCCGGGCGGGGTTGGCCGCCTTGCGCGAACTGGGTGTGAGGCGAACGGGAAGTTCGGGCGAACTCCATTGCATTGTGGAAATCGGCGAGAACCACGGCGCCCAATGCTTTGCGGACGGCGTTCAGTTCTCCACGGGCTGCACGGTGGGCAAGGGAAACCTGGAGAAGGCGGGCTGGGGCAAGCTTGCGATCACCTTGATCGACAAGAAGGCCGAGCGTGCCGTCCGGGTTTCCTACAAGCCGGGCAGGCACAAGGAAATCGCTGATTCTTCGTTCATGAGACAGCGGGCCGAGGGCATTTCCCCCACGGAGATCCCCAGCGGGGTAGCGTGGGAAATGGCGAACATCGTCTGGGAAGCGCCGGAGGAAGAGGTCCTCTCTTTGGGAGCCATCCACTCCCATCCCTGGGAAGGATTGGGGGAAATCATGGGACTCAGGCCGTGCGACGACTGCGGTGAAATGGTCTCGGTCGCGTATCTTCGTGTCGTGGGCGAAAAACACATGTGCATTCCCTGTTCGGGCTATGATGTGTGACCTCTTCTCATGGAAATCTACCTCCTTGCAGGATTGATCACCCTGGCGTTCACGACCCTGCTCACGATTGCAGGGGTCGGTGCGGCCTTCATCCTCATCCCTCTGTTCATGGCCCTGGGAATCGACGTACACGTCGCCATGGCGACGGCCCTGCTCTTGAATGCCATCGCCATGGCCTTTGCCTCATGCCGCTTCTCCAGGAACGGGTTGATTCTTTGGAAGAGCGCTGTTCCCATTCTTCTGACGGCCACGGTCCTGTCCCCCCTGGGCGCGTATGCAAGCCACGGCCTGAACCGTGATACCCTGCTTTGGCTCTTCGTGGGTTTTCTTCTCCTTGCGGCCGGCATGATGTTCTTCTACGAGCCCGCATCGAAGACGGCAGAAATTCCACCGTCCCGGCTTGTCTGTTACGGCGCCGCTACCGGAGTCTTTGCAGGCTTTCTGGGAGGGTTGCTCGGTGTGGGTGGAGGCAATCTCATCGTGCCTGTTCTCGTCTGGTTGGGCATAGACCCCAAGAAGGCCTCGGCCACGACTTCCTTCGTGGTGATCTTCTCGTCCCTGTCCGGATTCCTGGGGCATGCCTCACTCGGAAACATGAGCCTGCCCCTTCTGGGATTTACGGCAGCGGGTTCCGTGCTCGGCGCCGTTGTGGGATCCTGGTTGATGACGGACAGGCTGAAACCCAAACAGGTCAAACGCATCATCGGCTGGGTGCTCGTCTGCATCGCAGCCAAGATGCTATGGGGGTTGTTGTCATGAAACGGACATCGCTCAATTTTCTGGTCGATGCCATCGCACTGGCCGCCTTTGTTCTTCTCGCCGCAACCGGCGTGCTCGTACGGTATGTCCTGCCGGCCGGTTCAGGCCATTTCTCCACGATCTGGGGCTTGAACCGTCATGGCTGGGGAACCCTCCATTTCTGGATCGCCGTCATCCTCCTCGGCACGCTTGCACTCCATCTGTTTCTGCATTGGCGTTGGGTTGTGAGCTTTGTCAAGGGCCGACCCACGGAAGGGTCAGGCGTACGTGCGGGGCTTGCCGTCGTCGGGCTTGTCGCGCTTATCGCCATGGCCGTCTCGCCCTTCCTGAGCAGCGTGGAGCAGAAGGAAGGGGCCCTGCAAGAACTCCGGAAGACTGGCGCAGAAGCAAGCGGGCAACTCGAGATTCGGGGCTTCATGACCCTCGGGGAGGTGGAAGAATTGTCCGGGGTCCCGGCGCAGGAGATCCTTCGAGCCCTCCATCTGCCTCAGGATCTACCCGCACAAGAGCGCCTTGGCAAACTTTCCAGGACCTATGGGTTCGACATGGAAGATGTCCGAAGGATCTTACAGGACCGTCACCCTTGAACCACCAGGATGATTCCTCTAATGTTGTTCATAGACTCGTTTCCACGGCTCTTTGGCAAAGGCCAAGTAGTCCATTATGGCTGCTTTCAATGTGTCCGCAGCCAGGGTCGCACAATGAACAAACCGCTCCGGCAGGCCTCCCAGTTCTTTCAAAATTTGCCCGCCGGAGATTGCCAGGGCCGATGTGATCGTCCTTTCCTTGATCATTTCGGTCAGCACACTTCCCGACACAACAGCTCCGATGCAGATGTCGCTCACAAAAGAGGCATCTCCGATGACACCGTTCTTCACTCTTAACCAGATCCACATGGAGTCTCCACAGGGACTCGTCACGCTTGCCTCTGCCTGAGAGTGCTTCATGGGGCCCACATTCCTTGGATGGAGCCAGTGATCGACGACAATTTCTGCGTAGCCGGCTTCCCGCAGTTCTTCCCTTGTATTCTGCTCTTGCTCGGATTCAAGTTCCATACGGATCTCCTTCACACCATGAAACGACTTTCCTGCGACATCCACCTCCTCATTCGAAACTCGAGCCCATCCCCCGTTTCTTTGGCAAGAGCACGGTGAATTCCGATCCCTTGTCCGGCTCGCTCTTCACAAGCACCCGCCCTCCGTGTCCCTCCACGATCGCCTTCACCGTGGACAATCCAATCCCGAAACCTCCCTTTCCGTGTGCGCCCTTTCCTCGGTGGAAGGGCTCAAAGACATAAGCGAGGTCGCCGGGATCTATGCCCACCCCCTGGTCTATAACTCTGATTGCGACCTCTTGATCATCCTCCTGCGTTGAAATGATAATCGCTCCCCCTTCGTCTGAATACTTGATCGCATTGTCCAGTAGATTGCTAAAGGCTCTATGCAGCCTTCTGGCGTCAGCCTCAATGAGCGGCAACGGTTCATCCGAATGAAGGTCCAGTCTTATAGCCTGTTTCGATGCTCGAGGTTCGTATCTTTCGTAAAGCTCGTGCAATTCTTTGTCCAACGACGTGGTGCTGAAATCCAACTTCAATTTCCCGCTCTGGATGCGAGAAAACTCGAGAAACTCGTCGATCAGGAATGCGAGTCTTCTCGATTCTCGCAATATGATGTTGAGATAGTTGTTCGTTTTCTCTATACGATCATCGTTCTTTATCAGTCGATGTGCAAAGCCTTCAATGCCGATAAGAGGTCCTTTCATGTCGTGAGCGAGCATGGAGATCATGTTCTGCTTTTCTCGTTCCAGGATTTTCAGATAAGAAATATCTTGAAACGCTTCCAGTCCGCCAATCAACTTGCCTTGATCGTCAAACAACCCGGCAGTATTCATCCGCACAGGGAGAATTTCCATCCATTTGTTCTTGATCGTCGTCTCGATGCGGACGACCTGCTCTTCGCTTTCGAGCACGGTTTTCAACGGACAATTCGCCTCACACCTCCCACCCTGCAGAACCTCACCGCAATACCGACCGACAACCTCATTCTCTGCGTAGCCAGTTACCTCTTCAGCCCACGGGTTGAAGCTCGTAATCCGGAGTTCGGAATCCACTGTGAGAATCGCTACAGGTACACTCTTGATGACGAACCTGCAGAACTGTATATCATCAACATTCTTTCTCTCTGGATCGCGTTGCACCTTCACCTCCATCCATCCTATTTGTGAACGCTCACAACATCACAACCAGAAGCCAAACAGATGCCATGGCGACGGTAATCACCATAGGAGCAAAGCAGGCCTTCATGTATCCGATGAAAGAGATACTGTACCCGGCCCGATCCGCCATGCCGGCGGTCACCACGTTGGCACTGGCCCCTACAATTGTGCCGTTTCCCCCCAAGCAGGCCCCCAGCGCCAACGCCCACCAGAGAACCCCACCCTCCGCACCCGGAATCACCTCTGTCAAATAGGCCACAACAGGGAGCATCGTTGCGGCAAAGGGAATGTTGTCCACAACAGCTGAGAAAAGAGCGGAAGACCAGAGGATAAGTAGAATCGCCGTCACAACCGAACCACACGAAGCCTCTTTCACCCCGTCGGCAACCATCTGTATCAACCCCGTTTGGTTGGCACCCTCCACAACCATGAAGAGCCCCATGAAAAAGATCAGCGTAGGCCACTCGATATCCTGTTCCAGCACTTCCACAATGCTCACCCGGCTGAGAAGGAGCAGGGCCACGGCCCCTGCCATCGCGGCAACGCAGGGAGGCATGCCCAACAGACCGTGAATGGCGAACAGAAAGATGGTGATTCCGAGCAGCGTGAGACACTGGACAAGCAGAATCCTGTCCGTGATTCTGTATTTCTCGCGCAATTCTTCGATCAGACCCTCAACATCGTCTACTCCGGCCTTCCGAAGATCCTTACGATACCACAAGAGAAAATAGCCGATGGAACCCAGGAGGCATACCAGGCAAAATATCCCCATGTGAGACAAGAAATCGATAAACGTCAACTGTGCGTAGGAGCCGATCATGATATTCGGCGGATCTCCGATGAGTGTTGCGGCGCCACCCACGTTGGAGGCGAACACCTCGGGCAAGAGGAAGACGAGGGGACTCAGTTTCAGGGCGAGAGCGATTTCGATCGAAACCGGGATGATCAGAAGCATGGTGGTCACATTGTCCAAGAGAGAAGACGCAAGAGCTGTGAACAACGTGAGGATCACCATCAGCGCAAGGACGTTGCCCCGCGCCAGTTGATAGGATCTGTAGGCCAGCCACTGGAACACCCCGGTCTTCTTCATCACCCCGACGATCATCATCATGCCCATCAGCAAGAAGATGACATTGTTGTCGATTGCCTGCATCGCATCTTCGGCGGAAACGATGAAGAAGTCTTCATCAAGCGTGCCAAGGGTATACGTAACCACCAGCATGGTGCTGGCCCCGAACAACGCTGCGAGGGTCCGGTGTGTGACGTCAAAGGCGATGAGGATGTAGACCGCAATCAGAACCAGGGTGGCGATCCAAAAGGCGGGCGTGATGGTCCTCTTTAGGGCTACGTCAGCTGACTTTACGCCTTGGGCATCTGTAACCAGGCCGGTTATTATCGGGATATCCCGGGCGTCCGCGGAAACCGAGACCTTGGCATCCGAGACCGCTGCACTGTTCAGGATTACAAGAAGAATTACTATGGGGCAGAAGATTTTCTTTATACTGGCAGCTACGCTCACAACAAGACTCAGCTCTTGAAGTTCACAATGATTGTCTCATCTCTCTGCAAAACCCCGTCAAGTCGATTCGTCATTGACCTTCGGCCAAAGGTTGAGGCGGTTCGCCACACGGGACGCCGTATTGACCGCGTATTTCCTGCTCAATGGCTTTTCTCTCTTGCGGGTCCCGGTTTGAAGTCCAATACACAGCAAAGGCTGGTGCTCCTTTACGGTTTTCGTCCCAGCAGGGCTTTCGATCGTGATTCTCGATGCTCGTCTTCACCTTGTCCGATTCATCAACGTCGATGATGTACGTCTTGCCGCCCTTCTCATTTAGAATGGCATAGACACCTGAATAGTTGTCCATCTCATCCGTTGACCGGTAGACTCCACAGAACGTGTAATTCCCAATTAAGACGCTCATAGGGATCCCTTCCTGTCATCGAACCCGGAACCCTTGAAGATGATTCTACCCGGGTGTGTAACGGCCTTTGTCAGCGTCCCTCCGCAGACCGGGCAAGCCTTGGGAATCTTACTGCTGATTTCTTGCAGGAGTTCGAAATGATTTCCACATGCCTTGCACTTGTACTCATAAATGGCCATTCGCCCCGCCTCCTTCTGTGGACGCGCTCGTTCTGCCCACGCCTTTTTTCCCCTCACAACCCATCGCGTTTTCTTCCTTTCATTTCATTCCGATGCAATCCCCATACCGCAAGCAGGAATACCACAAGCGCATCTCCTTACACGCCCGGAAGCCCAGTGAGCAAAACAGAGAATTCGTTTTTCGCAATCCTTGTCACATACCATGGGCACCCCAGCCTCTTCTCGGGTCGTGGGTCGATGGCAGCCCTTGACAAACTGTAAAGGACACAGACAGGAACGCTAGGAATCCACGCTCCGATCTTTTCTCATCCGCCTCGATTTCGCCCCCTTTTTTGGGTAAGTTATACCCACGCGACATTGCCCATCCCGGAGGCACGGGGATTGCTGTAACTCTTGGCCGCAAAGGGCTGAACCTCTCTTCGAAGGGACTGGAAAGGAAAGAAACAATGTTGGTTCAGCCCAAACGAATGCTGCGGATGGAAGCGAAACGCATCCTCGGGATGGAGTATGCCCACGTCACACTCCCCAACGCGGACGATCTTTATGTGACCCTCTACGGCCTACCCTTCATCGAGCAGTTGATGCCCGGGAACTGGTGGTCGGACAAGGATTGGTTTCGGGAGAACGCGGTGCGGCTGAGCGGCAGCAGTGCGATCTACCGAGTGCGCACAAAACCGGTCAGGAGCCGGGCCGTCGACATCGTCCTGAAGTGGAACCGGATGGGTCAGGACATTCCCGGAGAAGAGCACCTCGACAATGGGTACACTTTCCAGTTCAACAGCCCCTTTGAGGAGTTTTCATTGCTCACGGAGCTGAGGGAATCGAGGCGGGAGTCTCCGGGAACGATCTACACCCACCGGCCTATGGCGATCTACGTCCCTCAGGAGCGGAAGGACTTGGACAGGCTCGGGAGAAAGGCCTACAAGATGCTTCCCATCATCGAGGCACACAAGGAACTCGAGCTGGACATGTTTCGCTCCTATGCGGTGATATACGAGTGGATCAAGGGAATCGATGCCGTTCAGGCGACGGACCAGGGAATCCTGACGCTAAACGATATTTCTGCGTTGACCGTTCAAATGGAGGAAAAGGTCAGGCAGAAGGGGTTTCTTGTCCACGACCGTAAGCCCCACCACATCATCGTACGGCCCAAAGGGGACCGGGAGCTGGCGAGGGACAAACAAGGAGACCTCCTTTGTGCGCTCGTTGATTTCGAGCTCCTCAAGAGGACCCCGGAGAGAGAAGAGCAACGGAAAAGGACGAAACGTATGGTCTATTTCGAGAAGCAAAAAGATAAATTCAATCACTCTGCCCTCGACTACCCGCCGAACCTCCATCCTGTCGAGATCATGGGAGTGGACTATGTTCACGGTAATACGGAGAGCACAAAGGGAAAGCTCTGGGTGGTGGGCAAGGACCCCGACCTGTACGATACCTTTCTTCCCGAACGTTGGGAGGTAACACCGAGGGTGAAATTGCGAACGTTGAGTGAAGTTTACCACACCGTCAGCAAGGATGACGTCCAGCTCGTCTGGAAGATCTCGAACGTGGGTTCAAAGCCTGATATGGACCCCTTTCGTGAAAGGGAACGAAGGATCCTCAAGTTCGGGTACAACAGCCCCTTTGAAGAAGTCGCTCTCGCGCTGCATCTGAACGCCAGAGGGCTTCCAACCATCGTCCCGCTCGCGATCTACATGGCCGGACACAAGACGGAGATGGCGGATTTTCTCCTGGACGAAAGCAGGTACACCAGTCATGAGGACCTGTTGAATCCGGACGGCACGCCTGTCTTGAGAAGGGACCGGAGCTACATCACCCTCTGGGGTTATTGGAACCAGCCATGGGACGAACAGGACCCGAAAGGGCCCCCTCTTGTTCGTCGCATGAGCGCCCTGCACGCCTACAGGAAGAAGCTCATACGAGAAGAAGAGTACTTTCACCTGAAGGATGGGACACGAGACAAACTCATGGCAGTCAACGTCGAGGACCTGAATCTCAACGGAACCCATTTCCTCGTCGGCGTCGATGCCGACGGGAACCTGATCAAGGAAGAGTCAGGGGAACCTGCGATTCGAATCTGTTACTTCGAGCTGCTGAAGCGATTCTGAGCGGCCGGAGATGTGCACCATGTTGGCATGAAACTTGTATCATTCAAGGCAAGAGCCGACGTAGACTCTCACATCCGAAAAGGAGAAGCCCATGGCAAAGAAGGTCGTAATCGATGCGGACGAGTGCGTTGCATGTGGAACCTGTGTGGAAATCTGTCCCGAAGTCTTCGAGATGGAAGACGGAGCAGACACGGCCACGGTCCTCCTGGAGACCGGCGGTCCCGAGGAGGCGATTCAGGAAGCGATCGACTCCTGCCCCGTCCAGTGCATTTCCTTGGAAGAAACGTAATCCTCACAGCCTTCATCCAAGTAGAGGAACCGAATCCACGGGCACAGACGATCGACGAAGGAGATGCAAGAGTTGACGAAGGAGAACGCCCCGCCCCCCGCCGTGCTCGAGCGCTGGGGCTGGGCTTCCATCGGGGTCAATGTAGTCTTGGCCGGCCTCAACCTGGCCATAGCCTACGCATCCGGCAGTCTCGCGGTTGCCGCCGAGATGGTGCACAACCTCGTGGACTTGGTCGCCTCGATTGCGGTTCTGGTCGGCCTCAAATTGTCCATACGCAGGACGCGCAGTTTTCCCTATGGCTTGTACAAGGTCGAAAACGTTGTAGCGGCAGGCATTGCGCTCCTCATCCTCCTGGCTTCTTATGAGATCGCACGAGAGGCTGTGCTGAGCGACGCGAGAGAGACTGTGGTGACCTGGTGGATCCTGGGCGGGGTCGCCCTGAGCGTTCTTATCCCTATCGTGTTCAGCTTCTTTGAAATGCGGGCAGGCCGAACAGCCAATTCTCCCAGCCTGGTCGCCGACGCCAAGGAATACAGAGTTCACGTATTGACCTCGGGCGTGGTGTTCTGTTCCTTGCTGGCCCACACTCTCCACTATCCCGTGGACAAGATTGCCGCGTTGGTCGTCGTATTGGTCGTGGCCAAGACCGGATGGAGCCTTCTTTCGGACTCCATGAGAGTCCTGCTCGATGCCTCCCTGGATCCGGCTACCCTGGCAGAAGCGCGGCGGATTCTCGAACAGGAACCAACGCTGGTCAGCATACACTCCCTCATAGGGCGCAATGCAGGCCGCTATCTGTTTCTTGATACAGAAATCGAGGTAAAGGTTCGAGAACTCGAACAGGCCGATCTGGTTGCCCGTAAGCTGGAGAGAACCCTGCGAGAACAGATTCCCCACGTAGAACGTATCATCATCGATGTCAGGCCTGTCAGGAGCCGGAGTCTGCGTCTGGCAATCCCCCTCGAGAAGCCGAATGGGCCTCTCGGACAGCACTTCGGCAGGGCCCCCGTCTTCCTGCTTGAAGAAAAGCGCCGGTCAGACGGAACAACGGTTGGTCAGAACACAGTGGTCAACCCCTTCTCAGAGGAACCAAAGGGTCGGGGCATCAAAGTCGCCCACTGGCTCATCGCGCAAGACATCGATGCGCTGATTACCTCGGATGATGTCCGAGACAAGGGCCCCGGACACGCCCTCGGCGAGGCCGGAGTCGATGTGATCGTCACCGAGGCAACCACCGCAGAGGAGGCCGTTGAACAGGCATGGAACTGCCTGGACTGAAGCCAGCCGTTTTCGCCTTTCTCGAAGGGTGAGTCCCGATGAAGAAAACAAGATTTCAAGTCGGTCAAGAAAAGCCGGAAATTGAATTGAATAAGCCCTCTGATTCATGACGCTGATCTTGCAGGCTCCCTCGCAGAACATGGTGTGAAGTATAGCGTAGCCATCGAAAGCCACGTCTTGGGGAACCTCTTCTTGAACTGGATCCTTCCTTTCGGCCTCATATTTCTGTTGTGGGGCTATCTTTCCCGCAAGATGGGCTCCGCAGGAATGAACTTCATGAACATCGGAAAGAACAAAGCTCATATCCATGCAGAGAATCAGCTCAAGGTCACCTTCAAAGATGTTGCGGGAGTTGATGAGGCCAAGCAGGAACTTGGGGAAGTCATCGAGTTCTTGCGCAGTCCGGAACATTTTCAACGGTTGGGAGGACGCATGCCAAAGGGAGTGCTCCTTGTGGGACCTCCGGGCACGGGAAAGACATTGCTGGCCCGAGCCGTATCCGGCGAGGCATGTGTACCCTTTTTCAATATCAGTGGGTCTGATTTTATCGAGCTGTTTGTAGGCGTAGGTGCGTCCCGGGTACGTGACCTCTTTGAACAGGCCCGGGCAAAGGCCTCATGCATCATCTTCATTGACGAATTGGATGCGACCGGCCGCCAACGAGGGGGGGGGCATGGTCGCAGGCGGTCATGATGAAAGGGAGCAGACGTTGAATCAGCTCCTGGTGGAAATGGACGGTTTCGACACCAGCAAGGGTGTCGTCGTTCTGTCCGCCACCAATCGGCCCGATGTATTGGATAAAGCCCTCTTGCGACCGGGCCGATTCGACCGCCAGATCGTGGTTGACAAGCCGGACCTCAAGGGGAGAGTGGATATCCTGGAAATCCATACCCGAGGGCTGAAACTGGGAGCCGACGTGGATCTTGAAGTCATCGCCCGGAGAACACCGGGCTTTGTCGGAGCTGATCTCGCCAATGTGGCGAATGAGGCGGCCATTTTGGCCGCACGATCGAATCATGAGGCCATCCTTACACCCGATTTTGAGGCTGCCATCGACAGGGTGATTGCCGGCCCGGAGAAGAAGACGAGCACCTTGAGCCCGGAGGAGAAGCACCGGGTAGCCTATCATGAATCAGGGCACACGCTCGTTGCAGAACTTGTTCCTACAGGTGAACCGGTTCACAAGGTCTCCATTATTCCAAGGGGGATAGGGGCCTTGGGGTACACCCTGCAGCTTCCTGAAAAGGAAAAGTTCCTGGCCACCAGGAATGAACTCCTGGACCAGGCCGCCATTCTCCTCGGCGGAAGGCTTGCCGAGGAGATCGTCTTTGGCGACATCTCCACCGGAGCGCAGAACGACTTGGAACGGGCGTCAGAGTTGGCACGGAATATGGTGAAGAGAAGAATTACAGCGAAGAAACGGCCAGGCAGATAGATGCAGAGGTCAGGGAAATCATCCAGGCCAGTCATGACAGGACCGGGATTCTTCTGGAGAAACACCGGCCGACCCTGGATGCCCTGGCGGCCAAGCTGGAGGAAAAAGAGACTCTATCCGGTGAGGAGGTGGAGTCAATCGTTGAGGGAAATTTGCTCCAAGAGCAGACAACATTCCATCCAATGGGGAAGGTGGCGGCCAGTCTTCGAGTCGTCTTGAGCTCTTGTAGTAGGGCCAATAAGCGGCATATCGTAACCGTTGAGCACGTGTGCCCCACATCAGCCGAAGAAGACCGTAAGCATGAGCGTTCCAAAGTCGTTCCGGTTGTCCGCTTGGATGCTCTCAAGGTCTGTCAGGCCTGTGATGCCGTGAAACCTGTAGGCCAGGACCACCCTGCCGTATCCGGCAACGAGCCCTGCCGATAGGCTGGCGAACCAGTCATCTCGGTCGCCGCTACGGCTTTCGGTGAAGGTGTTCCCGTCCGTCGGCAGCCAGCGTACGACACCGAAGGCCCGTGAAGCAAGAAATGCGTAAGCATAGAATCTCTTCCGTTCAGGCGTTAGGCCCACCACGGATTCCGCCCCGCCCAGAAGTGGCGTAGTACCGTAGTTGTCCGGTAGACGAAAGCCGATCCTTGCCATCAGGCCGATATTTGCGCCGATGTAGTAGTTGCCAAGCCCACCACCCCCGTTTACGGTGAAATCGCCCCCGACTCGATCTGATGAGGCTTTTCTCAGGAGCCTGCGACTATACTGGTAGAACAGGTTCACGATTGGCTCGTTGCTCAGCTGCGTATCCCAGCCTTGGGGGATCTCTGAACCGATCACCTCGTGGAGCCACTTCTGCACCTCTGAGGCGCCGGAGGCCGGGCCGACGAAACCGAGCCGGAGGGCAAATTGATGATTCGAGACACGGCCCTTTGACATCACCGAGCTGTCCAGATACAGGACCCCCGCATAGGGGTGGTCTCCCGGAAGGGGGTCTGGAATCGTGATATCGCTTGCAGTGAACATTTCCATGCCAAGGACCATCTGCAGGTAGTTCCTGTAGCGCGCAGCCTTCACCGTCGGAAGAAAGGAGAGTGCTTTTACGATCTTACGGTGTACATTCCGTTCACCGTACGTTTCGGCTGCCGCCGAGGTCCAAGCAAACGCAAACCCGGCCGTGTATCCGTTGTCGTTACCCACAAAGAAGTCGTTGTCGAAAACGAGTGAAAGCGCACCTGTAAAGGGTTGGGCGGGCTCCGACGAGACTGTTGGCGTTGCAGAGATTTCCTGCGCCACCGCCGACAACCCGCTTGACGCAGCAATGAGGAGGATCAAAACAATGATCAATCCGGTCTTCGTGCGTCGATACGAAGAGCTTCGCCTTGCGCATTTCCGGCGGAAGCTCAAGATTACTTCGCGACTGAATCGAGTCCGGAGACCTACACCGACAATCGCCCTATCCAAGAGATTCTTTCCTGTATTCCTTCACGTTGAGGATCCATTCGTGTCCATAACGGCACGCGGCAAGAAGGATGCCAAAAGGGAGTCCGCAGGAAGGGGGGAATCTCATGGACGACATGCCGAGGTTCGAATCTCACCCATTAGGAGGGAACACCACGTTTGGTCCTACAAAGAAGCTGTTCTCACCTGTGTAGGTTCAAGTCCTGGAAGCCCGATACAGACGATGAAGTCGCTTGATCTTTGCTTCTTCGACCAATCTCAACCCCGCTCTCTTGATCCCTTCTCTGATCGTCCGGTGTCCCGCCTGAGGATAGAATCGTGGGGTTATCCAGTCCTCTGAAAGCACCAGGGCTTCGCCTTCGGGCCGAAGCATCCGGGCCGTCTCATGGAAAAACTCGAACGGGTCCACGCAGTGGATTGCCCCGAGCGAGGTGCAGACATCATAAGAACAGGCCTTGAAGGGAAGTTTCGTCATATCTCCCACCACGTAGTGAACACCGCCTCCCCTACTGACTGCCTCCCTTGTCATATGCAGCTCCCGTTCAAGCCCCACTACCATACGCGCACCCCGAGCCAACTTCCGGGAGAGATAGCCCGTGCCCGACCCGAGGTCGAGGACCCTGTCTGCAAATCTCGTTGCAGATTCAAAACGGTCCTCCCCAAAATACAGAAGCGAGCGTCCCCGCTCGTAGGATGAGGCCATCTTCTGGTACAGGGTCCGCGCAAAACGACGTCGGACCGAAAGACCCTCCAGAGCGTGGATTGGAATCATCAGAAAATCCGTTGGAATCAGGCGGACAATCCGGTCCTTCATTGATCTCGAAGACATCTCTTCCGACTCCACGCTCGCAGAGAAACAGATCCTCCATCCATTGTACAATGAAGCTTCTGGGTTAAACATGCAAGTGTAATCTCTCCATACCAATATGGCATGTTATGCATCACTTTGGCAGTTTCCCTGCCCTTCCCCCCTTTGTCCTTCTCCCATCCTCCTTTACCTTACTGTTCGTAACTCCTCATAATTGTAGGAAGATTCCCATGTGCACGTCGCCTATCCTTTCCCTGGCACAATTCATGAAGGGGGGGGGTAAAGAGAGACGGTCAGTTGTTTTGAACGTACAAGCCCAACAAACCTCGTTTCCAAGGGAACAAACGGTATTAGGGCATCATCGTTTTCAACGTTAGGAGGGTTTTCAAGTGAACAATCCGGACCACGTGAAGAAAGAACTGGAATCCCTCATCGCCGTTTTGCAGGATGAGACGAGCCATACGCGCATTGAAGCGATCAAGGCGCTTGGAAACATAGGGGATAACAGGGCGATCAAACCCCTCGTCCGGATTCTACGGGAAGAAGGCAGCGAACTACGCTTATGGGCTGCGGTTTCTCTTGGCAAGATCGGAGACTCCAGCGCATTGGAGTCGCTTATCCAAGCCGTGGAGGATGAAGACCCCAGCGTTTCGTGGGGTGCAGCAGTTGCTCTGGGAAACATCTGTGATCCGAGAGCCATTGAGAAACTCCTCAACGCTCTGCAGGATCAGGACAGTCTGGTTCGATGGGGCGCGGCAGAAGCCCTAGGAAACATCGGTGACACACGTGCGGTAGATGCCCTCATCCAGGCACTCAAGGATCGAGACAGCCTCGTTCGATGGGGCGCGGCAGAAGCCTTGGGATACATTCGTGACCCCCGTGCGGTAGATCCTCTCATCCATGCCCTCGACGATCGAAGGGATGATGTCCGAGGTGCGGCAGCCGCAGCTCTGGGCAAGCTGGCGGATCCTAGAGCACTTCAACCACTCGCTGACCACATAAAGGACAAATATGAATTCATCAGGCCCGTCCGAAGAAGAGAAGTTGACGCTCTGGGAGAGTTAGGTGAGGAAAAGGCTGTTGCTATTCTTGTTGAGACCCTTGAGCATGAAGACGATGACATCCGAAGTAGTGCCGCCATAGCCCTCGGCAAGCTAGGAAATCAAAGAGCAATACAACCCCTCCTTCAAGCCTTTAGGGATCCAAACGAACGTGTGCGAAGTGCTGTAGCAAGAGCCCTCGGAGACATTGCGGATCCGCAGGCTCTGCATCCTCTTCTTCAAGCCCTGCAGGATAAAAGCACCCGAGTTCGTGCTAATGCTGCGAGAGCACTTGGGAAACTGGGTGATCTCGCGGCTCTGGAGGGTCTGCTACGCACGATAAAGGACACCGATGAGGATGTGAGGAAGGAGGCCAAGGAGGCTGTCGTCAAGATAAGAAAGACGAGGAAGGAACAATAATGGGGAAGCGGCCCATATGCGGATTCCGTCCCATCGTGACAATGTCGTAGACAGAAATCGGAAACCCGACATTCGTGTTCTGGGGGACCAACGGAGCCGTTTTGCTCAGTTCCCTATCCATTCTGGCCCGACGATCCCATGGATCTTGAACGGATCGAATCGGACGTTTATGCCGTTCAAGATTGCCTTGTCGTCGATCGAATAATGAAGATCTTCCAGTTTGAGCATCCGAAACTTCCCCAGCAGCCCCTATCATCAAGAACACAGCCTGAGCCTGTATGTAATCGGAAGGATGAATTTAGAAATCGCCAAACAAAAGAAACCGAAGGACAACGTGCTGATCATCACAGGATGCGTCAACTCGCGGGACAGCTTCATCGTCACCGCGAGGGAACTCCACAAAAACACCTGTCCCAGAATCAGCTGGAAGTTCTGGGCCAGTGTATAGATGACCCAAAAATTGTGGGACAGCTTCGATCTTCCCCCGTTGCGTATCTTGATTTCGATGATCTTGAACCACGCCCGTCCCTCAAGGATCTGTGCTGAGCCGTCGCAAAGATGGTGTAGGAAGTAGAGAGCCACGATGATATAGGATCTGTGGGGCATCCCAAGAAAGAGAGATTTGAACACGGGAGGGAAACAGGCCACCAGGAAGAAGCCACCCAGCGCTTGCCCGATCCCCACACCCACATAGGCCTTGATGAGTCTATCTATCTTCCTTCGAATGGTTTGAAAAGATTCCAGGCGATCGATGAATCCGGAGGTGAAGTTGGCACTCACGATCGTGATGCCGGGATACGCATATTTCACCACCACTCCCAAAATCGCGGCCACCTTGAGTTCCTGTTCCGCCATGGAGAACATGGCATATAGGATAATCCCGTCCAATATGTTCTTGCCCACTGCGTACGAGATGTTCCCGACCTCGCCGTACCGGTAAAACGGCACCTTCAACAGCGCCTGCACGTAAAGCCGTATCTTCCGGGGAAGAGGCGGGATCGTGTACGCCGGGACGTCGATTGTCTTTTCAACGACATGCATAGGGCTCTGGCTCGCTGAGGCATCTCGAAGACACCCATTGTAATCGCCGCACGAATACGAAGCTTAATCGTCCGGTTCAATGCAATTCCAATAATGGAGGCCAGGTCATCGATGGGCAAACCGAGCTGAGTTCAGTATTGTGGTTGGTGATCAAGGGTATGAAGCGAAGAAGGAACGAATTCCGTACCCTCTTCGCTTACCCTCTCACGGGGTCTCTCATCTCACAGTGCGACCAGATCTTTCAGGATCTTCACCGTCATGTCAGCCGCCTTGTCCGGTGGCGTTCCCGTATCCGAGATGCCGCTCACGACCCTAACAATGTCGTGATCACATTTCTTCTCCGCCCATACGTTCGCCTTGGGGGAAGCGATGTAAACCGAGAAGTTGTGGTGGCCTGATCCCGGCCTCTCGCCGACGATGTGCAGAACCGCCTTGGGCTTGTTCGAATCCGCCTTAGCGAAAAGCACATCGCCGATCGCATAACCGGCACGCACACGTCCGCTGGTCACTACGAGGTTGCTCTCGCTCACCGAAAAGCCCTCCTGTTTCAACTGCTTCTTCAGCATCTCCAGGTAGGGTTGCAGGTGTCCGGGGTCCATAATCGCCTTGGCGTTCAAGCCGTCGGAGATCACGATCTGCACGTCCGGGGCCTTTCCTCCCCAGGAGTCACTCAGCTTTTCCAGGCTAGCGACCGCTGCCGGGCTCAGTTCCTCACCCGAGGAGGGGTGGGCGATGTAGTCTTCACGATCCTTGGAATTCGTGCTGATCATTACCGCATTCGGGATCGTGCTGATGAATTCCGGCGTGAACTCGGCCCACAGCGATACCTTGGCGTCATCATAGAGGGCCCAGATCTTCTTGGACAGATCAGCATTCATATCCCAGGGGTTCTTGCCATGGCCCACGGCCAGGGGTACGCCCCGGGCCTCTACCTCCTGCATCCTCATCTTGCCCTCTGCCATGATTCGCTCCATGGAGCGCTTGTCACCCTTGGCCAGCTTGTACTGGTAATAGACCCAGTTCGGATCCCCGAAGTGCTCCGTGGGGTTGCCGTTCGAGTCGATCACCCCGATCCGTTTGAAAAACGCCCACATCTTGTCGTCGACCTTGTACCCGAATTTGTGCCGGATGCGGACATGGTCCTGGTAGCCCGTGGTCAGGTAGCTCAGCATCGGGTCGTTCTTCGTCGGAAGGGACATCAGGTAGGCAGGGTTGGCCGGCATGATATGATCGATGCACCAGTCCAGGTCGGAGAGACTCACCGGCATGTGCAGGGTGGAGCAGATGTCCAAACCTATACAAAGCCCGTGGAGCTTTCCCATGGCGATGTCTTCCAGGCAGCACCGAACGAGCTGCTCCCGGGTCTTGAAGATCTCCGGCCCGATGAACCCGGCCACGTCGTTGGGATGGGTATAGGCTCCCCCGGGCTGCACCTTGGCCAGTTCCTGCTTCAGGGCCCGCGCAAACCCGTACTTCCGGGACTCGTGGACGACCATATCGAAGCCTTCGCCGGCTCCGTTGGTGAAGTCGGCTCCCTGGCCGGTCTCGTAGTAGAGCCCGAATTTGGATATCCCACGCGCCTTGGCATATTTCATCATCTTGTCGATGCTCAAGTCGAACGTCTTGTTCGCCGCATCCACCCCCGCCAGGCTCTGAAACCAGAGGGCCGTCATGCCCGGGTTTTTCTTCTCCACCTCTGCCTGGATATCGATATGGGAGAGCACGCACCAGGGGATCACTTCCTCGAGCCCGAAGGTGTAGACCACGTCCCGGAGACCCCTGTGGATGTTTGTGATGTTCTCCAGTTCACTGTCCACCGGGTTCGTGCCGATCACCACATCCCCGACGGCATAGGAAAACGCATCAAAGGTCTGCCATACAATATCGTCGACGTTGTCGGTAGGTGAGTTGGGCTGGATCCGTGCACCCATGTATCCCCTCGCACCGACCATCCTGCCCGGAAGCGGGTTGAAGACCTTCTGCCCGATCGCGATCAGCTCTTCGTTGCTGCAGATCTTGGTCACGCAGCCGATCACGTCGCTGTCCAGGCCGACCATCATCGCCTTGATCTCGGCCTCCGGGGAGGTCAGAATGAACTGCTTGAGCTGACCCAGGGTCCAGCCCCTGACCTGCTTCAACTGCACCGCGTCGGTGGTCGCCCAGATCAGCTTCTGCTGGTTGTCTACGAAGAGGGGGTTGTCATGGATATCACCGATCTTCGTGTTTGTCAGCAACGCCCGTGCATTCTGTCGCGAAGCATCGTCACCGGCGGCCACACCGATCGCCTCGTCCCCCTCTTTGTAAGGGTTCGCGGCTCCGATGACCTGCTGGTAAAAAGTGTGGTCAAATTGACCCTTCACCCTTTTCACATAATCAAAGACGTCCTCCCCCTCCTTTACCTGCTGAATCGTCACCGCACTACTGCTGTAAGTGCCCAGCACGAGAAACGCGATGCAGAGAACAAACGAAATCATTGTTTTGGATGCGAAAGCCTTCATTGCTTCCTCCTTCACTGTTTATGTTTACACGGATGGTTTTTGATCCTGATTCGGCTGGTCTCTTTTCGTCACACGACTAGAAGTTGATATCCAGGCTGAGACCGCCGTAGACGAACTGGGAGTCGCTCCCGTCAAAGCTCGCCTCTTGCATCACCCTGTCGGCACCGGAACTCAGCGGGAACGTGTAATTGACGCTTGCCGAGACGGTGACGAAATCGTTGAGCGGCACGTTGTAGTTCGTGTAGACCGTGCCGTCATGAAAGGAGCGATAGTCATCACGCTCCGAATCCATGTAGCTGACCCATCCCCCCAGGTCCAGGGAATGTCCCCAGTTGAAGTCAAAAGCGTGGCTCAGGGCCAATTGCATGTACCAGGAAGGTCCGATCTGGATCTCACGCCACACGCTGAATTCCGGCGAAAGAAGGTTGTCAAGACCGAGGATGAGGAAGACTTCCTGGTTGTCCACCCCCCCCTGGCCTCTTTCCGGGATGTCCGTTCCTGGCGCCTGGTCAACGTCGTACATGATCCATCCTCCGGTGAAGTCCAGGGGCCCCACACTGTTTGAATACGACAGGACCAAGTCGGTTTCCCACAGGGTAAAGTGGCCCGTGCTGTAATAATCCGTGTCCAGGTCGGCCCAAAGGTTCAGAGCAAACCCCTTGTATCCCACGGTGAGGCTCGGAAAGAAGACCAAGCTGTCTTTGCTCAACTCATACCCGCGCCAGATGTACTGGGAAAACATGGCTACGTTCAGATTAGCGCTAAGACCGTTATCCTCACTGGCCGTGGTCTCGTCTTCCTTCGCGTTCACCACGGCCTCGTCTTCCTCCGCATAGCAAAGTGACGTAAACGAAAATACCGCAATCACGGCAACGAGACACGCAAGTAGCTTTTTGATCTTTCGCTTCATTGTTTCCTCCGTTCCTTTCTTGGTGGCTAAGGGACGTTACGGTTGATAAATGATCCAGAACACTGGAATGCCGCTCCCCATCTATGGTAAAGCCTTGCCCGAGAATACAGGTAAAGCGCTGTGAGTAGGTTTCCTTTCTTTTGCTTGTTTCATCTATGCGCCATCCATCCCGATCGAGAACATTCTCTCCAAGTCATGCCGCGAATATGCACGGAAGGAAATCAGTGTTTCTGACTTCGTAATCCCTCTGACCTTGAGCATGTGATTTGTGACCAATTCGGCCAGGTTTTCATTGTCCATCACCCTTATGATCACAGCGAGATCGTACCTGCCTGCTACAGAATAGACTTCCGTGACTCCTTCCATCTGAGACAGTGTGTCTGCGGTCTCGTTGACCCGGTCTCTTTCCACATTCAAAAGAACGATCGCCGTAACCACGCCTGTCTCCCTTCTTCGGTCTTCATGAATTGCCAGTCTTTCGTTGAGAAACTCCGAAGGGTCTGTCCCAAGCAGATGAACGTTCCGTCACATTGACCTCAAGACAAAGCCCCGGCCTATCCGTTCTTTCGCACCGTGGCTTATTGGTTTCATCTTCGCATATACTTGTTGGGGAGAAAGGTGATTCAATTGAGCAATCTCCTGAACCGTCATGTCCACACCTCCTAATTGAACCCCCGCTCTTTTCAAATTCTCAACGATTTCTCCCAGGTCAAGGCCGACTCTTTTCGCGAATATTCTCAGGGAGGATCGTTCCGCATGTCCGTAAGGAGGCTCACCATATTCTTCGCCCATTCTACTCTTGATGGATTCACCTAGATCCGGAACCCAAGCCAAAGGAGGCAGTCCGATATACGTACTAACTGTAAAGGTAAGCGTAAGAAGCAGTGCGATGTTGAATTCCCGGGTAAAGACTCTCAAATGCTTGGCTCTGTTCTTCAGGTAGGATCTAATCGCATTCCAATTGTACTTGATATGCAGCAAGCCTCCCGAAAGGAACAGAATTGCTAGATTTATGTGAATGTTGCTCCACTCGTTCTTGGTCAATCCCCAGAGGCGCCAATCCATCCAAAAAGCTACCCTTCCGTGGGGTGCAATGAAGAGAACAATACCTGTTAGAGCCAATAGGACGAAACTCGAAAGAACTGTTAGAGAAACAATCCTCCGTACTTTCATGATTGACAGCCTCCAAGGATGCGCAGAAAGACTTCGAATGTGCTTACACACTGCTCTATTGCTTCATCATGACCTGTCGCATTGCTGACAGGTTTGCAGAACATCATTTCTCAGATTCCTATATCAACTTCTATGCCAGAGGAGACGAACCTAGCTGCGGAGCCAAGATTTCTTTTCAATTGTAAGGAGTTACCACCCCATCCCTAGGTCGGCACGTCCCGTCAGGGTACAGCGTGAAGCAAGAAGTCTATGTCAGAATGGCGCGTCAGCATGGAGTAAGATGGAGTAAGCTTAGATTTGTTCGTGCGCAATATCAGGAGGTTGGTTTCGGCACGCCAAAATGACGCACGGCACGCCACATTGGCGGGCATGAAGGTACTGAAGAAAATCGCAGATGAATGGTCGAAAGGATCTGGCCCACCGGGAGCAGTGCGCTTGACCTGGAGTGTCCACCCGTCACCTGCAGTCGCCCATCAGCCACAGGAAGGAGTCCCCCTAACGGCGATGGACTTGTCGTGTTGGAACGCTTTTTGCTTTAGAGATGAGGCAAATTGGATCCTGAGGCCTGCTTCAAAGATGCCATGATGAGTCATTTTCTAACTGCGAGTTGAAACCAAGAGCAAGGATAAGGCCAAATGAGCGTTCACAACCTGGATAGGGTTTTTCATCCTAAGTCCGTCGCGGTTATCGGGGCGAGCGATCGAGAGGGCAGCGTGGGCTCTGCTCTGATGCGGAATCTGACGAGGTGGGAGTATGCGGGAAATGTGTACCCCATCAATCCACACCGTCAGACCATTCTTGGCATCCCGGCAGTACCGTCCATTTCAGATCTCGATGCAGGGATCGATCTTGCAATTCTCGCGACACCCATAGCCACAGCCCCTGAACTGGTCAAGGATTGTGCGAGGGCCGGGGTCGCGGGTGTAATCATCGTCGCTGCTGGGGGAAAGGAGACAGGGGCAAAAGGGCTGGAACTGGAGTCACAGATCAAGACCGAGGCAGGTCGTGCCGGCCTTCGCATCGTCGGGCCCAACTGTCTGGGCATCATCTCCGGAAAATCGAAGTTGAATGCCTCGTTTGCAAACAGGACGCCCCTCCCTGGAAAGATGGCCTTCCTCTCTCAAAGTGGAGCGATTTGCACGGCCATTCTCGATCTTTCGATAAAAGAACACATCGGATTCAGCTACTTTGTGAGTATCGGATCCATGATGGATGTAGATTTCGGAGATCTCATCGATTACCTGGGAGGGGAATCAGACGTCAGCTCCATCGTGATGTATGTCGAAAGCTTGACCAACTTCCGAAAGTTCATGAGCGCGGCGCGGGCTGTGTCAAGGGTCAAACCGATCATCGTTCTCAAGTCCGGACGCACCCAGGCAGGGGCCAGGGCTGCCGCATCACATACAGGAGCTCTTGCGGGAGAAGATGCAATCTACGACGCAGCATTCAAGCGGGCGGGAATCGTCCGGGTAAAGACCTTCGAGGAACTCTTCGACTGTGAAGAACTCCTGGCGAAACAGCCACGACCCACCGGTTCCGGTTTGGCGATCATCACCAATGCGGGGGGGCCGGGAGTGATGGCAGCGGATGCCCTGTCCGACTATGGGGTGGAGCCCGTTTCCCTGGGCCCGGAGACAATCGGTAAGTTGGATGCGGTCCTCCCGCACTACTGGAGTCGTGGAAACCCTATCGATATCCTTGGAGATGCTTCGCCGGAGCGCTACCGGAAGGTGGTTCAAGTCTGCCTGGACGCTCCCGAGGTGAATGGTCTCTTGATCATGCTCACCCCGCAGATGATGACCGACCCGGAGGGAGTTGCGAATTCGATAACAGCTGCCCTGCAGGGAAGGCACTATCCCGTCTTCACTTCCTGGATGGGAGGAACGGACGTGGAGACGGGACGAGACATCCTTAACAAGGCGGGCATTCCAACATTCGATTCCCCCGAGCGAGCAGTCCGCGCTTTTATGGATCTCTATCATTACTCAGTCAACCTTGAAATGCTCCAGGAAGTCCCCCCGAAACTGCCCCAACGGATCGAGGTGGATCAAGAGAACGCCATGGCTTCTGCCCAAAAAGGCCTCGGAAGAGAAAATCCCGTCCTGACAGAACCCGAGTCCAAGGCTCTTCTTTCCGCCTACGGAATCCCTGTCAATCGAACCGAGATCGTCGTAACGGTTGATGGGGCTGTGGAAAAGGCACAAGAATTGGGTTTTCCCGTGGTCATGAAGATTCATTCTCAGGACATCCTGCATAAAACCGACGCAAACGGTGTCCGCCTCAACCTGAGGAATGAGCGGGATGTTCGCGCCGCCCTTGAACAAATTACGGCAAGTGCTCGAGCCTTCAAGCCCGACGCCCGAATCGAGGGCGTGACGATTCAGCCCATGATTGACCACCCGGATTATGAGCTGATCCTGGGGGCAAAAAAGGACCGGGATTTCGGTCCTGTGATCCTTTTTGGCATGGGAGGGATCATGACCGAGGTGCTGAAGGACCAAGCCGTCACGCTCCCCCCACTGAACCGCCTTCTGGCCAGAAGGGTCATGGAAGAGACAAAGGTGTACCGCATGCTTCGAGGGTATAGAAATCGCCCGCCTGCCAACCTGATGCTGCTGGAAGAGATCCTTATCCGCCTGGCTCAGCTGGTTACCGATCTCGCGGAAATCGACGAACTCGACATCAATCCTTTGATTCTCACGGAGAACACGGCCTGCGCGGTGGATGCGAGAGTCATCCTCAAGCCTTCTCACGTACCTGCCCCGCTTCATCTCGTCATCAGTTCCTACCCCAATCATCATGAGACGCACACGATTTCAGAAGGAGGTGTGCCCCGTTTCATCCGGCCCATCCGCCCCGAGGATGCACCTCTCCTGGAAACACTCTTCAACACCCTTTCCCCGCAGAGTGTCTACTTTCGGTTCTTCAGCCCCCTCAAGGCCCTGCCGCACAGGATGCTGGCTCGGTTCACGCAGATCGACTACGACCGGGAAATCGCCCTGATCGCGCTCAGGGAGTCTGGTGAGCAAATGCTTGGCGTTGCGCGCCTCATTCGGATTCCCGGCGGCAACCGGGCCGAATTCAGTATCGTCGTAGGGGATCCGTGGCAAGGCAAGGGCATTGCAGCCGCGCTCTTCCAACACTGTCTCACCCTTGCCAAAGAGCAGGGAATCGAGGAGGTGTGGGGAATCGTCTTGCCGGAAAACAAACGAATGCTGGCCCTGGGCCGAAGATTGGGATTCACCGTCAAGAGAGACCTCGATGCGGGTGCCTACGAACTGAAGATGGCTTTGCGAAAACTCTAAAGGTCTCATCCAGGGAGGCGCGTCAAATGAACACAGACCAAGTCATTGAGGTTCTCCGGAAATGCGGAGTATTCAGTGGACTCTCAGACAGAGAGCTCCGCTCCATTGCCAAGCTCGGAAGATGCGAGACGTTCGAGGCCGGAGACACGATCTACTCACAGGGCAACAGCGGGACGCAATTGTTTGTCTTGTGCGAAGGGCAGGTATCGCTCGACAGAACGATCGATCTTGGGGGCAAGCGCAAGGCAAAGGTTCCCGTCTTTGTCCAAAGGGAAAGTCCGTTCAGGCGGCTCTTGGGCAACTGGCCTGCACTCGTTGGCCAGGAACACGTACAGATGTGCACGGCCAAGTGCCATCAGCCGACCACCGTCATTTCCATACCAAGCTCAGAGCTGAATGCGCTCATTGCAGAAGATCCGGAAATGAGGGCCAAGATCCTGGAGAAGCTTGTCCTGTTGCTTCGAGACCGGATCGTCAGCTCCTACGAGGCGATGGAAGCCATGTAGCGGGGACGCTCAGGAAGCCGATAAGACCCGAGAAAAACTGCGGAGAAGGGTCTCCATATGGCGAATCTCCTCCGAAATGGCGTCAAAATCATCCTTCTGTTCAGGAGACAGATCGAGGGTCCGCGCCAAGGAGTATAAGCGCATCTTCACAGACGTCAGGGGATTCCGGAGGCTGTGGGCCATCCCTGCCGCCAACTCTCCCGCTCCGGACAATGCCTCCGATTCAGCAACCATGATCGTGGCCATATCTTTCTCCCTGGGGTCGCATTTCTCTGCTGCCATGGTGTCTTCTAGGCCTTGATGCTGGATTCAAGAGGAGGAACGTTCTTCAGTTCGCACGATGGGAGAAGCGGTTCCAGGTGCTCTTCGAGCCTTCGGATCTCCACGTTCGTCCTGAGAAGTGCAACCTCAACCACCTCTCTTTCAGCCTTCGTCCTGCAGAAGCTCAATTCTTCTCGAAGAAACTGGTAGAAATGGTTCTCCCTGTGCAGTGCCGACAGATCAGAAGCGCCGGGGACTCCACCCGTATCCTCCGGCAAGGAGGGCAGTTCTTCTGCTACCTGAGATAAGTACATTCCTTTTCCTCTCTTGTTCGGGTTCTTTCCTGAATTCAACCATCTCTCTCAGGGCCTTGCTCGAGCCTTTCTATCTCCGACAGCAGTGTCTCGGGGCTGAAGGGTTTATCGAGATATCCGCAACAACCTTCCTCCGTGGCCCGGCGACGAAGAGAGTCGTCCCCGTATGCCGTCATCAAGATGGCGGGAAGAACCTGGTCCGCTTTCCTCACCGCTCGAATCAACTCCAGGCCGGTCATCCCCGGCATCTTGAAGTCGGTCACCATGAGATCAACCGGTTCGGCTGCCTGGATGGAGGATTCGACCACGTTTAGCGCCTGACGGCCGTCTCTTGCCGTCAATACCTGGTGTCCGGTGCTGGCCAGGTGCGCTCTGAGGGCATTTACGGTGCCCATGTCGTCGTCGACCACAAGGATTATCACACACCCCCCCCTTTCCGCTGACTCTGTTGGTTCCTGGAATACTTCCCCTTTTCAGGAAATGTGCCAGAAACGGATGCTTCCCTGCGGACAGATGTCGATTTCTAATTTGATTAGATTACAGGGGGTTACGCGAAACGGGGCGACGAGGAAGGCACCCGGAAGGGACCGGTCGACACGCCAAATGGACATGTGAGCAGGGAGAGGTCTTGCGTTTTGTTCTGTATTTCAGGGGGTTGTGTTTGTCATGCCAATATGGCGCACGATGCGTCACTTTGGCGCGGTCGACCCGTCCTCCATCTCCTTGAGCTTTCGCTGGAGCGTCCGCAGCCCGATTCCAAGGATCCTTGCTGCCTGCGTGCGGTTTCCCCCCACCGAGTCGAGGATATGGGAAATGTGCCTCTTTTCCACCTCTTCCAGGGAAAGGAGGCCCTCTGCCCGGCCGGGGGCTGACCCGGACTCTGAAGCGAGACCGGCAGCCGAGGACAAACGCAAGGTCGTCTCTGTTTCCAGCAGCACGGCAGAGGCTATGATGCTCTCCAGCTCCCGCACGTTTCCAGGAAATGGATATGCGAGCAACCGGCCGGCAAGATCCGGGTCCAAAGAGTCGACCTCCTTTTGCGTTTTCGCCGCGTGAAGCGCCAGAAAATGAAGAGCCAGGGGAAGGATATCCTTTCTTCTCTGCTGGAGCGGCGGGACACTGATGTGGAGCATATTCAGCCGATAAAACAGGTCGCTCCGGAATCGCCCCGTTTTCGTTTCCTCCTGGACGTCTCGATTCGATGCGGCGATGATACGCACGTCAATGTCTCTGGCCGCCGTGCTCCCGAGACGGTAGATCTCCCTTTCTTGTATGACCCGAAGGAGCTTTCCCTGCAGGTCGGAATCGAGTTCCGTGATCTCATCCAGGAAGATCGTGCCTCCCCGGGCGGCCTCGAAAAAGCCTTTCTTGTCGCTCTGGGCACCCGTGTAGGCCCCTTTGGCATGCCCGAAGAACTCATCTTCAAAGAGCGTCTTGCTGAAGGCGGCCATGTTGACCGCTACGAAGGGGGCCTTCGAGCGCCCGCTGAGATCGTGAACGATTCGAGCCAGCATTTCCTTTCCGGTCCCGGATTCGCCGGTGATCATCAGGTTGTAGTCCGTGGGTGCAGCCGCCTCGACCTGATGGAAGACCCTCGCCATGCTCTCGTCCTCAGCAACCATGTCCTGGAAGGCAGAAGGGTCCTTCAAATCTGAAAAGGACTGGCTTCGCTCGAAAAGAGCAAGGCCGTTTCGAAGGCTGTACCTCTCCAGGGCACGCTGGATGACGATGATCAGTTTCTCAGGGTCCAGGGGTTTCACGAGATAATCGTAGGCGCCAAACCGCATCGCTTCGACTGCAGAGGACACTTCATCCACGCCCGTCACGATGACACATTCCACCCGGGGGAACTCTTCCTTGAGCTGCTTGAGAAGGTCCATGCCGGTCACGTGAGGCATCATCAGATCCAACAGCACCATCTGAAAGGCGTGCCCCCTGACTAGGTCCATGACGCCCCTGCCGTCGGATACCAGCGCCGGCTCGGGCATGCCTGCCCCAACCAGTGTAGCCTTGATACTGAGGAGGATACCCTCATTGTCATCAACCACCAGAAGCGGGGCCTTCCTGTCCGGTATGGATTCCATGGTTCCTTGCTCCTCGAACACCGTGCGCTATCTCATTCGCCGATACACGGAAAGAACACAAAGAACGTTGTTCCTTCTCCTCTCTGGCTACGATACTCTATTTCGCCACCGTGTATCTCGGTCAAGTTCTTCGTTATGGAGAGGCCCAGCCCAAGGCCCCCTTCATCCTGCTTGCTCGTAATGAACGGCTCATAGATTCTATCAGAAAAAGCCGAATCGATCCCAGGCCCGTTGTCGGATACGGAAATAAACACCCGGCCCGTCTCCTTGTCCGATCCGCTTGTCACCTGTACTCTTCCCTGGTCATGATCGATCGCCTGCACAGCGTTCAGAAGAAGGTTCAGGACAATCTGTTCGATACTCTGAAGATTTCCCTCCATCAGGGGCAGATCTTGGTCGAGTGCATGTTCCAGAACCACCTTTGATTTTCTGACCGTTGTCTGGGAAAGTCGCAGGGCATTTTCCACTGCCCTGTTGATGGATACAGGCTCTTTTTCGGTAGCGTCCGATCTCCTTGCGTAGTCCTTGAGGTCTTTCACACAACGGGTGATCCGCTCGCAGCCCATTTCCATGTCGGCAAGGAGCTGTCCTGTGTTTTCCTCCAGGAAATCATAGCTCAGACCCGCATATTTCCTTTCCGGGTCTCTACCCGCCAGTTCTCTCAGAATCGGCTGAATCTCCGGCCATATCTTCTGCAAAAGGCGAACGTTCAGCATGATCAAGTTGGTGGGATTGTTGATCTCATGCGCCACACCGGCAACCAGGGTCCCGAGGGTCTCCATCTTCTGCGCCTGGTAGAGCTGTTCCTGGCTTTGCGTCAGTTTCTCATCCGCCTCGCGGCGCTGAACGATTCTTCCCAGGCGTTCAGCAATAACATCAATCACACCCTTCTCTTCGCCAAGGAAAGAGTCCTCATCATTCTCCGCTTTCTCTTCCAACAAACAGACATCCAAATACCCGATTCGCTCTTCTCCCGCAAGGATGTCGCGACGATACTTCCGTTCCGTCTCCTGGAAGTTCTGCGTCAGAAATTCATCGCCCTTGAGGAAGATGCGAGCGCAGGACAGCTCCGGATGCTGCAGGGCGGGAGGTATGAGGTCTACAATGCCTTGAACAATCTCTCCAAAGGAGGCCCCTTTCTTCTCAACGATCTTAGAAATGGAAAAAAGAGTATTCAGTTCCTTTACGCGATCTTCGAGTTCACGACTCCTTGTTCGGAGTTCCAACTCCGTCTTCTCCCGTTCGTTGATCTCCCGAGTCAGTTCCAGTCTCTGCAGGCCCAGAGTGGAAATCAGCTTCACAAAGCTGAGTTTGTAGTCAATCAGGTGCTGCATTTCTTCTCTGGAGCAGACAGGAACACGGTTCAAGGCCGCCAGGTACTCGTCCACATCAAAACCGAACTCTTCGGCTTGTTTCCGGAAGAAGTCCTCGTCAGGCCGTTCGTTCTCGTAGAAGAACTGTCCGAGAAAGAGCGTGCTCACGTGTCTTTCCGAAATCACGATCGGTACGGCCACGTCCCACAGTCCGTTCTTGCATTTGTATTGAACGTACTTCTTCTCATGCAGATGCTCTTGGATATACTCGTCGCTTTCATTGCAACGCTTGGCAGTGACCGGATGAACACGATGAAATCGTGTACAGATATCCTGCCAACCCGTTGCGACCTGGATCGTTCCATCGGCATCAATTATGGCGGAAGGGATACTCGATACAGCGAAGAAGAGATCCATCAACTCCCGAAGGTGTTCGATGTCCACAAGGTCTTCGAAGCTGTATCCGATCGTGTTTGTCACGAGGCATCCCCCTTCTTCACCTGAAACGACGCTCTCGAGAAAGGGAATACTTGTCCCTTTCCCGGATCAGTGTGAAGCTTCCTGCGAGGGTCTGTCAAGCCCCGTTGGGGTCCCGCGTTTCACCAACCGGTGTAGACCGGGCCAGAGAGAACCAGGCCAATCCGGAATAGAGAACACAGAGGCCCCACAAGATGAGCCACTCGAAACGGACCTCGGAAAGGGAAGCCCCCATCTGGTTGACGCGCAGAAACCCGGAAATGCCGGCCGTGCTTGGCAACAGGTAGGAAAGAATGCGGAGCCAGCCGGGGATCGCCTCCGGAGGCCAGGCAAAGCCGGAGAGGAAGATAGCGGGTATGGAGGTGAACAACAGGGCCTGCATGGCACTTTCCCTGTGATGAAAGAGCGCTGACAATGCGAGGCCGAGCAGGATCACGGAGATCAGGAAGGGGAGAACGAAGAGAAGGACGGTCCCGGCCTCGGCACGCTGCGGAAAGCGGTAGACCCGGTACAGGATTCCGAAGTAGTAGCAGGAATAGACCAAATAGAGGGCAAGGTAGGCGGCAGTCTTTCCGAGGAGGACCTGCAACACCGCCGGCCTGTCCCGCCCTGGATCCGATACGGGGGGGATCCCTGACGTCTCCCGCTCCGTACCCCCCAACAGCCCGATCCCGATCAGGAGGGTCTGTTGAAGGATGAGCAGCAGCACCGCCGGCACCACGTAGGTGGCATAGCCCGTGGCAGGGTTGAACAGAGGCCGCGCAATCAGGGCCAGAGGGTCCCGCGAAGCCAGGGCCTGCCCCTCGGCCATGCCGCCGGCGCGACGACGCCGGATCTCGATGCCGGCCGAGAGGGTTCTCGTCGCGTGGAGCAACCCGGTGTACACCTGCCTGTACACGAGCAGATAGCCGGCGTCGGCAAAGACCCCTACGTCGGCCTGTTCGCCACGGAGGATCTTGCGTTGAAATCCCTCGGGGACCAACAGAATGCCTCCTGCCTTGCCGGCCAGCACTTCGGTCTCCGCTCGAGCCAACTGGGTCTCCCTGAAGGCCACCCGAACGTATTCGTTCGCATCTACCATGCGGATCAGTCTCCGACTCAAGGCGGAACGATCGAGGTCGACCACGCCCACGGGGACTTCCTTCAGGACTTCGGGGCTGTAAGGAATGGGGTAGACGATCGAGTAGATTACGACCGCCCCAAACAAGATGAGAAGAGCGCCTGGGTCGGCAAGGATCGACCGGTACTCCCTCCACCAGACCAGGAAGACCTTCTTCATGTCCGCCCCCAGTATCCGGGCTCCTCGAGCAGGCGTCCCATCCGGCGTAGAGACACGAGCGGGGCCAGCACAATGAAGGCGAGCAATGCCAGAAGAGCCGGGATGGAAACCTCGTAAGGCGCCCCCCGGATCGCCTGCTGGATGAGCAGGCGAAGATAATGGGTCAGAGGCAGCAATTCCCCCCACACCCTGGCCGTGGCCGGCATGGCCATCGTGGGGAAGGTCACGCCCGTAAAAGCAAAGGAGGCGCCCGAATAAAAGGCGACGAGGCTCGTGGTGAGCCGCAGGTTGGCGGTGAGGGCAACCAGAGCGATGCCCATTGCCTGGTAAGCCAGGACGAACAGTACCGTGCCGACCCCGATGACGAGTATGCTCCCCCGTTCGGGAACTCCCAGGTAGCGAAACAACAGGGAATTCATGAACAGGCCCAGAACGAAGAAGTGGACCGTGTAGGGGAGGAGCTTGCCCACGAGCGCCCGCCAGACACTGTGGCCGGCCGCTTCCAGCCACTCGCCCGCACTGCCCTCCTTGAGCTCCACGCCGATGGAATGGGTGGCGACCAGCAGGATGAAGATCTGAAGCATGGTCGGCAAGAGCGTGGTCAGCAGAAAATAGAGGTAGTTGAGCTGAGGGTTGAACAGGACATGGCTGTCCACCCGGATCGGCTCCAGGTGAGCCCTTGCCGCTGCGTACATTTCGCCCCGGAGTTGCCGCGCCCGCAGTTCCAGGGCTGCGGATACCGTCCCGATCACCTTCCGCAGGTCCCGGTTGATCAGGCTTCCCGGCAGCAGCCACTGGGCGTTGTAGTACCCGACCACCTCCGCACCCGTGCCTCTTTTCGCGTCTCTTTCCATCCCGTGGGGCATCAGAACAAAGGCGTACGCCTTTCCTTCCCTCAGCAACTTCTCCCCTGCTGCGGGGCCTTCAACTTGAAAGGCAACATCCATCGTGGGGGTCGCATCGATCATCCGGGCAACCGAACGGGACAGCATGGATCGATCCAGATCACAGACGGCCACAGGCAGATGGCGCGGGACCTGCTGCTGGAAGGTGGCCCACAGAACCCCAAAGGAGAGCAAGGGAAACACCACCATCAGCAGGGGATAAATCGGGCTGGAAGCGAACCGGCCGCATTCGCGCCGGGCCACCCTGAAGACGCCCTTCCGGTTGTGCATCATGGATCTCCCTCACAGGCGAGGGTCGCCGCCTACCCCGGTGTGTCCCAGGTCACGATCGCACTCATCCCGGGTCTGAGCCCCGGGGCCTGCTGTACGGGACGTGCGCGTATTTCGAAGGTTTTCAGATCGAAGTCACCCGAGGCCTGGGTCGAACGCCAGGTCGCGAACTCCCCAAGGGGGGAGATGTAGCTGATTTTTAACTCCACTTCGCGATTGCCCAGGGCGGGCAATCGTGCGATCAGCCTGCCCCCCATGCGCAGGCCGGCGAGGCGGTCCTCCCGCAGATTGAAGGTCACCCAGATGTCGTCAAGATCCACCAGGGTAAGGATCGGGTAGCCCGCGCTTACCAGTTCCCCGGGGTCGACGATGCACTCCACCACCTCTCCGTCGATGGGGGCCACCAAGCGGGTCTCCTCCATGAACGCCTCCACCTCGGCTACGGCGCCGGCGGCCTGGTCCACCAGCGCGCCGGCAGCCTCCCGGTCCTCGGCCCTCGCTCCTGCTACGGCCATGTCGTAACGCGCCTTTGCAGCGTTGGCGGCGTCCCGGGAAGCCTTCCAGTTGGCCTCTGCCTCGTCCCGCTTCTGGGCCGGCAAAACCCCGTCGGCGGAAAGCCGATCCACGCGCCGAAAGGTCTTCTCCGCAAGGTCGGCCGCACGTTCCGCACGCTGCCACAACTCACGCGCGCCCCGAATCTCCTCCTCCCGGGCACCCCGGTCGGCCTTGTCACGCTGCGCACTGGCAGCGTTTTCCGCGGCGGTCGCCTGCGCAAGTTTCGCTCTGATTTCCGGGCTGTCGAGGGTCACGAGCAACTGCCTCTTGCGAACCCGTTGGCCCTCGCGCACGTTCACCGCTCCCACTCTTCCCGGGATCTTTGCAGCCACGTCGACCTGGGTTGCCTCCACCTCGCCCTGGAGAATCTCCGGGCTCGGGTGCACCAGAAGCCAGGTTGCAACACTGAAAATAGACAGTAAAACGAGGCATCCAACGATGACCGCCACGGTTCGGTGACTCTTGCTCATTCTCCCACCTCCACATCGGCTCGCCTCCGGAATTCCTCGTATCGCTCGCTCTGACCGCCTGCTTCCAGGAACTCGGCCAGGGCCACATCGAAATCATAGGCGGCCACGAGACGCTCCACCTGCACACCGGAGAGCGACAGCTGGGCGTCGACCACTTTCAAGGATGTGCCGAATCCTTCTTCAAATGCACGGCGCTGAACGCGCAGGTTCTCTTCCGCCAGGGCCAGGGACGCTTCAAGGGCTTCGAACTGCTCCAGGGCCTTCATCAGTTCGTTGTATCGCTTCTCCACGAGCGTGGCCACGTCCCGTCGTGCCTTGCTCTCCAGATACCTCACCCTCTCCTCCACGCTTCTTGCTGCACGCATCTTGTGCCACCGGCTCCCCCCTTCGAAAAGGCTCAGACGGGCACCGACGCCGGCCATCCACTCCGGGGCGAGATAGGTCAGATGGTGCTCATAGAGCTGTTGCGTTCCGAACAGGAAGACTTCCGGAAACCACCGGCCCACTTCCGCCCTGTATCCCTGATGGGCCTGATCCTTCTTGGCGGCAACCTGTTTCAAGCCAGGGTGCCGGTCCATGGCCGAGCGGATGAATTCCGGAAGAGGGTCGTCTATCCGGGCAAGAAACATGGGAGAGGTCGGTGTGACAGGCCCGTCCACGGCAAGAATGTTGGCCAATGCGACCTGAGCAATCCTTACGTCACGCCGTGCGCCTTTCAGCTCGCGGTCCGCCTCTGCCTGGGCCACGTTCGCATGCAGTCGCTCTCCCCTGGCGATCAGCCCTTCCTCCTCGAGCCGCCGGGCCTGGTACAGGTGCCGGTTCATCCCCTCCAGGACCTGACGTCGTACATCACGGACTCTGTCTGCCAAACGCAGCCCGAAGTATCTTCGGGCGAGCTCACTGGTCAGGTGGTACGTGGTTGTTCGCTTCTGCTCCCGAGACTCCTCGAGCCGCGCCCTGGCCGCCCGATTCGCTGCAAGAATCCGTCCACCGGTGAACACGGGCCAGGTCGCGTTCAGCATGGCAACCACGAACTCGTCATCCTGCAACAATATATTGAAAGATGGCAGCGCGCCGGAGGAGAAGATCGGAATCACGTCGAAAAGCTTCAGATCGAGCAGAACCTCTCGGAATTCCTCCAGGTCGACCTCGATCGGCTTGTCCAGGCGGGTGTACGTGCCGTCGATTGCGACCCGGGGCAGGAACAGCCCTCTGGCGGCAGCCCGTTCCGCCTCGTACTGGTGTTCCTCCTCACCGGCCGCAAGGATCGCCTCGTTGTTTGCATTCATGATCGTCAGGCACTCGGAGAAGCTGAGGTCGGACGCACCGACGGCGGAGGGCCGCCAGAGCAACAGAAAGAACAGTACCCACTGCGGGGCTCCAAGGCGGCTTCGTATGTGCACCATCACGGCCCTCCTTTCCACCTCGTTGCATCTACTACTTCTACCAGTAGATCCTCGGGATGGAAAGGCTTTTCTAGATACCTGCAGGCGCTCAACGCCATCGCCTGCCATCGAATCGAGTCGTCACCGTAGGCTGTCGTCAGGATGGCAGGGAGTCCGGCCCGTTTTCTCCGGGCTTCCCGAATCAGCTCCAGGCCCGTCATTCCCGGCATTCTGAGGTCGGTCACCATGACATCGACGGATTCGTCTCCCCGGGTGGAAGCCTCGAGCACGCTCAGGGCCTGACGGCCGTCTTTCGCGGTCACCACCTGGTGCCCGGCGCTCACAAGATAAGCCCTGAGCGCATTCAGGGTCCCTCCGTCATCGTCGACAACAAGAATCTTCATTGCCCCTCCCTTCTGGGTTTCGCCATTTGTTCAATTCACAGAGCATGCCACAGGGAGGGCATCCGTCTCGCCGAGTCGAATCCTGTTGTTTCTTGAGGGGTTGCGAAGGGGCGCGAAATTCAGGAAAGGAGAGTGTCGATCCGGGACGAATCAAGCTCCACGCCAAAATGGCGTGTCCCGATTCCGAGCCTTCCGGCAAAATACTTCTGTTTCGCCGGGTTGGTGTCCATGCGCCAGGTTGACATTGTCTGTGCCACTTTGGCGTGGTCGCCGCAGCGTGAAAGAGTCTTTACTCACTGTAAAAGAACCCGCAACTCACCCGGGTCGGCCGTCACGGAAAGCCACACTGCGCGCCCAGGAATCGACAACCATTTCAACGCCTGTGGCCTGTCTCATCGCCTGCTCCCTTCTGGTACGGATATTGCTGATTTCAAGTGCAGCGAGAATACGCTGCTCGCTGGCGAACGGGTCACGCGGGCTGAACACTCCCCACCGCTTGGAAAGGAGAGAGATCATGAAGGCTTCCTCTTTGAACTGGACTCTGGTCGGGGCCCTGCTTCTGAATTTCTTGATGTGGTCCGGCATCCTCCTTCTGGTTCTGCAGATGGGCAATTGAACCCGGATCCATCCCACGACCTTCAAGCACGTCCCGGGAGGACACGAGAATGAAGACATCCGAAATAGTCGTTCTTACAGGGAGCAATCGTTTCATCGCTGCCGAGGTCCATCGCCTTTTCAGGGCCCCCGACCACAAGGTCACGAAATTCTTCGATCTGAACAAGGCTCTGGAGGAAGTCGGCAGTAACGGTTCTTGTCTGATGATTGTCGACATCAGTCAACTCGGGCCGAAAGGGCTCGACAAGCTCGTAGAAGCAAAACGGCTGAGACCCGAAACAAGGTTGTTCGTATCCGTTGCCTCGGGTGACGTGGTCTTCGAAGTGACCGATCCTCTCGATCGAACCTCCAGCTCCTTGCGCAGGCTGAGTGAATTGGCCATCCTTCCCGGCGCCCCGCCCCACCTGAGTCGCCGCAGAAAAGGCAAAGAATTCTCCCGCGAACGCTTTGTCTTTTCCTGATTCCGTTGTATGATTCTGCATCTACCCACCCCCCGGGAGGAGTGTTTCCGATGATCAAGAGCGTGCTGCTTCCCACGGACGGTTCGGCCTACAGCGCGGTCGCCCTGGAGTACGGCATCTATCTGGCAGAGAAGTTCGGGGCCCAGATCACCGGTCTGCACGTGGTGGACGACCGCGACCTCGAGGGGCCCTTGCTCAGCGACATCGCCGGTTCGCTCGGCTTCACGCCCTATCAGAACTATCTTCCGAAATTTCGGAAGATCCTCGAAGACCGTGGCGATCTCATTCTCGAGGACTTCCGCAACGCCTGCGAGCAGAAGTCCATCCGGCAGAAGGTGAAGAGGGTGTCCGGCACGGTAGCCAGAAGGATTGCAGAGGAAGCCAAGAAGGTCGACCTCGTCATCATTGCGCAACGGGGCGAACACGAACGGTGGTCGAGCGGGCTGCTCGGCTCGACGACTGAATCGGTGGTCAGGAGGTCTCCCCGGCCCGTTCTCGTCACGCCGGCCTCGTTCCGGGAGTTCGAAAACGTCCTTGTAGCGTATGACGGCAGCGTCGAATCAAACCAGGCGCTGAAAACGACCTGCGAGACCTTTGCCCTCAGCGAAACGAGCCTGAAGGCGGTCATCGTGACCGGCGACCCGATGAAATGCGAGGCCCTCACCCAGGAGATCGAAGCCTTCGTCAGTCCCTACGAAATGGATGTCGACATCGAGTGCCTCAGGGGAGAGGCGAGCAAGGAGATCCTGGGCCACGCGGAGGCCGAGCGGATCGACCTGATCGTCATGGGCGCCTTCGGTCACAGCCGCCTCCACGACTTCATTCTCGGGGGAACGACCGCCTACATCCTCCGGAACGCAACCCTGCCCGTGCTCCTGAACCGCTAGTGCCCCCTTTTACTACGTGTAAAAGACCCTGACAGAAGTCTGTCCGATCCCCCCGGGTGATGAAGAGCGATCCAGGACAAACCCATTGATTTCTCACTGGATTGCGAAACCACCGGGCAGGGTCCAGATGGAATCGTTCTTGCATTTAAAAAGAGACGAGTTCCGGTTCTCCAGGGGAGGAGATCATGAAGACGCATGGAACGGTTATCAGGGGTCACCACATGCCTTCCGACCACCGAACATGGGAAGCGGTGGAGAGATGGATAAAGGGACTGTTCACTCGGAAGAACGTGACGGTGGCCGCTGTCTCGGTGATCGGGTTGTTGCTCTTCGGCTTGATGATATGGCTGTTCTGCCAGTCACTTGAAACGTTGACTACCGCTGAGTTCCCTAACGACTTGAGGCTGTATCTCTTTTGATCCGGCAGGAGGGTTGAACCATGACCTCGCATTCCAGTGCGATGCGCCCCTGGACCATTTGCTTCGACTGCGGTTCCGCAATCCAACCCGAACACTTCCGGGTGGACAACGGCGGGCTCTTCTGCGACGAGTGCGCCCGGCGCCGCAGGATTGCCTATATCCGGCGAAACGAGGCCGTGTATCAGAGAAAGCTCAGAGAACACCGGACACACAACCTCCCGGAAGCAAATCGTCCGATCCCCGGGTCTAACCGGTCTACTCGTCGGCCCGACAGATCTCGACACGCTTAGTGTCCGCGATCATCTGTCCGGTGCACAGGGGCAACGGATCCATCCGTCTTCGCACTCGTCCCATTGACACTCGACCCAATATCCCTGATGCCCCAAAACGAGAATTTCGGCACCCTCGTGCAGTGTGGCGATTCGCTCGTACTCCTCTCCTGGCCCTGCAAAGACATCTGTCTCCTTCTTGACCACGACAGACTCCGGTTCACCCGTGTCGAGAACGGCCTCCAATGCAGTCTCGGCAAGAACGCCTGCCTCTGTCGCGGCCGACATCAGGCCGACAGCCGCACCCACCATGCAACCGCCCGATAGAAAGGATACGAGAACCAGGCAGAAGCCCAGAGCCAGGAATGAACCGCTGTTCCGGTGAAGCCTGCCGAGCGAAAAGCGAGCGCGTCGAAGTGTGGTGTTGTTCTCCATCATTTCTCTTCCTCCTGGAGAAGAATACAGCAAGGAGCGTGCCAATATCACTGGCGTGTGCCTTGTATTCGGAACACCTTAGCCTCCTGGTGTCTCTTTTACTTCCTGTAAAGGACTCGGACGCGAATCCGTCCGAGTCCATGACCCACCAACGAGCGAGGGGGGAGGAAATCCCTGATTTCCCGGCCGGATTGCGAACCCCCGGGTGGCCCTTCAGGTGGAATCATTCTTGCAGTTCCAAAGAGGTGAGTTCGGGTGATCCGGACCCATGAAGATCCAAGGGAGGAAGTCATGAAGACGCCTGCAACGGCTATCAGGGGCTACCACATGCCGTCTGACCACCGGACATGGGAGACGGTAGGGGGATGGACGAAAAGAATGCTCACTCGGGAGAACCTGACGGTGGGGGCGATCTCAGCGATAGGGTTGCTGCTGTGCGGCCTGATGATATGGGCCTTCTACCAATCGATTGAAGCGTCAACGACCGCGGGCCTTCCTTTGGGCATGACGTTCTACGCATTCTGATGTTGACCCTGAACCAAGAATTCGTCGGTCAGGTGCGCGCGGTCAGGGGAAGCGTTCTTGACGTATGTTTTCCCGCGCAACTACCGCCAATCCATTCCCTGCTGTTTTCCGGGGAACGTGACCGCGTCATTGTGGAAGCGGTGGATCACATAGATCCGCACCTTGTACGGTGCATCGCACTGACTCCAACGGCCGGCCTGGCCAAGGGGGATCCGGTCCGGAGCGACGGAAGCCCTTTGCGCGCCCCCGTATGCCGGGGGCTCCTGGGCCGTGTATTCGACGTGTTCGGCGGAACGATCGACGGGAAGTCCGAGCAGGTAGCAGGCGAGCTTCGCACGGTTCATCAACAGCCCATTGCACTCGCCAAACGCGTCACAAGGCAGGAAGTCTTCCTCACGGGGATCAAGGCCATCGATCTTCTCGCCCCCCTCGAGCGGGGCGGAAAGGCCGGCCTGTTCGGCGGAGCAGGGGTGGGCAAGACCGTGCTGATCACCGAATTGATCCACAACATGGTCGGACGGCACAAGGGCTTGAGCATTTTCTGTGGGATCGGGGAGCGTTGCCGGGAAGGCGAGGAGCTGTATCGTGAAATGGACCAGGCGGGCGTGCTGGGAAACACGGTGATGGTCTTTGGTCAAATGAACGAACCGCCCGGCGCGCGCTTCCGAGTCGGCTTCACCGCCCTGACCATGGCCGAATACTTCAGGGACGATCTGGGCCGGGATGTACTTCTGCTTATCGACAACATCTTCCGCTTCATCCAGGCGGGGATGGAGTTGTCCGGCCTGTTGGGCAGGCTCCCTTCACGTTTGGGATATCAGCCCACCTTGGCCAATGAACTGGCAGAGTTGGAGGAACGCATTTCGAGTTCAGAGCAGGCCGCGATCACCTCTATCCAGGCCGTGTACGTCCCGGCGGACGACTTGACCGATCCCGCAGCCGTGCACGCCTTTTCCCACCTGTCCGCGTCCATTGTGCTCGCCAGGAAGCGGGCCAGTGAGGGATTGTATCCTGCCATTGACCCGCTCCAGTCACGGTCCATGATCCTGGCGCCCAGGGTCGTCGGGCAGCGCCACTATCAAGTGGCCCAGGAGGTCCGCAGGACCCTGGCCACCTATGAGGAGCTCAAGGACATTATTGCCATGCTCGGTCTGGAGGAGCTTTCCAGACAGGATCGGCAAACCGTATACCGGGCCAGGCGGCTCGAGCGCTTCTTGACCCAGCCCTTCTTTTCCACCGGTCATTTCACAGGCCATGAGGGGCGGATGGTGGATCTCGTGGATACGATTGAAGGGTGCGAGCGCATCCTGGATGACGAATTCTCCGACACCCCGGAAAGCGCACTCTACATGATCGGTTCGGTTGATGAGGTAAAACGAAATTGAGACTGAAGGTCTTTCTCCCGTCAAACATTCTTGTGGATGAAGAAGTGGACAAAGTGGTGGGCGAAGGTCCTGATGGAGGCTTCTGTCTTCTGCCCAGGCACATCGACTATGTGACAGCCCTCGTCCCCGGAATCCTCACCTACCGAACGGCTGAGGCCGGCGAGCGCTTTCTGGCCATAGACAGGGGCATTCTGATCAAACAGGGAAGCCAGGTCCTGGTCTCCACCCGGCTCGCGGTCCGAGGGGCCTTGGGGGAGTTGCGGGAAGAGGTGGACAAGATGGTCTCCGTGGTGGACGAGAGGGAGAAGATGACTCGATCCGCCTGCGCGAGGCTGGAGGCAGACCTCGTGCGCAGGTTCGTGGAGTTTGGAAAAAGTGAATGAACCGAACAGAGAAGATGTTCGTCTTTCTCACGGAGAACTCGTCGACCAAGTCCGGGTCAAGGAAAGGCGAAAGCTGCGTTCCAGGGACAAGGGCGTGAGACACATCTGGTTCGGTTTCGGGGTGTTCGGCATGGTCGGTTGGGCAGTGGCCATCCCCACCCTGCTCGGGACTTTTCTGGGCCTATGGATCGATCTCCATTGGCCGGGTCGCACCTCCTGGACCTTGATGCTCCTGGTTGCAGGGCTTGCTTGCGGTTGCGCCAATGCCTGGTTCTGGTTGCGCAAGGAGCGAGACGCCATCTTTCGAGAAAGAGAGGAGAATGATGATTAACGGGCCTCTCATGATCTTCGCCTCCCTCTGGGGACTCTTGCTGGCTTTCTTCTTTTTCGGCGGCCTGTGGCTGACCGTCCGGCTTCTACCGAAGATGGCATACCGGCGTAACATCTGGTTGTGTTTCAGTTTCTTCCTGCGGGTGCTTCCGGTCCTTGCGGGAATGGGGATCGCACTCAAGTTGAACCCGTTGGCCTTCTTCATCGCCTTCGGGTCCTTCTTCATGGCCCGTCCCGTTCTGGTAAGGGCATTGGGTCAGGTTTGACGAGGGGAACCAAGCGTGGAAATCAGCCCGGACAACGTGCAATACCTGCAATGGGGCCCGGTCTCCCTTAACCAGACCCTTGTCTACACCTGGCTGGTCATGGCCTTGCTCTTTTTCTTCTCGTGGCTGGCCACGAGGCGCCTCACAACGGGCGAGCACCTGCCCAGGTGGCAGAACGTCCTGGAAAGCACGGTGCTCGGGATATTGGGACAGATACGGGATGTGAACAGGAAGGACCCGGAGCGGCTGCTGCCGTTTCTGGGCAGCCTGTTCCTGTTTATCGCTTTGTCCAACCTGCTTTCCGTTGTGCCCGGTTTCCATCCACCCACAGGGTCCTTGTCCACAACAACCGCGCTTGCCTCGTGCGTCTTCGTGGCCGTACCCGTGTACGGAATCTCCCAGGCCGGCTTGAAGAACTACCTTTGCAACTATCTCCGGCCCACTCCCTTGATGCTGCCCTTCAACCTCATGGGCGAACTCAGCCGAACCTTGGCCCTTGCCGTTCGGCTGTTCGGAAACGTGATGAGTGGAACGATGGTCGCAGCCATACTCCTGGCAATCGCGCCGCTTCTCTTTCCGGTCTTGATGCAACTTCTCGGCCTGTTGACGGGTCTCGTGCAGGCCTATATTTTCGCGATTCTGGCCGCGGTCTACATTGCGGCAGGCCTCGAGGTACAGGAGAGAAAACAGGAGAACACGGAAAGGAGTCAACACCATGGATAGCTTAAGTATTGTGGCCTTCGCTTCGATCGTCTCCTCTGCAGTTTGCATCGGAATCGGAGCGATCGGACCGGCCTTTGGTGAAGGAAAGGCCCTGGCTCAGGCCCTGGGCTCCATCGCCCAGCAGCCGGACGAGACAAACACCATCACCCGAACCCTGTTTGTCGGCATGGCCATGGTCGAGTCCACGGCCATATACTGCTTTGTGGTGGCCATGATCCTCATCTTCGCAAACCCCTTCTGGAACTACTTCCTTTCGAAAGCGGGGGGGTAGTCGTGCTGATCGACTGGTTTACCGTCCTGGCTCAGGTGATCAATTTCCTCGTCCTGGTCTTCATTCTCAAGCGCTTCCTGTACCGGCCGATTCTCAGAGCCGTACAAGAACGGGAGAGAAAGATCGCTTCCCGTTTGGAAGGGGCTGAACAGGCCAGGAAGGAAGCCCTGCTCCGAACGGAAGAGCTCGGCAAGGAAAGAGAGGCCTTGGCAAGAACCAGGGAACAGTTGCTGGCCAGGGCCAAGGAAGAAGTGCGGGAATGGCGGGACAACTCGCTGGAGCAGGCACGGAGCGAAATTGCGGGCTTGCGGAAAGCCTGGCTCGACGGCGTAGAAGAGGAGAGAGAAGTCTTTTCGCGGAAACTCAAGGTTCGTATCGCCGAGCAAGTGCTCCGCATAAGCAGAAAGGCGCTTCAGGATCTCGCAAACGGAAATCTGGAGACACAACTGATCGAGACGTTTCTCGTGAAAGCAGAGGCGCATCGGAACGAGTGGCGCGAAGAGAACCCCATCGAGCCGGACTGTCTATCGATTCGCACAGGGCTTGCGCTGAACCAGGACTTGCAGGGAAAGCTGGAGCAGGCCCTGAAAGGGCTGTTTCAAACCGTGAAGAGCCTGGATTTCTCTGTTGAGCCCGATCTCGGCTTTGGCATCCAACTGCTGGCCGGGGACCGGAAGGTGGAGTGGAGTCTTGCCCGTTACATGGAGAGCCTGGAAGGAGAGATCCTGGGTTCTCTCGGACAGACCACCGGGAGGGCGGCATGAACTCAGGCTTCCTGCTCGCTTCCCTGGATGAGGCATCCCGGACGCTGCAGAAAGGGATTGAGGCTTTCGCCCCTGCCATCGAGACGGAGGAAGTCGGTCGAATCCGGGCCGTTGGACAGGGGGTTGTCTGGGCTGAAGGGATCAGCCGGGTCCAGTCAGAGGAACGGGTGGTTCTGGGATCAGGTGGGATGGGTATGGTTTTGGATGTCTTGCCCGACCGTATCGGGATTGTCCTCTTGGGCGGCGGAGAGGGCCTCAGCGCAGGGGACGAGGTTACCCGCACAGGGAGGATCCTGGACGTACCCGTCGGCCCCTCCCTTCTGGGCCGCGTGGTGGATCCGCTGGGCCGCCCTCTGGATGATCTTGGCCCGGTCGGGGAGGATGAGCGTCTGCCCACAGAGAGGGAGGCGCCCCCGATCATGCATCGGGCTCCTGTGCAGAAGCCCCTGCAGACGGGCCTCAAGGTCGTGGACGCCCTCATCCCCATCGGCCGCGGTCAGAGGGAGTTGATCCTGGGCGACAGACAGACCGGCAAGACCGCAATCGCCGTGGACACCCTTGTGAACCAAAAGGACAAAGACGTCCTCTGTGTCTATTGCGCCATAGGCCAGCGGAGTTCGAGCACAGCCAGGGTTGTCGATGAGCTCAAGCGGCATGGGGCCATGGAGTACAGCCTGGTCGTGGTGGTGGAAGGAGACGACCCGCCGGGGCTGCAGTATATTGCACCTTACGCGGCCACATCCATGGCCGAATACTTTGTGTCCAAAGGCCGGGACGTGCTCGTTGTTTACGATGACCTGACGAGACACGCGCGTGCATACAGGCAACTCTCCCTGCTCTTGCGCCGCCCCCCCGGCCGGGAAGCCTTTCCCGGGGACATCTTCTACATCCACTCCAGGCTATTGGAACGGGCCGCCCAACTGAAGCCCGAGTTCGGTGGAGGGTCACTCACCGCCTTGCCCATCGCCGAGACCGAGGCGCAGAACCTTTCCGCATACATACCAACGAATCTGATCTCCATAACCGATGGGCAGATCTATCTTTCTCCCATGCTTTTTCAGAAAGGGATCATGCCTGCCGTGGATGTAGGGAAGTCCGTGTCCAGGGTAGGTGGAAAGGCACAACTGCCGCCTTACCGCCAGGTTGCCGGAGACTTGCGCCTGTCCTACTCGCAATTCCAGGAACTCGAGTCCTTTGCCCGTTTCGGCACGCGGCTGGATGACCGTACCCGGCAGACACTGCAGCACGGCCGTCGGGTGAGGGAGGTGCTCAAACAGGACACCTTCTCTGCGCTGAGCGTTGGGGAGCAGATCGCCATTCTCCTGTCGGCATCCAGGGGGTTGTTGGACCGGGTCCCCCTGGAAAAGATGGTTGAGGCCGAAACACGGATTGTGCAGAAGGTCAGGGCGAAGCCGGGCCTCGAGAAGGAGATCGTCCGGGCGGAGCCTGCCTCCGCAATCTGGGAAGAACTTCCGGCCACTCTCCACGAAGCCCTGACAGGGCTATAGGTAGATCCCCATGGACTCTCTGGAGGGCTTGAAACGAAAAATCGATACCGCTCAAGACCTTCTCTCCGTGGTCAAGACCATGAAGGGCCTGGCGGCGGTCAACATCCGGCAACTCGAGGGGGCTGTCTCATCTCTGGACGAATACGACCGCATCGTTGATCTGGGTTGGCGGGCGCTTTTTCGCTCCCCGGGAACGATTGCGCCGGTCAAGCAGAGCAACCAGGCCATTTGCCTCGTGCTGGGCTCCGATCAGGGCATGTGCGGCCCCTTCAACGAGGTGATCGTGGACCTGGCCCTGGAGAAAGAAAAGGAGTTGGCCGAAAGACACATGGAAGCCTGCTTCTGGGCAGTGGGTGAAAGGGTCAGGTCTGGTCTGGAAGAGAGGGGGAGGACAGCACAGGAGTATTTCGAGCCGCCCGGGAGCCTATTGGGCATGAACGGGAAGGTGCAGCTCGTGGTGCAGACCTTCGAGGCCTGGCAAAGGGGAAAAGCGGTAGAGACACTCCACGTCTTCTTCAGTCAACTGGGCAACGGGGGCGGTTATCAGCCGTTGCATTCCCGGCTCCTGCCCCTGGACCGGACGTGGCTGGAGAAATACGAGGGACAGAAGTGGCCCGGCACCTGTCTGCCCCTGTTAGGCCTGTCTTGGGAAGAGCTTCTCCGCCATCTCTTCCGCCAGTACCTGTTTGTCTCTTTGTATCGCGTCTTTGCCCAGTCCATGGCCAGCGAAAACGCAGCCCGCCTCAACTCCATGCAGGCGGCTGAAGAAAACATCCTGGAGATGGAAGAGGAACTGCAGGGGAAATTCAGGGAAACGAGACAGGCCATGATCACAGAAGAGCTCCTGGACATCATCTCCGGGTTCGAGGCCATAAGCGGTTAGCTAGAGCAAGCACTCGGCGAGGCTACCCGCTCTCACCTGTCGGGTGCACGGGGGCAACGGATCCATCCATCTTCGCACTCTTTACATTGACACTCGATCCAATATCCCTGATGCCCCCCAAAAGAGGATTTCGTCACCTTCGTGCAGTGTGGCGATTCCCGGACACTCTTCCCCGGGTCCTGCACAAATATCTGTCTCCTTCTCGACCGCAACAGACTCCGGTTCATCCGTATCGAGAGAGGCCTCCAATGCACTCTCCGCCGGAACGCCCACCTCCGTCGCGGCCGACACGAGGAAGGCCGTCAGAGCCTTCTCCGGCAGGCACGACCCCCATCTTTCATGGCACGGCAATTGCTGCACCAGAGAGACCGGGGGGGGATCGAATCAGGGGAGGCAAGGATCATGCAGAAGGCTAGGGTTGGAAGGCATGGATTTTTCCACTCTCATTCAAATCGGAATGAGCTGGAAAGGTGGCTCGGGAGGGAACCGGCACGAGAGAAAGCAGCGCTTGCGATTGTCGTCGCGGGTTCCCTGGCGCTCCTGGCACTGTTCTTGTACTCATTACTGCAAGGCATGTAGATAACATAGTGCTTGAATCCCCTTCATCGATGTGCCAGGATTCTCCTCATGATGGGAGGTTGATCTCCTCTTATGGAGTCCTCACTCAGCTTCTTCCTGACCGCTTTCCTGTCCCTATTCGCTCTGCTGGACCCCATCGGAATCTCGCCTATCTTTGTCTCCATGACCCCTTCCAACACCCAAGACGAAAAGAAAGCCATGGCTCGGAGGGCCTGCTGGGTCGTGCTTCTCGTCCTGACCTTCTTTGCCCTGACCGGCGGGATCCTCTTTCATTTCTTGGGCATTACCATGGGAGCCTTCCGTATCGCCGGCGGACTGGTTCTTCTCAAGATCAGTCTGGATATGATCGAAGCCCGCGTCTCCCTCGCTCGACACACATGGAAAGAGGGTGAAGAAGGCCGCAGAAAAGAAGACATCGCCATCCTGCCATTGGCGATTCCCTTATTGGCGGGACCAGGTTCAATTTCCGGCGTCATCGTGCTGATGAGCCGGGCGCAGGGATATTTAGACCAATTCCTTGTCCTGATCGCCATAAGCCTCAATGTCCTTCTAACCTATGTCCTCTTCGTACACGCGGCCAGAGTGGCTGACATATTCAAGGAGACAGGGTTGGGAGCCTTCATCCGCATCATGGGCCTCATGTTGGCTGGCATCTCGGTGGAATTCATCCTCAGCGGGGTCCAAGCGTATTTCAAGATTCCCTGAGGGACGCGCCGAAACACCTCGGATCCAATGGATCTGGATCCGCATCTTTGGCGTCAGATGGGCCACAATCCAAAGGGAACATCCCATACCAAAGTACTTCCCCCTATATCCTCATACGAATGACTGATCGTGGGTGATTCGTTTGTATGTCAAAGTGGCGTATGGCACGCCATATTGGCACACAGAGCTCCAACTGTTTGGAATACATAATGAATAGGCGAGAACGACGCAATACGTGTGCGTCACCTTTGTTTATGCTCTGACCTGTTCCGCTGCCTTCCTTGTTTGTCGGTTCCTCTCTAACTCCCCACAGTTCCTTTGATTTCAGGGCAATTCCCAAATTAAAGGCTCAATGCTCTTGCATGGCACAGTTCGTGAAGTCAGGCCATCGCAGGGAACGTGCATCGATTTGTTTCCGTTTTTCGAATATGCAGACGCTCCATGTACGCACGCCTTGATCGATGCCTCACCGGGCCGACCTTAGAGGTGGCCGCCATAGGTTGGACAGGGTGAGGAGGAGCAGAAGATGAAGAGAAAGGGAAGGAACCATTCCCCGATGTTCAAGGCCAAGGTGGCGGTGGCGGCGCTGGTCGGCCTCACCGCAGTTTGGCCGACAGTTATCCGGGCTGAGGAGAGACTGGAGCCCCCGCAGACGGGCATCGTCTCCCGAATCCAAGGCAGAACATTCGAGCGGTTTCGTTTGGGAGAGGGCGGTGAGATCGAGAAGCACGATCTGATCTCCTTCGGAGAATTGGTCCCACGGGAGGCGGGATGCGAATTACCAATCCACATCACTTCGTACGATCCGACGGACGGCTCACGGGCAAAGAAGGATACGGAGATGGCTGTGTTGATTGAAGACTGTGAACCCCATTTCGTCGCGAACATCCTGACCATTGCCGGCGAATCAGAGGATCAGACGATCCAGGCGAAGGTGGTCGGCCATGGCACGTTCTACCCAGCTGAACCCAGAGACGGCCTCGACCTTCCCGATCTCCACTACGTAGTGAAACCAGAATCCGTCTTCCTGTCCGCTCTCGGGACGAAATCCAACGTGCTGTTGGCCAACAGACGCGTCAAGGTCCTCTCATGGACAACAAGCCCCGATCCGAAACCCCTGAAATATGAAATTCGCTGCACGATCAAGGTGAGTGTTCTTCTCCTTGGTCTCCACTTGAAGTCATTGGATTTCTTCTCACGACAAGTCCTGGAAATGGGGCGTGGGCTTACCGAGGAGATCCTTGACCACGAGAACGGAGCGCGGACAATATTTCGAGCTGTTCCACCTGCGGTTGAGAACTCGTGGCGGCCTGACACGCGCCGAGAGGTGCCAACGGCGATGAAGGTGAACCCGCCGGCGGTACGATGCGGCGAAGCCGGCTCCCGACGATAAAGAACGGTCTCTTATCTTCTTCACGGCCTTCAACCTGGACCATCTGGCGCGAACCTGGACATCCCTGGAGCCCTTCTGTTTCCTTATGTTCTACATGCTGTACCTGCCCTGCCTGGTCACCGTCTGGGCCACATGGAAGGATACACGCAGCCTGAGGTGGACGCTCCTGGGCATGCTGGTGCCACTGGTTATGGCCTGTGCGATCACCTTTTCAGTCTACTGGGGAGGACGGCTTCTGGGGCTCTCGTGATCCGGGCCATCAAGGGGATGTGCGCTTGCGGCTGGTTCCTCATCGTCTTGCAGTGGCTCATCAAAAAGCCAGGGGAAATTCGCCATCATGTGATCCAGAAGCTTCCCGTCCAACCTGCACCCGTGCAGACTCTTGACGTCAGCGAGTTGCTCGACCCTGATCTGCCGCGCCCCCAGAAGGTTGGCCTTGGTCAGGTCGGCATCTTCAAGGTTGGCTCTCATCAGATGCGCTTCCCGCAGATCGGCATGCACCAGACTTGCTCTCCGAAGGTCTGCCATCCAGAGTCTGGCCTCCTGGAGGTTGGCTTGTGACAGGTCGACTTCCCTGAGATCGGCGCTCCGCAGATTCGCTTTTCTCAGGTTGGCTTTCCGCAGCGTGGCTCTTCGGAGATAGGCCTCGGCCAGTGAGGCCTCACGCAGGTTGGCCGTATCGAGAGACGCTTCCAGGAGCTCCGCATGTTTCAGAATCGCCCTTCTCAAATCCGCGCCCCTCAGGTCCGCCCGAAACAGGTCAGCCTCTTCGAGATACGCCTCAACGATGCCGGCCTCGCTCAAGTTCGCCCGGAACAGGTTGGCTCGACGAAGGGATGCCTTCCTCAGGTTCGCGTTGGCGAGATCGGCCTTGACGAGGAACGCATCTTCGAGAACAATCTTCTTGAGATCAGGCTTCGTCCCTGGATGCTCCTGCCTCCACTGGTTCCAGAATTCAACACCAAGGGCCAGGATGGCCGGGTGGTCTTCACGATTCGGCAAGCTTGGTTTCTCTTCCAACTCCATACAAGACTCCCCTCTTACTCATATGACGATGCCCGGGAGAGAAAAGTTTCCTTGGCCGTCATTCGACCTCCTCTTCTGGTCCTGAACGGACATCACTCATCGACGCTATCGCATGCCTTTTGCAGCACCTCATCAAGTTCTTCAATTCGATAAGGTTTCATAATGATTCCGCTGAAACCGAATTCCTTGAACTTGTTCAGGACCTCATCATCCGAATATCCGCTCGACGCAATGACCTTTGCCCCGGGATCCAATTCGAGCAACTCTGTAATCGCGACTCTTCCACCCATCCCGCCAGGAATGGTCAGATCCATAATAACCACATCAAAAGGTCGCTTTTCTTTCATGGCCTTCTCATACTGTTGAATCCCCCGGGCCCCATCCTTCGCCGTAACCACCTCATATCCAAGGCGTTTCAGAACTTGCCCCGTCGATCTTCGGATGATCTCTTCATCGTCAATCAGCAAGGTTCTTCCCCTTCCTCTCACAGACACGTCACGCTTGAATCCTCTCTCTTTCCGCCTCTCCTCGACAGCAGGTAGGTAGATTTCAAAGGTTGTCCCAACCCCCGGTTCAGAATCTACATGAATGTGTCCCTTGTGATTGAGAATGATCGATAGTGAGCTGAAAAGTCCCAGTCCCTTTCCTTCTTCCTTGGTAGTAAAGAAGGGATCGAATATTCTTTCCAGATGACTTTCCGAGATGCCGGTTCCTTGATCTGAAATAGCTATTTTGATGTATTCACCTGGATCGACTGGAAGAGGGTCCTCTTCGGCGACGCGTACATTCACCGCGGATACCTTGATCTTTCCACCCTCAGCCATAGCCTGGTCGGCGTTGATGATCATGTTCTGTACTACCTGGCCGATCTGCCCCTCGTCCGCTTCGACCCTATCGAGGTCCGGGGAAATATCACATTCACATGCGACATTCGAACCGCTGAGGGCGAATTTCACTGTATCTCGGATGAGTCTGGAAATAGAGAAGATCCTCTTTCTTGGGGTGCCTCCTTTCGAAAATGTGAGCAAGGAGTGTGTGAGGCTTTTTGCGCGTAACGATGCCTTTTCTACGAGAGTCAACATCTCATGGACTTCATTGCTGAAATCCTCGCTGTCCTTGATCATCGATATGTTCGTTAGAATGGCGGTTAGAATATTGTTGAAATCGTGAGCGATACCGCCGGCCAGGGCAGCCACGGATTCCATTTTCTGAACGCCTGCAAGCTCCTTTTCCACCTGCTTGCGGAACGAAATATCGCGAACAACCACAAGGACCGCCGGCTTTCCATCGTATCTGATTGTCGCCACATTGAATTCAGCGTCTATATGGGACCGGTTCTTTCCTCTAAGGACCGCTTCATAGGTCTCGGCAACTTCTTCTCCTGCCATCCGTCGTCTGTAGCATTCCACCACATTCGGTAGGGCATCCGGATGAAGGTACTCTGAAAAGCGATGCCCCATGAGCTCATCCTTGGAATAGCCGCCCATTTCTGCCAGTCGAACGTTACAGTATCTCAGTCGTCCTTCCTGAATAATGGCGACGCCATCGCTCGCCCTCTCGACAAGCGTACGATACTTATCCTCGCTCTCGTTCAGCGCCTGTTCGGTCAATTTCTTCACGCTGAGGTCGCGGAGAATTCCATAGACCACCCGGCTTCCATCTATCCGGACCAGGTGTGCCCTGAGTTCAACGGGTATTTCGGTCCCGTCGGAGCAGAGGAGAGTCGTTTCAACAGGATGAGGCTGCACTTTCTCTTGAACAATTCTTCGAAATCCGTCCTCAGCCTCTTTCCTGAGTCGAAGCGGGTGGATTCCGAATTGATCGAGTCCGATGATCTGTTCCGGCGACAGTTTCAGCAATTCCGACGCCGCAGGGTTCGCATCAAGGATCTTCCCTGATTTCGCGTCTGCAAGGAGGATTGCATCCACAGATCCTTCAAAAATGGCCCTGAACTTTTCCGCCTCTTCTCGCAACGTCCTCTCGGCTCGCACATGCTCGAGCACGCTCTTCTCCAGTTTTTCGTACTTCGCCACCAATTCTTGATAATTCAGACTTGTTCTCATTCTCGTGCCTCTACTTCAATGTATGTGATGTTCCTTGGCGTGCCGACCAAGGCCTTTCTACTTCATAAACTGTGCCAGCATAGGTCACCTGCTCAGGGAGTCCGGACGTATCCGAGAGTGCATGAATTATGGGGCCCTTACGGAGAATGAGACCGGAAGGCTCACAAGAGACGCCAACGAACGATATGCCAGAATGACGCATGGCCTGCCATATTGGCGTGGAGGCGTAACCTTCCGGAGTACAACAAGAAGCATGAAAAGCACCGAACGACGATACGTCGTGCTGACGTGCAGCCTGGTTACCGGGCCTCGGTTACTCGACCCTTGCCTTGGCACGTGCACATCTGTAACCCCTCGGGACAGCTTGATAATTTAGACCTGAGACAAAGAGAATCTTCTCTTGGCACGTTCTATGAAGAAGAAGCAAGTCGGTACCGAAAGGACCAGCGGCCGTGGCAACATCAAGACGGAAGATGAATGAAGGCGCCGGGCTTTGCCGGGACACAATTCGAGATGGAGAGCTTCCATTGACTACGACGCAAGCACGCTAAAGGTGAGAGAAATGAGAATCCTCGCCGTCGACGACGACACGGGAACCTTGAACGCACTCAGGGCCTACCTGGCCACCGCAGGATACGAGGTGGTCGCTGCACCGGGCGGCTGTCAGGCCCTTGAAATGATCGAGGCTTCAATCCGAGAAACCGAACCCATAGACCTCATGATAACCGATCTCAAGATGCCGCGGATGAATGGCCTGGAGCTCATTCAAAAGGCGCGAACAGAAAGGCTCTGGCTTCCGGCGCTCCTGATGACAGCTTACGGTGATGCGTCTGTCCGAAGGAAGGTAAAGCAATTGCGTTCTTGCGGATATCTCGAAAAGCCTTTTGACCCCGAAGAGCTTCTGGCGAAGATTGACGATGCACTCCGGTGGAGATGAGCCGTAGCTCATGCAAATACGGCACTGTCCTTAGGGCCCGGAAGCCCGATAGAGACGATAGAACCGATTGATCCTTGATTCTTCCTTCAGCTTCAACCCCGCTCTCTTGATCTCTTCCCTGATGCTCCGGTGTCCCGCGTGAGGATGGAAACGTGGGATGATCCAGTCCTCTGAAAGCACCAAGACTTCACCGTCGGGCCGAAGAACCCGGGCGGTCTCACAGAAGAACTCGAACGGATCTACGCAGTGGATTGCTCCGAGGGAAGTGCAGAAATCGAAAGAACAGGCTTTGAAGGGGAGTCTTGTCATATCTCCCACCACATAGCGGACATTGCCTCGCCTGCTGACCGCCTCCCTTGTCATTTCCAGCTCCCGCTCAAGCCCCACGACCCTGCGTGCACGCCGAGCCAGCCTCCGGGAGAGGTAGCCCGTGCCGGCCCCGAGGTCCAGGACCCTGTCTGCGGATCTCGTCGCAGATTCAAAACGGTCCTCCCCGAAATAGAAAAGGGAGCGCCCCGGCTCATAGGACGAGGCCATCTTCCGGTACAGGGTCCGCACGAAGCCGTGTCGGGCCGCCAGGCCCTCCAGAGCGTGGATTGGAACCATGAGAAATTCGGCAGGAATCCGGCGAAGGATCCGGCCCTTTATGGATCCGGAAGACATCTCTTGCCTTTCCACACTGGCAGAAAAAAGAACACATCCTCCAAAGCTGCATCACGCCGCTTTCTATCAGACCCGACGCCGAACAGTCAAAAAGGGAAGCCTCCCGCTTCTGGCGAGGTCTTCCCACGCCAATATGGCATGCTATGCGCCATTCCGGCAGGCTCGACGCGCCTTGCCCCGGTTATCCTCCCCCCCTCCTGTTTCACGTCACGGGTCCTAACCCCTCATGATTCCAGGGAGATTCGGATCTGCGCGACCGCCGGTCCTCACCCTGGCACGATTCATGAAGTCAAGGGAAGGACAGGACGTTGATTCACCACCTTGAACCTGCAACCAAGAAAGGGGTTTTCCAGTGAACCATCCGGACCTCCTGAAGAAAGAAGAGGAATCCGTCGTGGCGGTCTTGCCGGACGAGAACAGCCATGCCCGCATTCAGGCGATCAAGGCGCTTGGAAACCACGGAAACAGGAGGGCGATCAAGCCGCTCGTCCGGATTCTACGAGAAGAGAAAGGGGAGCTGCGCTTATGGGCTGCGATTTCTCTGGGCAACATCGGAGATGCAGTGGCAGTGGATCCACTCATCCAGGCCGTGCGGGATGAGGACCCCGGCGTTTCCTGGGGCGCAGCAACGGCTCTGGGAAACATCCGTGATTCGAAAGCGATTGAGACTCTGCTCCATGCCCTGGCGGATGAGGAAAGCACCCTTCGATGGGGTGCTGCAGAGGCCCTTGGAAACATCGGCGACCCACGTGCCGTGGATGCACTCGTCCGGGCACTTGAGGATCAAGACAGCCTGGTTCGATGGGGCGCTGCAGAAGCCCTGGGAAGTATCCGTGATCCCCGCGCAGTGGATCCGCTCATCCGGGCTCTGGACGATCCAGGGGATGATGTCCGGGGCGCGGCCGCCACAGCACTTGGCAAACTGGCGGATCCGAGGGCGTTACAGCCCCTCGTTGACCACATAAAGGACAAGTACGAATTCATCCGGCCCGTCCGAAGAAGAGAAGTTGACGCCCTGGGAGAGCTGGGCGAGAAGAGGGCTGTTGATTTTCTTGTGGAGACCCTGGAGCAGGAAGACGATGACATCCGAAGCAGTGCGGCCGCAGCTCTCGGGAAGCTGGGCGGTCAGAGGGCCGTACAACCCCTCCTCCAGGCCTTCAGGGACCCGCACGAACGGGTGCGCGGTGCCGTCGTGAGTGCACTCGGAGACCTTGCGGATCCCCAGGCCATGGACCTTCTTGTTCAAGCCCTGAGCGATGAAAGCCGCCGGGTTCGCAGAGCTGCTGCGACAGCACTCGCAAAGCTGCGCGACCTCGCGGCATCGGAGCCTCGGATACGCACCGCAAAGGAAACGGATGAGGATGTGACCCAGGCGTCTGATGAGACGCTTGTCCAGATACGAAAGACAGGGTCTGGACGAGGCTGCACTTTCTGTGGATTTCGAATTGATTGAGTCCGATAATCTGTTCATGGGGCGATTTCAGCAATTCCGATGCCGCAGGATTCGCATCAAGGATCTTGCCTGATTTCGCGTCTGCAAGGAGGATTGCATCGGCAGAACCTTCAAGAATAGCCCTGAATTTTTCCGCCTCTTCTCGCAACGTCCTCTCCGTCCGCATATGCTGGAGAACGCTCTTCTCCAGTTTTTCGTACTTCGCCTCCAATTCTCGATCATTCAGACTTGTTCTCATTCTCTTTCCTCGACTTCCCATGGAAAGACATGCACCGACCCTCAGGGCCCCGGCCCTCTTCGGAGACACAGCAACTATCGGATCTCTTGACAGGGTGTAAAGAAACAACGCAATGGGCCCGCTCTCCACGAAGCGCTTGGTGTGGACCATGGCAAAACCGTAATGAAAGAAACGGATTGCCTGCATCCCACGGGGTTCTCCTTTGGCACCCTGCTTGCTCAATTCATCTGTGCAGAAGGAAAGTTTGTCGTGAAGGCTGCGTTCACGAGGTGCCGGGGCTTTCCGACGGAGGCATACGCCAAGGCCGCACGTGCAAGAAGGGGCATTCAAATGAGGGCATACGAAGACCGCGAGATCGAACAGCGCGTTGAGAATGTGACCGGCAGACGGATACACGGCCCGCTCCGGGTCTGGGAGGACACTTCCCGTTACATGGGGATATGCGGAGGGATGGTCGTACGTCTTGGCGGTAAGGACTACTTCGTGACCGGGGATGCCAACGAAGGGAGGTTCGGAGTCGAAGAGCAGCCGAAGTACTGGGTCAAGTACGCCGTGGACCTGGAAAGCGGCCGGAAGAAGGTTCTCAAGCTCGTTTTTCAGGAAGAATTCAGATTCCGGTACGGTCCACACCTCCTCTTCGGGTCACGGAGCGCAGAGAAGGAGGCCAGGGTGCTTGACGCGGTCCGCGGCCATCCGAGCTTCATGCAGGGCACACATGTGACCGATGTGGCCGGCAATCTGGTGAGGGTCATCGATTTTGTGCCCGGTCCCAGCCTCTACCACCACATGAGGAACCTCGATGTGGATCACGAAAGCTATTTTCACGAGGTTCTCCCTTTCATCATGAAGAGATTGCTGGAGGCTTTCGATGCCATCGCGTTCCTCCGGCGGAGGGGTGAACAGCACGGGGATGTTCGAAACGACCATATTCTCATCCAACCGGAAACGGGGAAATACGTCTGGATCGATTTTGACTATCTGGTGAGTCATCCCGATTACGACATCTGGTGCCTGGGGAACGTGCTGACCAATGTGATCGGCAAGGGAAGCCACTATTTCCACCAGATCCGGAACAACCCGCCGGGCTATCCTTCCACCGCAGAAACGTCTTCCCTTTGCGAAAAGGACGCACTCCTCTTCTTCAAGCACCGCGTAGCCAACCTTCGCAAGCTCTTCCCGTACATCCCGGAACAGCTCAACCGCGTCCTCCTGAGGTTTTCGTCCGGGAGCCCCGTCCTGTATGATCGTGTCGAGTCGCTGATCGATGACCTCAGAGGCCTGTACCCCTGAGAGCGAGACAGAATCGTTTCTTTCTCATGGGGCAGATGCCTTTTGGGGTCATCATTCCGGAATGCTCGTTACCCGCTCCACGATCTCTATCTCGCCCTCGTCCGCATTCACGAGCAGTTCCGCGTCGTCCGGGATCTCGTCGATATCGATCCGGTCCACGCAGGGGATCTCTGCGATGATCGCCCCCACGGCGACGATGGTCTCGCACTCCCTGTTCAGAATGGCGACCGGGGCCGTACCGGTCTTCATCATCCGGTAGAGGGTGTAGCTGCCCACGGTGGATCCCTTTCCGTGGGGAAAGACCAGGACCCTGCCGCTCACGTTCTTGCCCTGAAGCGGGTGCCCCTCTTCTTCGATGACGCCCGTATCCGGATTGACGCCGCCGAAGAACGAGATGGCCTCCAGGGAAACAAGCGCCTTCCCCCTGGCCTTCCCGCCGAATATCTTCCTTCCCTTCAGGGTCATCTCACGGCCTCGTGGCGATCTCGATGAGCTTCTCCAGGGATGCGAAGACGGTCCGGAACCGGTTCTTCGCCCTTCCGTAGAAGACCGCCTTTGCGGAGTTGGTGGCCATGCAGCGAAAGCGTCCCCGAATCGGCGCCACAACGAAGCAGGTATCGGCCGCGATTCTTGCACCGCTCTCACGGATCTCCGAAGCGATCCCCTCCCCTTCTGCTGCCTCCTTCACCTGTCTTGCCACGGCAATCCACGTCTCTTTGGAGACCCGCTTCCCCTGCAAGAGCCCTGCAATCGTTCTGAGCTCTTCCAGGGAGCAGTGGGGGCATCCGATGGCAACGAAATCCACCTCTTCCGGGTCGATCATTTCCCTTTTTGCCTGCTCGATCTCCCCGCTACCCACGATCACTCGCTCGCGAGGCTCCTTCACCTTCTCCGGAGAAACCCCTGCGGCGTGGAACATGGCGGTCCCGCCGTAGGTTGCGATCGAAGCACACAGGCTCTTCAACTGATCCGTTGTGGCCTGTTCAAGCCCCTGGATGTAAGGCACCCGGCTCCCCAGCTTCTCCCCCACGACCTTGCCCAGGGCCCCGTAGTCCGTCACGTCATCGAGGGGTGTGCAAACCTCTACGGAGACCACGGGCTGTCGATTCTCATCCAGATGAAACCCGTATGAGGCCGTCTTCCCCGTGAGTGCAGCGGCCAGTGCGCTTGGGCCCCCTTCCCGGTTCGTCCTCGCTCCGAGCACGGAGTTCGCATAACACACGGCAGAACTCTCGCTCCAGGCGATCGTGTCCCCGGGGCCGGGCTCGTTCCCGACAAAGTAGGGCGTGCAGGTGCAGCTCGTGACCACGCCCATCCGGGCAAACGTATCGACCACCTGCTTCTGCTTGTCCGCGAATTCTTCGCTGATCCCCAGCTCTCGCCAGTCGACCAGGTCCATGCCCGCCGGATTCAGGGTTGCATGCACCCTCGCCCGGCCGTCTGCAGCCATCTCCTGAAGAAAGCCGAGGCCGGCGTCCCCAAGGTTGTCATAGCTCACGCCCGCGATCTGAACACTCTTGACCCGTACGAGTCGTCTCGCCCCGTAGATCTCGCCCAGCGCCACGAGGATCTCCATGGCCTTCTTTGCGGCTCGGCCTTCCCGGCCGTCAAGGAGTGCTTCTTCTTCTCGCGTCAGCTCCATGCGCCTATCTCACTCGAGGATCTTCTTCAGGTCGATTTCCGGAAACACGGCGCGTTCGAAATGGCCCGCCCGGTCGCCCAGGGGCTTGGTGCAGTCGAAACCACACTTCACCGTGAAGCTTGTCTCCGGATCGGCGCTCGGATCGAGGCTGCTCCCCTTCTCCCGGTCCTTGACCACCAGGTCCGCATCCGCCTGAAACCGGGTGGCCATGGCCCACTCCACCTGGTACGGATCGTAGATATCCACATCGCTGTCCACGACGAAAATGTGTTTACAGCTCTTGTGGCCTCGGAATCCGGCCTCGATCGCCTTCTTCCCGTCGTCTTCCCGTTTCTTTTCGATCTTGATGATTGCGTGGAGCCAGCTGCATCCGCCCGGGTTCACGTTCACGTCCAGGCAGGTCACACCCGCGCCGTTCACCTCCTTGTAGATGGTCGGCTCGCGGGGCATCCCCATCAGCATCTGATGCTCGCGCCTTCCCGGGAGCAGGGCCTGCCAGAGGGCATCTTTCCTATGGGTAATACATGAGACATGGAAGACCGGTTCCTGCCTCACGATATCGTAGGTGTCCGTCAGGTCGACGAAAGGGCCCTCCGCCTCCCTTTCCTCGAGCTTCACCACACCCTCCAGCACGAATTCGCACTCCGCAGGGATCCTTGCTTCAAAGGTGACAGGCCTCGTTACCCTGAGCGGTTCCAGCGAATTCGCGATTTCCAGCTCGTTCACGCCCAGCGGCACCGAGGTGGCCGCGGCAAGGAGCACGTTCGGGGCGTTCCCCACGCAGACGGCCACGGGCAAGGTCTTGTCCTCGTTCAAGAGCGCATCGAAATCCCTCTGCTTCACGACCCGGATGCTGAACCGGTCCCTGCCGATCTGCATGGCCCGGTGAAAATCCACATTCTGAACCCCTGCACCGCTCTTCGTGATGAAGACACCGCTCGTGATGTACTTTCCACCATCTTCCTTGCAGTGGAAGAGAATCGGAAGCCTGTCCAGGTCCACCTCCTTTTCGACCACTTCCTGGCAAGGGGCATGCTCCACTTCCTCCGGACTCGTCGGATGCTCGATGGCCCGGACGATCTTCGGGATCAACTCGTGAGGCTCGATTCTGAAATAGTCTGCGAATTGCTGTTTGGTGCCGAACAGGTTCCCCACGACCTTGAACGCGCACTCCTCGACGGTCTCGAACAGAACCGCTCTTTCATCCAGCGCATTCAGGACGGCCGCCGCCTCCAGGTCCCTGCTCACCGTCTTCATGACCGGGGCAAGCCGGCCGGAGGACCGCAGTGCTTCGATGAAATCCCTGAACCCCATTGCCTTCACCTGCTCGATGGCATACTATTTGAGATATTTGAGAATCCTCGCAGACAACCCAACCACCCTCGGCCGTTCCCCCAAAGACCGCCAGGCAAAGTATAGGAAAGCCCGGGAGGGGGGTCAAGCAAGCCGAGGTTCCATGACCAAGCAGATGGAGTGCAACGAGCATGATCGACGTGGGCGTGAGCGACATCGCTATCTACATTCCGCAATTCTATCTTCCCCATGATGAACTGGCCGAGGCAAGGGGCATCCCGGCGGAGAAATTTCGCGTGGGCCTGGGCAATCAAAAGATGGCCATCCTTCCGAACTGGGAGGATTCCGTGACCATGGCGGCCAATGCAGCGGCCCTGCTTCTCGAGAAGACCGGGACGACTCCCCAGGAGATTCATCAGCTCGTGGTGAGCACCGAAAGCGGCGTGGACCACTCGAAACCGGTGGCCAGTTTTGTGCAGGGATTGCTCAATATCAGTTCCCGGTGCCGCATCTACGAGATCAAGCACGCCTGCTACGGCGGCACGGCCGGCATCGTGACCTCCATCGACTGGATCGCCCGAAACCACGGCACCTCGAAGAAGGCCCTGGTGATCATGACCGACACGGCGCGGTACGGCTTCGGGTCACCCGGCGAGCCGACCCAGGGGGCCGGAGCGGTTGCCCTGCTCATGGAGAAGAACCCTCGCCTCTTCTCGGTCGACACGCGCACGAACGGCATCTTTTCCAAGGACGTGTTCGACTTCTGGAGACCCACCGGACACCGGGTCCCGATCGTGGACGGGAAGTATTCGGTCGCCTGCTATCTCGAGGCCATGGAGGAGGCGGTCTCCCACTTCCGCTCGAACGTGGGCATCCCGAGGGGCCGGCTCCTTGACCACCTGGACTACATCCTCTACCACATGCCCTTCACCGGCATGGCCAGGAAGGCGCACCGCCACTTCGTGGACACGGAACACGTAGACCTCGCCGAGGAAACCCGGCAGGGCCTCTATACAGAGACGTTTCGGACCAAGGTGGAGCCGGGCCTGCTGGGGGCCAGGGAGGTGGGCAACATCTACACCGGGTCGGTCTACATGGGGCTGGCCAGCCTGCTCGAGACGGAGCGTGACCGGGTGGAAGGGAAACGCGTAGGCGTATTCAGCTACGGGAGCGGCTGCGGGGCCGAGTTTTTCCTCTGCGAGTTCAAGACCGGAGTGAGCGAGATCATCCGGCGCATGCGGTTTCGAGAGCAACTGGACAGGAGAAAGGCCATCACCTTCGAGCAGTACGTCCAGTGGTATTCAAGAAGCGGCGCAGAGACTCTCTATCACCCCACAGAGGTGGAGGCTCACAAGGACCCCTTCACGCGCTTCACCTTCATCGGGTTCAAGGACCACAAGCGCCAGTATGTCTGAATCCGGCTCAAGATTTCCGGACCGCTGCGAGCTCAAAGAAGAGATCCCGGTCCCGGATTACTCCGACGGCCTTCTGCTCTTCCATCACGAGCAAGCTCTGGGCTTTGAGCTCGACCATCCTGTTAGCGGCCTCCATCAGATTCGCCTCTCCCCGCACCGTGGGCGGAGAGTCGGACATAAGATCCCCCACCTGCTTCTTCACCACATCCCGGGCCATGATGGTGAACATGCCCGTATGGCTCGGCGGCTCCAAACAAATCGAATCCGCCATGGAAGGCCGGCTCTTCAGGAGTGACATGTAGGGGGGCTGAAGCCCTTCCAGGAGGTCCGTGAGCTTCAGGATGCCGATGACATTGCCCTGTTTGTCCAGGACGAGCACATCCCGCTGTCCCGTCTCCTTCACGGCCCTGGTGCCCAAGACCTTCTCGAAGGACCGAAGGATCAATTCAACGGCATCTCCCGCCGTGTCTTCTTCCCGAACCGTACTGTAGGAGGTGAGGGGCACCATCACATCCTCCACCCGGCGTTCTGCTTCGGCCACCCCCTGCTCCCGCGAAAAAGCCTCACGGATCTTGAGCGAGAGAAGCTCGATATCGCAGGGCTTGGTCAGGTAGTCGAACACGCCGTCCTGCAGTCCCACCAGTGCGGAATCAGGGGTCCCGTGTCCGGTAAGCATGATGACCTGAGCCTGGGGCCTCAACGCCTTGATCTCCCGCAGCGCCTCATGGCCGTCCATCCCCGGCATCTTGATATCCAGGACCACCACATCGATACCATCCTTCCGGACTTCCTCGATCGCCTCGATCCCACTGCCGACTGCTGTGACCACGAACCCCCGTCGATCGAGAATGGCAGCGGTCGTCTCCCGGAAACGCTCTTCGTCATCAACGATCAGAACCCGGATTTTTCTCTTGGTCTCCATCTTCTTGCCCCTTATCAGATTCCCGGCAGGCCGCCAAAGCCGCGAAAGACCCAATATCCCCCGATCATCAACAGGAGTACAACATTCGCTATGATCCACATGGGAACCCCCACACGCAAGTAATCCTTCGGCTCCAGGTAGCCGCTGGCGTACACGATCGCATTCGGGGGGGTCCCGATGACCAGACAGTAGGCAAAACTCGATGCCGCCGCGGTGGCCATGGCCGTGAAGGGCAGCATGACCGTTCCGGGATGGACGATCCCGGCCATGTTGAGCGTAATCGGACCGACCGAGGCGGCCGCAGGACCGTCGGCCATGATCTGGGTCAGTCCGCCGGTAAGAACGGTCGCCAGCCCGAGCAAAGGCAGGCCGGCGTCCATGCCGAAATGGGCCAAGCCGTTCACCGCCGAGCGGGCCAGAAAATAGGCGGCCCCGGATTCGTCAAGCACCTTCCCGAAAATAATCGCACCGGCATACAGCCATACCACGCCCCAGTCGACACGTTCCTGATAATCACGCCAGTTGACAACGCCGGCCAGAATGTACGCCACCGCACCGGCCACGGCCACCACACCGATGCCGAGCCTCACAGGGTAGATGCCCAAATTGAAGAAGCTCTTCTCCGTAAACCAGAACCAGACCATCACCACGAAGATGGCCACCGCCAGGATCTGTTCCCGGTTCCACTTGCCCATCCGCTCGATATCTTCCTTCAGATAAACCATGGCCGGCGAGAGATCCCGCGTGGCAGGGCGAAACCTCTTCTGAACAACGAACCAGGTCAGGGGGACCATGATCAATACGAACGGCATGGCATAGGTGACCCAGGTAAAATAGCCGATATCGATACCGAACATGTCCTCCAGATAGGTCATCATGATCACGTTTCGAGCACCCCCGCTGGGGGAGCCGAACCCGCCGATGTTACAGGCCATGGCCACGGTAATCACCAGCATTTTTCCCAGTTCCATGTCCAGAGGGCCGCTTTCGGACTGGCTCCCCCGGTGAAGAATGATGGCGATGGGCAAGAAGATGGCTGCCAGGGCATGGTCCGAGATGAACGAAGCGGCGGGTGCGATGACCGCGATCATCACCAGCGTGATCGCCGCAACACTCGGCTTTGCCAGCTTGTTGAAGAGCAGCAGACAGATGCGCTTGTCCACACCGGTCTTCACGAAGGCGGCGGCAAACATGAGGCTCCCCATGATGAACCAGCACGCATCACTCCAGTAGAGCGAGGCCACTTCCTGGCGCGTCACAACACCCGTGAAGGTCAACAAGAGGCCGATACAGAAGGCGACGGCAGGCAACGGTATACAGCCGGTCAAGAAACAACCCACCGTAAACACCATCATCCCCAGAGCCACCTGCAACTTCCAGACCCCCTTGTCCGCGATCTTCCGGTCCGCCTCGGACAGGTCCCGGTATTTCAGCTGATCGTACCGCTGGCCGGCACCTGCGACAATCGCCGATTTGTACGCTTCGGCATCCATTCCCTGCACGTATTCCCGTGCCCGCACCAGGTTCACCCTGTCCACGGAAATCCCGTTCTTCCCGCACCATTTCACGTCCCGTTTCAGGAATCTGTCCCGGTCCATCGCTCCGCTGCGCATGGACTGTTCCATCATTTGGCAGGTCAGCATTTCCCACTGATCGAGATCCGCCGTGGGTTTGTCGAACAGCCTTTGCGCCAGATACTCGACCACGACCCGCGGCCCCAGGCTGTATTCGGTCCCCACATCCCGCATCCCTTGCATGGGAGGCAGGAGAAGAATGCAAAACAAAAGAAGAA
>Ga0180434_10000306_pt1 | contig 73055 bp, 74 predicted proteins | sample SS_ome_7_FD_132453 | JGI IMG/M metagenome (GOLD analysis project Ga0180434, IMG submission 132453) | Hypersaline lake sediment archaeal communities from the Salton Sea, California, USA - SS_1_D_2 metaG | ecosystem: Environmental > Aquatic > Non-marine Saline and Alkaline > Hypersaline >...
CACCTATGGAAGCTTGCTAATCGTGCAGGAGGCTCCGCTACCCCAAAGGAGGATGCTTCGGTAACCCGCGCTTTTGAGGCAACAACACCCGTTCGGTAACAGTTTCTATTGACGCAATACGGCCCTTTTCTGGCGTGGGTAGTGTAACGTATTGTGTGTAAAAAGAAGGGGCGTATCCTTTCAGTCAGACGAAAGGCAGAAAGGAGGTAACGCCCCATGGTGCAGGTCAAGGACCTGACCGAACTCAAGGTAGAGGAATTATGGCGTGAGGTCAAGGGGGATGAGGAGGATTTCTTCGAGGAGCAGTTGAGAGAGGAGAGGCTTCGCGCGGTGAAGAGGCTGCTGGAGAGCGCGATGGAGGGGGAGTTATTGGAGAGCTTGCGTGCGGGGCGATACCGACGCACTGAGCTAAGGCGAGGGCACCGCAATGGATACCGTTATCGCAGTCTGCTGACTGACATGGGGTTGGTGGAACACCTGCGTGTACCGAGGGATAGAGAAGGGCTGTATCAACCGACAGTGGTAAGGCGGTATGAGAGGGGTGAACCGGATGATCCGGGAGATGTTTCTAGCTGGGGTAAGCACAAGGCGTGTGAGGGAAGTGCTGAGGATTGTTGTTGGTGAGACGGTAAGCCCTCAGACGGTGACGAGGGTAGTTCGGAGCCTGGAGGAGGAGGTACGCCGGTTCCAGAGGCGGAGGCTATCGGATTGCTATTGCTACCTGTTGCTGGATGGGATAGCTCTGAAGGTAAAGGGAGCCACTGGGGTGAAGAGGAGGCTGGTGTTGTGTGCTTATGGGATCAGGAAGGATGGGAGGCGAGAGATGATCTCATTCCGGCAAGCTGGTAGTGAGAGCGAGGCGCAATGGGAAGGGTTTCTGCGGGACATGTGTGAGAGAGGGCTGGAGGGCAGGGAGCTGGAGCTGGTGGTAACGGATGGGAACCCGGGTCTGCACCGAGGGCTGGAGACGGTCTACCCATATGTGGCGAGGCAAAGGTGCTGGGTGCACAAGCTGAGGAATGTGGCCACGAAGCTGCCGAAAAGGACACAGAGAGAGTGTCTCCAAGGTGCAAGGAGGATATATCTGGCTGAGACAAAACGGGAGGCGGTGTTATGGTTTCGAGAATGGGCCAGGGAGTGGCGAAGCGGTCAGCCGAAAGCAGTGAGGTGCTTGGAAGCAGACTTGGAGGAGCTATTGAGCTTCCTATCCTGCCCGCGAGGGCATTGGCGCAAAGTACGGACGACGAACGCGATAGAGAGAGCCTTTCGAGAGGTGCGTCGCAGAACCAGGCCCATGAGCTGCTTCCAGAATACCGCCAGCGTCGATCGGATCATCTACGGTGTGATCAGCCATCTCAACAAGTCCTGGGAGGTGCAGCCCCTTCAGCAATTTACACACTTATCTTGACACTACCTCTGGCGTGGGTGCCCAGTAGTCGCGCGGGCCGCAACCGGCGGTGTTGTCCTAGCGAGGGATCGGGAGCAGCGCTCCCGAGGGCGGGTGGGACCTCCCAACGCCCGATGGCAGTCTACCGGAGACCGCCGTCACATACCGGCCCGGATGGATGTGTAGCGGGCCGCCGCGCCGAGCGCCTTGATCGCCACCTCGATATCGATGTAGGCCGGCAACCCGATCGCTTCGAGCTCCACCACCATCTCCTGCATTGCGCCGAGCTTCATGCCATAGAGCCAGACAACGAAGGGCTTGGAGATGCGCGGCTTGAGGCGGCTGAACATCTCCACGACGAGAGTCAGCAGGCCCTCCAGACCGCCATAGGCCGCGACAATTGCACAGTCGACGTTGGGGTCGTCGATTATCCTGGCTATCACCTCTTCCTGGACCTGAAAAGGGTTATCAGACGTGGAGAGGATGGGGCCCATGTCCACCGGGTTCCCGCCCAACCGGAACTGCGTGTCTTTCAGAAACGCGACAGTCTCGTCGCTGTATCGCGCAACCGCAAGCCCTGCCTCAACGGCTATATCGGTCGCAACCACCCCCGCACCACCCGTGTGCGTGATGATGGCCAACCTGTTCCCCTCAGGCAGAGGCTGATAGGCAAACACCTTGGGTATCTCCATGAGCTCCGGCCACGAATTCACCCTTATCGCGCCTGCCTGTCTGATGGCGCAGTCATAGACCTCCTCATTGCCCGCGAGCGAGCTGGTGTGGGACGAGGCCGCCCTTGCCCCCTCCTCGGTGCGGCCCGCCTTCATCACCAGGAGTGGCTTTCGAGAAACCAGGTTCCTTGCGGCCTCCAGGAAGAAGCGCCCGTCCTTCACATCCTCCAGGTGCATCGCAACAACTTTCGTGCTCGGGTCGTCGGCGAAGCAGTTGAGCAGGTCCGTCTCGTTGACATCGCACTTATTGCCCACATCGCACATCTTGTTGATCGGATAGCCCCTGTCCTGCAGGGGCTGCGCCGTCGGGCCGACAAAGCCGCTCTGGCTGCAATAGGTCACGGTACCCTTGCGGAGGCTATCGTAGGCAATGAAATACGGGACCGTGATGTAGCCATTGGCCGTGTTCAGGAGGCCGATGGTGTTGGGGCCCACGATCCGAATGCCTGTGCGGTCTCTGATCTCCACCAGTTGCCGCTGGAGCTGTGCCCCTTCGCCGCCCACCTCGCCAAAGTTCTCCGAGACGATCACAGCGGCCTTGACCCCCCGTTCAGCAGCCTGCTCCACGATGGCGGGCACCGTCGGAGGAGGCGTGATGATGATCACCTGGTCCGCAGCCTCGGGGATCTCGCTCACATCGGAATAGACCTCGAAGCCCAAAACCTCGTCATACGAAGGGTTGACCGGATAGACCCGGCCCGTATAGCCGAAGTTGAGCATGTTCTTGATCGACCTGAACCCCAGGCCCATCCCGTCCCTCAGCGACCCCACAACCGCTACCGAAGCTGGCTCGAAGAAAGCCCTCAGATCACTTCTGTCCGATTTCATCATAGAGATTCTATAGCTGTCGTACGTTCCCCGTCAAATCGAGTCCCACGCTCCTGCGTGAGCTTGTGCACCAAGACCAACCAGAGGAATCCCCCCTCAGGCGTTTGACAGCTACGTTCGGCACGTATAGTATCGCTATGTGCTGGAAGAGTACCTGAGAGCGACCGACATCATTGACTCGGACTCGCCGTCGATCCGTGAGAAGGCAGAAGAGCTGACTATTGGCCTGAGGACCGACAGCGATAAGGCCTCCGCGCTGTTCTACTACGTCCGGGACAGCATCAAGTTCAGTCCGTATGCCCCAGGGCACCTGCTGGAGCACAATCGGGCAAGTGTGGTATTGGATAGAGGCCAAGGCTTCTGCTATCAGAAGGCGATAGTGCTGGCGGCCATGGCCAGAGCCGTCGGCATCCCGGCACGGCTGGGTTTCGCCGACATTCGCAACCACCAGCTCTCCGAGAAGTTCCTCAAGCTGATGTACGGCAGCAACGTGCTGGTCTATCACGGCTACACGGAGCTGTACCTCAACGGCAGATGGGTGGCTGCCACCCCGGCATACGATGCCCGGCTGTGCCAGGATAATGGCTTCGTCCCCGTGGACTTCGACGGCGAGAACGACGCCAGGTTCCCTAAGCACACCGCCTCCGGGGAGCCGCACATCGAGTACATCGGGCAACGGGGGCACCACTCGGACCTGCCGTGGGAGGAGATACTCCAAGCCCGAGACGAGTTCCTTGCAGGCCTCGGCGTCGACACCGAGGAATTCATGGCCCGGTGGCTGGCCGACCAGAAAGGGGCATAGCCCCCTTCATCTGAGACCGCTTACTTCTGCTGTGCCGTGCGCAAGATCAGTGCAAGCAGTGCAACCAGGAGGACGCCGCAGACCCCTGCAACGGCAATCCACGCGGTGGACACGTTGTTCTCAACAGGGGTTGGCGTGGGCCCTATAGGCGGCAGGGGTGCCAGAGTGGGCGTGGCCGTAGGTGGCTGAGTCGGGGGAGGCGTCGGCGTGGGGGTGCGCGGCGGGGTGGGAGTGGGCTCGGGTGTGGCGGTGGGCACCGGGGTCGCCGTCGGCTCGGGTGTGGTTGTCGGCTCAGGCGTGGGCGTAGCGGGCGGGGGGAGATAGCCCTGCGCCGTGAGATTCAGCTCCACATTCCCGCCAGCCTCCCACCTGCCCGTCTGAGACGCGCGCAACGGGCCGATCCAGAAGCTCACCGAAGCGTTCTGCACATAGGTCGTGCCCTCACCAGGCGCAACGTCAATCACGTAGGTGGATGGCCCGTAGCGGGAAGGCGTCACGGCCTGATACGTGTCGCCCTGGATCTTCGCGGTGATCGTAGTCCCCTCCCAAACCTCCTCGCCACCTACGCGGACGGTCCCATGGAATCGGCAGGGAAGCTGTGGCGGAGCCTGCGCCGAAGCAATGCTCGACACAAGAATGCTGAGTGCCACCGCCATCACCGCCACGACCACAAGAGCGGGCACCCATCGAGGCTTCAAATACTGCAAACGTCTTTCCTCTCGACTTCGAGTCCATTATACCATCTCACGATCCAGAGTCCGGCCCGGCGGACGACAGCCAGCGAAAACGGTAACTTAGGTGAAGATTACCCTGTTGACAGCTCTGTCACCCCATCTTAGGATGAACCAACCCGCACCAGGAGGACAACCATGAAGATACGAGCCCTGCTACTGCTGGTCACGATTATAGCTGGGCTGGGGCTTGCAGGCAGCGCCCTGGCTCAGGTGAACCTGGTCACCGTCGAGGAAGCACGGGACATGATCAACAACCTGAGCAACGAGGTCGTCCTGGATGTCAGGACGCAGTCGGAGTACTGCGCCGGGCACTTGCACGATGCCGTGCTCATTCCATTGACGGAACTCGAAAGCCGGCTGGGCGAGCTGGAGCCCACCGCGCCAACCATCGTCTACTGCAAGGCCGGAACCAGGAGCGCACAGGCCGCCCTGATCTTGGTCAATAACGCGTTCCCAGATGTCTACGACATGCACGAAGGGTACGACGGATGGGTTGCCGCCGGATACCCTACAACGGCGGATGAAGGGGGCTGCTTTATAGCCTCAGCGGCCTACGGGTCGTACCTGGACGCGCACGTGGACACCCTGCGCAACATGCGTGACGCCCAACTCATGGACGACCCCGTGGGCTCGGGCTTCGTCTCCCTGTACTATGCAGTCAGCCCCGGCATAGCCGACTTCATCGACGGGCATCCGTCCCTGAAGCCAGTCGTGAGGGCAGGGCTTCTGCCTTCGGTTTGCATAAGCAGCGCGGCTGTGGGGATAACGGCAGCTCAAAAGGCGGTTATCGCGGGGTCATTGGCTCTGGCCACGGCGACCATGGCCCTGTGGGCTCTGAGACGTCGCGCTTTCGCCACCCGGTGCAGGTGACCGGAGCGGCCCTACTGAGCTTGTGCTGACGCGAGGAACTCGCTGTATTCCACCAGCTTCGCCAGGGCTTGGGCTGCTCTCCTCGGGTCGGGGTACACGGGTACTGTGCTGTTGACCAGGAACCTGAACTCCCCCCTCGGCCAGCCCTGCGGAATGGCACCACAGATCACGGCTGGTTTGCCGGTCGCCTCGATCTCATTGACCAGTATGTCGCACGTCCGCTTGTCCTTCTCATCATCGTCGCCCGGCGGGCCGGTGAACGCCGGAAGCAACATGTCGACGTTGGGGTCATTGCCGACGATTCTGATGCACTCCTTCATATAGTGCTCGGGCGACAGCGCCCCGATCATGCCCACATCCACAGGGTTGTTCACGCTCGTGCCGACCTCCTCGACTATCTCGGCCAGCTGCCTCTGACTCTCCTCCGTCAGCCTCGGGACCTCGAGGCCGAGCTGGCTGCACGCATCAGTGCACGTGACAGCGAGCCCCCCAGGGGTTGTGATAATCCCGACACGCCTGCCCCGGGTCGGCTTCAGGCAGCTCATAGCCCGCATCGTGTCCATCATCTGCTCGAAGCTGTCTACAGAGAGTATGCCGGTCTGGCTGCAGAGCGTCTTCCATAGCACCGACGAAACGGCAAGTGTGCCCGTATGGGACGCCGACGCCTTGACCCCGGCCTCGCTGTTGCCCCCCTTGACCACGATCACCGGCTTGCGCAGGGACACCTCACGCCCGACCTCCAGCAGTCTCCCGTCCCTGATCCCCTCCAGATAGGCGATGATCACCTTGGTATCAGGATCACGGCCCAGATATTCGAGGAAATCCACGCACGTCAGGTCGCTGTCGCTCCCGCAGCTGACCCCCTTACTCGGCAGCAGTCCCTGCTCAGCAACGGACATGAGCAGGTAGTAGAACAGGAAGCCGCTGTGGGAGATGACTCCCACGGTACCTATCTCCTTCGGGAGAATCAACTGCGTGACCAGCTTCGCCCTGGGATTGTACGGGCCGAGGCAGTTCGGCCCGATCACCCTGGTGCCGCCCTCCCTGGCGATCTCAACGATCTCATCCTGGAGCCTGCGGCCCTCAGCCCCCATCTCGCCAAACCCGCCGGTGTACAGGACCATCGCCTTGACTCTCTTGCGGGCGCACTCCCGTGTGATATCAGAGACGGCTTCACGCGGTACGGTCAATATGGCCAGATCAATCTCGCCGGGGATGTCCTCTATGCTCCGGTACACCTTCGCCCCGGCTATCTCCCCTCCCTTGGGGTTGACCGGATAGACAGCGGGGAAACCCGCTTCCCGAAGACTGAGTAAGTACATGTTCCCAACGTTTGAGAACGAATCGGATATCCCTACCAGCGCGACGGATTTGGGGTTGAATACCGGGGCCAGTTCCTCAGTGATGTCCCGTCTAACTACCTTCATATAATCGTTCCTCTAGGTACCAGCTTCCTGCCTGCGATTGAGATACACCTCGAATCTTGTGATCTTCCACACGCCATCGATCCTTCGGAAGTGATAGTAGTGTTGTCCTTCGGAGAACGCCCGGTCCTCCATGGCCTTGCCTGTTTCCGGGTCAATCGGGAAACCGTAGTGCATGAAGTAATCGCGTCCCGTGGCCGTGTCGCTATCAACTTCGACCATGATGTTCGTGATGGCGCTGAAGCGTCTCTCCTCCCGCGTGAAGATCGAGGCGTCCCCGAACTCGCTCAGCGACTCCCTCCCGTTGATCTCGATGTCGTATTGCGGGACCACGTAGACGATGTCGTCGCTCCACACAGTCAGCCAGAGCGCTTTGTCCCCGGAGTCCATCGCCCATGCCATGGTCTTGGGCAGGTTCTCCACCGCCATCGTGTCCGGCACCTTCATCAGGGCGTCTATCTTGCCCTCCAGCCTCTTGACATCCTCTTCCAGCGCCTTGACCGCCCTGGTCAGTATCGATTTCAGGTCTTCCACGGCTCCTCCTTCGCGAGCAACACAGATGGCATCTATGATACCCGAACGACTCGAACCACTTCAAGGACACGTAGCGCCAAGTGCTGTCACCTAGATCGGCGTCCGAGGGCGGACGCCCTGTGCCATCTCATCACACAGCGCGCCCGTGGGCGGGCGGGTGGGCACACCAAACGCTCGATGGCAGCAGGATGACGGCCCTGGACAGGCCTAGCGCTCGCCGACGCCGGAATCCTCCAGCAGATCCTCCTCACCACCCAGCGAAGCGGTGTATTTCGCTTCGCTGCATACACCCTACCGCTCTGGTAACTCGAACCCCTTCAAGGACACGTTCACGCCATCGACTCTCACCCCCCATACGTTGAAATGGATGGTGCCTTACTGTATGATCTTGACGTAACTCGCCGACCTACGATGCAGCCTGTCGGCAGTGAACATCCGGCCAATGAAGCTTACCGAGCATCTCGACTACCTCTTCAATCCTCGATCGGCGGCAGTGATCGGAGCCTCCAACATCCCAGGTAAGTGGGGGTGTGACATTCTCAACCTCCTGCTCACCAGGGGCGTGCACAAAGTCTATCCGATAAACAAGATCAGGACAGAGGTGCTGGGTGTGGCGGCCTACCCGTCCATTCTCGATGTGCCCGGGCCCGTCGACTTCGCCGTGATAACGATCGCGTCAGATGCGCTCCCCGCCGCCATGGAGGAGTGCGTGAAGAAAGGCGTCAAGGCGGCTCTCGTCATCTCGGGCGGCTTCGCTGAGACGGGCGAGGACGGAAGCAGAGCGGAGCGCGAGTTCGCCGAGATCGCCCGAAGGGGTGGGATCCGCTTCATCGGCCCGAACTGCGCGGGGCACGTAAACACAGCCGCAGACCTTTTCACCGCACCCTATCTCCCGCCAATGAGAAAGGGGCCGGTGTCCTTCGTAACCCAGAGCGGCAACCTCGGTCTGATAGTCCTGGCGATGGGGCACGAGGCGGGGCTGGGCTTCGGTAAATACGTCAGCAGTGGAAACGAGGCCGACCTCCATTTCGAGGACTATCTGGAATACCTCGGCCAGGACGACGACACCAGGCTCATCATGGGCTACATCGAGGGTTTCAGAGAGAGCCGGAGATTCCTCGACCTGGCCGCCGAGATATCGAAGAGCAAGCCCATCGTGATTCTCAAGGTGGGACGCACCGACTGCGGTGCCAGCGCCTGCTGCTCGCACACGGCCGCGTTGTCCGGCACAGACGAGGTCTGCGACGCGGCTTTCAGGCAGGCCGGTGTCGTGAGGGTGGAGGAGGTGGGGGACCTGATCGACGTGTCGCTCGCGCTGCTGGGGCAGCCGCTGCCGCGCGGCAGGCGCGTCGCAGTGCTGACGGTGGGCGGCGGGTTGGGCGTGATCGCCGCCGACACGCTGAGAGGGCATGGTCTGGAGCTTCCCGAGCTCTCTCCGGCCACCATGCGGAAGCTGGACTCCGTCCTGTCGGGGAGATGGTCGAGAGGTAATCCGGTGGATACCAGCGGCGACCTCAGCTACCCTTGTCTCGTGCCACTTCTGGAGGACGAGAGCGTCGATGCCGTGCTCATCGCCGGTCCGGTATGGGCACCCGTCGGTCTGTCCGCCCTGGTCAGTACGCCTCCATGGGAGAGAGACTACTCCATGCCATTGGATGAACTCATGGAGTCGGTCCAACAGGAGTCTCTCAGGAATCTGGACACCATTGTCGAACTCATGAAGCAGCACCAGAAGCCGATAGTACTCTCGGCGATGGCCATGCCGGAGGTCAAGCCCGGCGACCTGTATCGAAAGCTACAGGACTACTATCTGACTCCCTATCCAACGCCCGACCGCGCGGCTAGAGCGCTCGCCCGTCTGGTGGAGTACAGCGAGTACAGGGCCACAGCCCCTAGTGCCTAGTGGTGAGAGCATGAAGAGCAACCACCCTCTAGACGGCCTGTTCGACGCCAGGTCCGTGGCCGTCGTAGGCGCTTCCAACGTGCCCGGCAAATGGGGTTTCGGCATACTAAGCCGCCTCCTGTCCGACGGGGGCAGGGATGTGTACCCCGTGAACAGGAAGCAGAGCGAGGTGCTCGGCGTCAAGGCATACCCCAGCCTGAGGGAGATACCAGCGCCCGTCGACATGGCCGTAATCGCCACCGGTGCCGAGCTGGTGCCCCCGACCATGGAAGAATGCGCACAGAAGCGTGTGGGGGGTGCCCTCATCATCTCGGGTGGATTCTCCGAGACCGGGGAGGAGGGAGCCAAGCTCGAGCGGCAGGTCGTCGATATCGCGAGGAGGGGAGGGACGCGCTTCATCGGGCCCAACTGCATGGGCCACTTCGACGCGCACTCCAACTTCTACACCATACCGTTCAAGATGCGAGTGAGGAAGGGCCCGGCTACCATAATCACCCAAAGCGGCAACATGGGCATCGCCGTGATCGCCAACGGCTGGGAGGCAGGCCTGGGCTTCAGCAAGTACATCAACACAGGTAACGAGGCGGATGTACACCTCGAGGAGTTCATGGAGTACCTGGCGCAGGATGACAACACTCAGGTGATATTGGGATACATCGAAGGCCTGCGCGAGGCGAAGCGCTTCCTGCAGCTCGCCAGGGAGATAACGCAGAAGAAGCCAATGATTGTCCTCAAGTCGGGTCGCTCGGCCGAGGGATCGCGTGCCGCACGCTCGCATAGTGCCGCGCTCTCCGGCTCCGACTCGGCGGCGGCAGCGGCCTTCAAACAATCGGGCGTGATCAGGGTAGACGAGATCAGCGATCTTGTGGATACCGGCCTGGCCTTCGCGGCGCAGCCCCTGCCTCGCGGCAGGCGCGTGGGCGTCATATCCATGGGAGGGGGGCTGGGCGTAATATCGACCGATTCGCTCAGGAGGCATGGCCTCGAGATGGCCCGGTTCTCCGCCCGGACCATTGACAAGCTCGACTCTCTAATGTCAACACGCTGGTCGCGCGGCAACCCTATAGATCCCGGCGGCGATCCTGTCATCTACCCCTGCATATGGCCCCTGCTCGAAGATGACAACGTGGATGCCGTCATGGTCGTAGGCGGCATCGGGATGGTGGGTGGCCTCGCCGGACTCATGTCCATACCTGACATGGCCAAGGGCGCGTACGACCGGCTGATGGCAGAGTCCGAGCGACAAGAGGTCGACGACCTGGACCGACTGCTGGAGCTGATGAAGCGACACCGGAAACCGGTTCTCCTCTCCAGGATGGTGAGCGGCTCCATAGTCAAGGGCAAGGTCTCCGAAAAGCTGCTCGAGAGCAGCATCTACCCATATCCCAGCCCCGAGAGAGCAGCCAGGGCACTGGCCCGCCTGGTCGAGTACAGCGAGCACTTCGGAGTCTCCAGGCGGTAGTCAACGCGATCAGTAGTCGCACCTGTCCCTCGCCCCCTCACTTGACAGCCCTTGGCGCGGCATGAGAAAGTAGTGTCGGAACACACTGCCCGAGTACACCGTCGTTCCGTTGGTTCGCTCTGCCTTTGACAGAAGGCAGACCCCTGTAGCAGTTGCAGAGTGCCGCATGTCGTTGCGCATCTCTCAGCTCGCTGTTGTCGGACTGCTGATACCGGCATCCCCCGGGTTTGTGGATGCCGCTTCTGAGATATCCACCCCCAACGGTCACGCTGGATCCATCGGCGGAGGAGGGGTAATGGCGAAGCAGGCCGCACACAAAGCAAGCATTGTCCAGACGGCCATCGATCAGCACGTACACGATTGGGAAACCACCCTCAGCGCCTTCGCGGACGCTTCCGTCGATGGCTTCGTGCTCTTCGACAGAACCCTCAACCTCATCGGCATGAACCCCTCTGTACTGCGGCTCGTGAATCTGTCGAACAAGGTAGCCATAAAGGGCATCGGAAAGAACCTGCTCGACCTGATGCCGGGGATCAGGGAGACAGGAAGATACGATGCATATGTCCGGGTGATCGAAACAGGCCAGCCCTTTTTCGCCGAAGAAGTAGTACCACAAGAGTTCGGCGGCCTCCGACTCAGCGTCAAGGCCTTCAAAGTCGGCGACGGACTCGGCCTACTCATCAGCGACATGACCAAAGAGGCGAAGCTCAGAGAGTCCTTACGAGCAAGCGAGGAGAGGCACAGGGCCATCATCGAGACTTCGGTTGACGGCATCTACCAGGTGGACGCAAGCGGCGAATTCGTGTTCGTGAACGAATCCCTCGCCAAGATGTTCGGCTACCAGCGCGAGGAGTTGATTGGCACACACTTCTCTTCGATGCTATCCGACCAGACTCTAGCGAGAGTCACAGAAATGGTGCAGGAGGTGATGTCGGGCAAGAGCGTGAGGGACGAGGTGCCCGTACGTCACAAGGATGGGCACGAGGTCCAGGTGATGTTCAGCGCAACGCCGTTGCGGCAGGACGGCAGGGTAGTCGGGTTGACAGGCATTCTGAAGGACATTACCGAGCGCAAGCGGGCCGAGTTACTCCTAAACACCCAGCGCGACCTCGCCACGAGGCTCAGCTCCGCAGCGACTCTCGACGATGGGTTGCGCGCATGCCTGGAGACCGCGCTCGCCGTGTCTCAGCTGGACTGCGGCGGGGTCTATCTGCTCGACGACGAGTCGGGGACACTGGATTTGGTACACCACCGGGGCCTTTCTCCCGATTTCGTCAGGGCAGTAGGGCACTATGACACTGAAGCGCCTAATGTGAAGTTGATAATGGCAGGGAAATCGGTCTACGCCGACTATTCAGCCCTGGGAATGTCGCCGAGCGACGCGGAGCGCTTGGAGGGACCACGTGCGATCGCCATAATGCCCCTATTTCACGAGGGCCGAGTGATAGGCTGCCTCAACGTTTCTTCACACACCCTTGATGAAATCCCAGCACGTTCACGTGCCGTCCTCGAGGCCATAGCAGCCCAGATCGGGGGGGCCATAGCCCGCCTGAGGTCCGAGCAGCAGTTGCAGCGTGCCCGGCGCGAGTGGGAGGATATCTTCGAGGCTATAGGCAATCCGGCGATGACCATCGACCCGGAACATACGATACTAACAGCCAACCGTGCAACGGTCGAGGCCACGGGCAAAGCGAGAGAGGCCCTGATAGGGCGGAAATGCTACCAGGTGTTCCACGACCCCGAATCCGCTGGGCCTCCCGATGGCTGCCCGCTCGTAGTCATGCTTTCCAGTGGCAAGCTGGAGACCGCCCAGATGGAGATAGAGGCACTCGATGGTACATTCCTGGTCTCTACCACGCCGGTCATCGATGAGGCGGGCCGACTATCGAAGGTGATCCACATCGCGACCGACGTAACGGAGCGAAAGGCCACCGAGAATGCGCTCCGCGATAGGGAATCGAGGTTGAGCAGCCTGTTGCGTGTGGCTCCCACCGGCATTGGAGTCATCCGAAATCGCGTTATCTCCTCCGCGAACAACAGGCTTTCCGAGATGATCGGGTACACTCCCGAAGAAGTCATAGGAGATGACACGAGCGTCTTGTACCCTACCCGCAAAGAGTTCGACCGAGTGAGAAGGGACATAAAAAGGCAACTGGCTGAGAACGCGATCGCGACGGTAGAGACACAGTGGAAGCGCAAGGACGGTTCCATCATCGACGTCCTGGTCCACTCAACAGCAGTCGATCCGGCGGATCGCGCGAGGGGCTTGATGTTCACCGCTTCGGACATCACCGAGCGTAGACACGCTGTGGCAGCACTACAGAAGTCGGAGCGCGAGAAAACTTTAGTACTGGAGAGCGTTTCCGAGTTGATCACTCACATGGACACGAGTCTGAGGATAAAGTGGGCAAACGATGCCGCTGCGGCCTCAGTCAATACGACCTGCGAAGAACTGGCCGGACATCACTGCTATGAGGTGTGGCACGGCCGTTCAGAGCCATGCAAAGAATGCCCCGTGGTCAAAGCGCTCGCAAGCGGCCAAGCCGAACAGGGAGAACTGGGGACTCCGGATGGGCGGATGTGGAGCGTCCATGGCTATCCCGTGCTGGACGAGCATGGCAGAACGGTTGGTGCCGTCGAGGTAACCCAGAACATAACCGAGCGCAAGCGCGCCGAGGAGGAACTGGCACGGTACCGCTACAGTCTAGAGGAGCTTGTGAAAGAGCGCACGGCAGAGCTGACGGCAGCCAACGAACGTCTCCGGGATGAGATCCTTCAGCATGAACGGGCCGAGTTGGCCTTGAAGGGTAGCGAGAAGCGCTTCCGCGCGATTGCAGAGGCCATGCCGATACCCGTGCTCATAAGCAGCGGCTCGGATGGCCTGATCCTGTATGCCAACGAGTCGCTGTGCATAGCACTTGGCATCCCCCGCGACGAGTTCATTGGACAGAGAGCACCTGACTTCTACGCCAATCCCGAAGACCGCAAAGCCATCTTGGACACGCTCTCGCGCGATGGCCGCGTAGCGGACTACGAGCTGCAGGTGAAGAGGGCTGACGGGCAGTCTCTCTGGGCAATAGTCACCATCGTGCCGCTAACGTTCCAGGGAGAGCAATGCCTGTTCTCCGGCTTCTACGACATCACCGAGCGCAAGGAGATGGAGGAGAAGCTGCAAGAGCTCTACGACCAGGAGCGGAACCTGCGGCAGAGACTAGAGGAGGAGATGAACAGGCGCGTCGAGTTCACCAGAGCCCTGGCCCACGAACTCAAGACGCCGCTCACCCCAATGGTCATCTCCAGCCAAGTGCTGGAGTCGCAGGCAAAGGGGGAGCCGCTCCTCAGTCTGGCCAGGAACATAAGCAGAGGCGCCCAGAATCTGAACAGCCGGATCGACGAGCTGCTCGACATGGCCAAAGGTGAGATAGGGATGCTACAGCTCCAGCCGGAGAGGCTCGACATTGCACAACTGCTGTGGGAGATTCTCAACGACGTCTCTCCTGTTGCCTCAAGCCGGAATCTGTCTCTGGTATCACAGCTGCCCGCGTCGCCCTTGATTCTCAGCGGCGACAAAGTAAGGTTGCGACAGGTCGTACACAACCTCCTCAACAACGCACTGAAGTTCACGCCCGAGGGCGGCAAGATCACCCTGCGGGCCAAGCCTGACAAGGGCAACCTGATCGTCGAAGTAAAAGATACCGGGCCCGGGATACCCAAGGACAGCCAGAACCGCCTCTTCGAGCCATATCAGAGGCTCGACGACAGCGACAGGCTGAGCGGCCTGGGGTTGGGGCTCCACCTATGCAAGATGCTCGTGCAGCTCCACGGCGGTCGCATCTGGGTGAAGAGCCAGCCGGGCAGGGGCGCCACGTTCGGATTCTCTATTCCCCTTGACACCCGGCAGAATACATAGCTGCATGTCTGTCACATTCCTGCGAACTCCTTGTTTGCAAAGCCGAAGCTTTCCTGATACGATAGTGCTCCCGTGTCCGGATTACGCTCAGGGAGTGCGTCGCAATGAGCAAAGTCGCGGTCGTCGCCGACAGCACCTGTTGCCTGCCACAAGAGCTATTCAAGCAGTACGACGTCTCTGTCATCCCCATCCTGATAGTCCATAACGGCAAGACATACAGGGACGGCATTGACATAACCCCCAATGAGGTCTACCAGATAATGCGCAGGCGGGAAGAGCTCCCGACTACGTCAACACCTTCCGCGGGCGATTTCCTGGAATGCTTCGCGCACCTGGGCCAGACGACGGAGAACATACTCTGCATAACACTCACCAGTCTCCAGAGCATGACCTATGACACAGCCATGCTGGCAAGAGAACAGGCGAAGGAGACAATGCCGGACACCAGGATCGAGGTGTTCGACAGCCGGGCAACGGCGGGCGCTTTAGGCCTGATAGTGCTGGAGGCTGCCCGGGCAGCCAGTCGAGGAGCCGACCTGGATGAGGCCATCGACGTCGCCCGGAGCGTGATGCAGCGGGCAAACTTCCTCGCCATGGTTGACACGCTTTACTACCTCGCGCGAACAGGCAGGGTGGCAAGGGCCGCCGCCTGGGCGGGGGCGCTGCTCGACATGAAGCCCGTAGTCGAACACTCCCCGCTGGTAGGCGAGACGACCGGCGTCGCCCGGCCTCGAACCAGGGCAAAGGCCATCAAGCGCCTTCTCGACCTGATGAGTGAGAGGGTAGGTGACAAGCCGGTACACGTGGTCACCTGCCACGCCGACGAACTCGAGGAGGGGGAGAAGCTCAGAGACGAGATCGGACGCAGGTTCAACTGTACGGAACTCCATCTCACGGAGTTCACGCCCGGCATGGGAGTCCACGCCGGCCCCGGCATCGTCGGCATGGGATTCTATACCGACTAGCCGCACATAGACCGCATTGCCTCGAACCAGCCCGTGACTCTGTACGACTCACCCAGCCTACAGATGGAACCAAAGCGGGGCCCCTTGCGTCTTGTCTAGTGTAAGATGGGCTACCCATGTTGCCCGGGACAGGAGACGGGGACAACGTCAAGCCCCCCTCGCGATGAGAGAATCAGGATACCGAGCTACAACTCAACGCTGGCCAAGACGCGTGCTCGCCCCTGTGGCCGCCTTGGCCTTCGTCGGCATGGTACTGGCGGTCGTGGTCAGAGCCACCAGGAAGCGTGCCCTTTCGTGAGGAGGGCGGTCGCATCACAGTGGTGCGCAACGCGGCAGGTCTACTCCATCGGCTTCCAGCCGCTGACCATTACGCCGATCCAGTTGCTGCCGACTCTGCTTCCCTTCAACGCGGTTCTGTCCACGAGTACGCGAAGCTCACCGGGTGTGTAGGCTGCGTTGATGGAAGATATTAATCCTGGCCTGCTCTCCTTGGGCTTTGCCATGAACCACAGGTACCACTTCACCAGAGGGTTCATGTCGCGCCTCAGGTCGCTGATGAAGAAGGTGCCTCCGGGCTTCAGTACCCTGAAGGCCTCGTTCATCACCTCCTCGGGCTCTGCCCACTCGTGCATCGAGCCATTGGTGAAGACGCCGTCGAAGTACGCATCTTCGAAGGGCAGCTTGCGGGCATCTCCCTTCACGTACTGGACCCTGTTCTGCAAGCCATACTCCTTCGCGTTCTTCTCGGCCACCGCTATCATTTCGTCGCTGATCTCCAGACCCTTGAGCGTGGTCCCCTCCGTGCTTTTCAACCACTCGAGGCCCAGATAGCCAGGGCCGGGCCCGATCTCGAGGGCCAGTCCCGAGTTGACGCCCGCCTCAATGACATCCTCGGTCTCCATATAACCCTTGTCCCTGAGGCTGCGCTGCATCTGGTCGTACATCCGGACTTCGAACTCGCCGGTAATGCCTTCGTCGGTCTCCGTTACCCTCGGCTTGACCATGTCACCCTCCTCGCGACTCCCACATCTCCGCATCACATTAGATACGCCCCAATTGCCGCGAAGTCAAGCCCCAGATTACCCCTTGACAAACCCGGACCAACATGATATATAAGTAAACACTTACTTAGTGGACTGCGGGATGCGAGAGCACGTACGGAGGCGCCATCACCACAGGCGGCAACGCCTCAGCAGCGAGGAAAGGCGGAAGGCTATCCTGGACGCTGCGCTCAAGCTGTTCTCCGAGAAAGGGTTCAGCGGCGCTCGAACGAGGGAGATCGCACGGCTCGCGGGAATCAGCGAAGGCCTGATCTTTCAGCACTTCCGCAACAAGGAGGAGCTATACGTAGAGGCCCTCAACGAGCTGTTCTCCCACCATCCCGTGATGACAGAGATCGAGGAGAAAATGGCGGCCAAGGACGACGCCGGCGTCCTGACTACGCTCGCCCTGCACATCATAAGGCACAGCCGGCAGGACCACAGGATCATCAGGTTGGCAATCCTCAGCGCCCTCGAGGGACCGGAGATCGCTCGTAACTTCCATGATGGCCTCGGGACCCTCGGGACGGCCAGGCCGATGCCCCATTTCCTGCGCCAGTACTTCGAGCAGCGTGCTGAAGACGGCGCATTCAAGGACATCAATCCGGCCATAGCAGCGAGGCTGTTCATCGAGACAGTCGACATGTACGTAGTGGACCAGGTGGCAGCGATAACGGGATCGCCGCTGCCTTTCTCCGACGAGGAAGTAGTGGACAACCTGGTGAGGATATTCCTCGATGGCATACGAAGGGAGTAGCACATGAATCGCTTACGTTCTGCACGAGGAGCGGCGGGTTTTTTTGGCCGATAAACTTTGTGAGCACTCACTCTATAGGCGGCCCTTCGGGCCACAAACTCAACACCGATGAGGTCAGAACATGACACAGCAGGCAAACGATTACCGCCAATCCCGGACATACAAGCGGCGCTGGTGGACGCTTGCAGTCCTCAGCCTGAGCATCCTAATCGTCGTAATCGACAACACAATACTCAATGTCGCCCTCCCCACTCTACAGAGAGAACTGGGGGCAACAGGGGCGGAGCTCCAATGGATAGTCGATGCCTATATCCTGGCGTTTGCCGCACTTCTGCTGACCATGGGCGCACTGGGGGACCGGCTGGGAAGGGCCCACCTGCTCAAGGCCGGGATGTTGGTCTTCGGCGCAGCGAGCCTGGGCGCGGCGCTGGCAGGGTCTGCCGAGCACCTGATTGCGGCGCGCGTGGTGATGGGCATCGGGGCCGCCATGATCATGCCGGCAACCCTCGCAATCATCACCAATGTCTTCCCGCGCGAGGAGCGCGGCAAGGCGATCGGCATGTGGGGTGCCATGAACGGCGCCGGCGTGGCTCTCGGGCCCATCCTGGGTGGCGTTCTCATCGAGCACTTCGACTGGAGCGCGATATTCCTCATTAACATCCCTATCGCTGTGATAGCGATAGTCGCCGGGTACTTCCTGGTGCCAAACAGCAGCGACCCGAACCCCAGACGCCTGGACATCGTGGGGACGGTGGTCTCCACCGCGACACTGTCGGTCCTGGTGTTCGGCCTGATCAAGGGGGGAGACTGGGGATGGGGCAATCCCACCGTTGTTGGGTTGCTCGTGGGAGCTGTCGCGCTCGGCGCGCTATTCGTCCTGTGGGAACGGCGAACGACTTCGCCGATGCTACCCATACCGCTCTTCAATAACCAGAGGTTCTCGGCAGGCGTCGCCAGCATAAGCTCGATGGGTTTCATACAGTTCGGAATCGCATTCGGGTTTACGCTCTACATGCAGTTCGTGCAGGGATACTCCGCCCTCGACACGGGAATCCGCTTCCTGCCGATAGCGTTGGGCGTCGCGCTAGGGTCCGGCACGAGCCACAGGCGGGTTGCGCGCTTCGGCACCAAATGGGTGGTAGGCGTTGGCTTCGTCGGTGTGGCACTGCTCGCCATCGTAGCGTCGTTCTGGCAGGCGGACACGCCCTACTGGCAGCTCGGTCTCGTATTGTTCGCCTTCGCCTTCTTCATGGGCAACGTGATCGCACCGGCGGTTGACTCGGTCCTGGGGGCAGTTCCGGAAGCCCGCGCCGGCGTCGGCTCAGCCATGAACAGCGTATCGGTGCAGGTGGGCGGCGCGATCGGCATAGCCGCTCTCGGCTCTGCGATCAGCAGTGTCTACGCGTCGCGAATCGAGCCGGCCCTTGCCGCGATCCCCAATCTACCCGCCGAGGTTGTAGAAGCCGCGAGGGACTCGGTGGGGGCCGCGATGACAATTGCCTCGAAGCTGCCCGATGCCCTTGCGCGACCGCTGGCTGAAGCCGCCAGTAATGGCTTCATGGACGGCTGGCAGGTGATGGGCTTCGTGATATGCGGTGTCGCTCTTGTCGGGGCCGCCCTGGTCTTTGCATTCCTTCCGCCCCGGCATCTGCCGGTGGTGGAGACATCGGACGTTCCCGAAGCAGCAGACCCGGTGAAAGGGGGAGACTGAACATGGTACGACACAGGGGCAATGGCCACATGAGCAACATGTCTTTCCGAATGATGTCGGTCATTCACGACAACCCGTTGCGGCGACTGATCGATAGCCCGGAGAATACCCTGCGGGCCGCAGGTGTGCAGGCGGGCCAGACCATACTGGAGGTTGGCCCGGGGCCCGGCTTCTTCACCGCACCGGCAGCCAGAATGGCAGGTGCCAGGGGATTCCTGTACGCAGTCGATATCCACCCCCTGGCCATCCGAATGGTGGAGGACAAGGTCGCTAAGAGCGGCCTGACCAACGTCCGGGTTCTACAGGCGGATGCGGCAAACACCGGGCTGCCCGACGGGAGTATAGACATAGCCCTGCTATTCGGCGTCGTCGCAACGCTGCCGCTGGACAGGGTGCTGCTGGAGTTGAATCGAGTCCTGAAAGACGGCGGCACCGTCGCAATTCAGGCGTTCCCAAACTGGCCTGTTGACCGGGTAACGACGGGCGGCACATTCGCGTACCTGGGCAGACGGCGGGGCCTGTACCTATTCGAGAAACACGCCAAAGGTGGGAATCATGCATAGCAGGGTACTCTGGCTGAGGCTCGGCTACTGGGTCGGAGCCGTCCTGGATGGCATCCTGGTGATACCCATGGCCTACCCGCCGCTCTTCCTCTGGGGGATTGGCCTATCCGAGTCCGACCTGGGCTCAGGCTATGAGTACCTTCTGTGGCAGGGAGCGCCGCTCATGTTGGGCTGGACCTGCCTGCTCATCTGGGCGGACAGGAAGCCGCTGGAGCGGCGTTTCGTTATGTTGTTGACCGTGTTCCCGGTCGTATTCGGACTGGTCGCGGCCGGGATAGCCGCCGTGGCCCTAGACCTGGTTGCCGTGGACAGGATGATCCCGATCTGGGTACTCCAGACCATCATCACAGCCCTGTTCAGCTACGGCTACTTCGGCACCAGAAAGATTGCCCAGGAAACGGCAGGAGGTGTGTGATGGACAAGCCCATGCCCGACCTGCATTTCAGATTCATGAAGTTCGGCCTGAAGTTCCGGGACTACTTCGCCCCGAGGCGAGACATCCTGTTGGAGATCGGCATGGAGCCGGGCTCCGTGGTACTGGACTTCGGCTGCGGCCCCGGAGGCTACGTGGCCGCGGCGTCCGAGATGACGGGCGCGTCGGGGAAGGTCTACGCGCTGGACATACACCCCCGGGCCGTCGAGAGCGTCCGCAGGCTGGCCGCGAAGAAGCGCCTGACCAACGTAGAGACGTTTCTCTCGGCGCACGACACCGGGCTGCCCGACGGGAGCGTTGACGTGGTGCTGCTGTACGACATCCTCCATATGCTGGAGGACCAGGAATCGATACTCCGCGAGCTGCGCCGGGTGCTCAAGCCCGACGGCATCCTCTCTTTCAGCGACCATCATATGAAGGAGCCCGACATCATATCCGAGCTAACGCGGAGCGGGCTGTTCGAGCTGGCACGCAAGGGGAAGAAGACGTACACGTTCACCAAATGCGGCTAGGAAGGATGCCTGCAAGTCTCAGCGGCCCCTGTCCACACCCTGAACTAGAGCCCGTGTTCCTTGACACAGTCCGAGCCCCGTGCTACCTTACAGCAGCTTTCGTGGCGGAGAGAGCCGATGACGGGCAGCGACATCTGCTGGCTCAGCGCAACAGACCTGGCTGAGGCGATCAGGCGGAAGGAGGTCTCCCCGGTTGAGACCGTCCGCTGTGTGCTGGAGCGGATAGACGCGATCAATCCCAAGATCAACGCGTACGTGACCATCACAGCCGATGCCGCAATGGCCGAGGCGAAGCGGGCCGAGGAAGCCGTGATGAGAGGGAACGAGCTGGGCCCTCTCCACGGCGTGCCGGTCTCTATCAAGGACCTGATCCTGACCAAGGGCGTCCGCACGACGATGGGCAGCAAGCTCTACCAGGACTTCGTGCCCGATGAGGACGCCGTGCTGGTCACGCGCCTCAAAGAGGCCGGAGCCATCGTCCTGGGCAAGACCAACACCCCCGAGTTCGGCCTCAAGATGCTGACCGACAACCTGGTGTTCGGGCCGACGCGCAATCCCTGGCACCTCGATTTTTCTCCCGGCGGATCGAGTGGCGGGGCGGCTGCTGCTGTGGCCACAGGCCTGGGTCCGCTGGCTGCCGGCAACGACGGTGGGGGGTCCATTCGCATACCTTCGAGCTGCTGCGGCGTGTTCGGAATCAAGCCGCAGTTCGGACGCGTGGCGCGCTACCCGGCCCTTCATGGGGGCGACATAGTGACACACGAAGGGCCGATCGCGAGGACCGTGCGCGACGCGGCAGTGATGCTCGACATCATGGCAGGCCCGCACTGGGGCGACATATACTCAATCCCCCGACACGAAGGCAGCTTCACCGACGGCCTTGGGCTCGGCGTCAAGGGCCTGCGAGTGGCCTGGAGCCCTGATCTCGGCAGGGCCGATGTTGATCCCGAGGTGGCGGAGATCTGCCTGAAGGCTGCCAAGGTCTTCGAAGAGCTGGGCGCTGACATGGACGAGGCACACCCCAACTTTGGCAACTACGAGTCCCCTCATTCGATCGTGTTCGTGGCGGACCACCTCGCGGTTTTCTCGAAGTTCGGCGCCCCGGAGGAGATCGCGAAGGACCTCGACCCGCTCACCGCAACGATTCTGTTTGTGGGCACATCACTGAAGGCCACGGACTACGTGGACGCCATGTTCGCGAGGCAGGACCTTGCCGCAGAGTCGGGGAGGTTCTTCCAGGAATACGACCTGCTCGTAACCCCGACGCTCGCGGCACCACCACCCCCGTTGGACTACTCGGACCCCGCAGGATTCCTGAGGTGGCTTCCCTTCATCACCGTCTTCAATCTCACCGGACAGCCGGCGGCTTCAGTTCCTGCGGGCTGGACGGGAGAAAGGCTTCCGGTTGGACTGCAGATCGTGGGGCGTCCCTGCGATGAGGCTACGGTGTTGAGGGCGGCAGCAGCCTATGAGGCGGCAAGTCCATGGACGGAGAGGAAACCAGCCCTCTAGGACTTTTGCGAGGAGCAGTGCAGCAGTCCTTATGAGTTCTCAGCCTGAGTGGCTTCGGATCTAGCGCTCGCTTACCTCCACTTCTTCCCCAACAGCGAGCGTTCGCGGGCCGTTAGTCTGCGTGTCCATTGGGACTCTCCAGCCGCCACCACGAGGCTCACCCTCAATGTCCTCGAAGACCACGAACGCTGCCTCGAATACGGTCTCGGTACCTTTGGCATCCCCTCCAGAACAGGCCCTGCAGACCTCTGGGATGTCGTCGGAATCGACGTCTCCGGGGAACTGGTAGCATTGCGGGCAGTATCTCGGATCGAACCAGGGCTTCATCCCTCTCGCCTCCACTCTTGATCCCAGCTAAGTAAACTCAAGTCCCTGGTGCGTCTACGCGAGGCCTCCCCCCAGCGCCTGGCTGCCCCAGACCTCATAGAAACCCCGCCTGCTCCTCGTGACCCTGGCGAAGGAATGCTCGGCCGAGCTACGATACTTCTCGGCACGCTCCAGCGCCTCCGCCTTCTCCATGTAGGACATAAGCCAGTAGAAGCGCTTCCCATTGAAGTTCCTGATCATGAGTTCACCCCCCTTTCCCGGTCTAGAACAAGCAAGAGCCAAGCTTGGCAGTGATCACAACATGCGCGCCTGCCTCGACAGGAGCAACTCACGCATCTCCTCCGGGCTCCTGTTCAGGGCTTGCGCCAGCGCGCGAATGGTCCGAAGCGAAGGCACGACCCTGCCCGCCTCAATCCGACTGACAGTAGCCACGCCTATACCCGAGACGTCGGCGAGCTCCTTCTGAGTCATCAGCAGGTTCTGTCTTAGCGCTTTGAGGCCGTTCATGCCCCGGAGTCCGTTCGATCAGGTAACGATAGTATCGTGATCATCAGATGATGCACCAATGATAACGGCTGATGAGGTTTTGTCAAGTATTGTTAGGTAATTTCCCAAAAATTCCGCAAAGCGAGTCGCCCTCAACCCGGCTCACGACCCAAGGGGGGCATTATGTTATACTCTTGAGCGGCGGGAGTTGGGAGAATGAAAGGCAAGGATTTTCTATCCATCAGCGACCTGAACCAGGGGGACTTTAGTCGCGTCATGCAGCGAGCCATCGACATGAAGGCGGGCCGTGCGGAACCCATTCTTGCAGGTCGTACTCTCGCTCTCCTGTTCGAGAAGCCCTCCCTCAGGACACGCGTGAGCTTTGACGTCGCCATGAGCCAGCTCGGGGGACACTGCATCTACCTGTCCCAGGCCGAGGTCGGCCTCGGCAGCAGGGAGTCGATCGCGGATGTTGCCAGGACGCTCAGCCGCTACATCGACGTCATCTCGGCCCGGACGTTCGCCCATGCCACGGCCGAGGCGCTGGCCCGGCATGCATCGGTGCCAGTCGTGAACGCTCTGTCGGACAGGGAGCACCCGTGCCAGGCGCTTGCCGACCTCCTGACCATCCGCGAGAAGAAGGGTAAGCTGGACGGAGTCACCGTAGCGTATGTGGGCGACGGCAACAATGTTGCGAACAGCCTGCTGCTTGCCTGCGCACTCGCCGGTGTCAGGTTCCGCATCGCGTCGCCCGGTGGCTACGAGGTCAGCGAAGAGATCATGGCGCTGGGTCGCGGCCTGGTGGGGGGCGCCGGCAGCATCGCCCTCGTGGAGCGGCCGGAGGAGGCGGTGCGCGGCGCGGACGTCGTGTACACGGACGTCTGGACGAGCATGGGGCAGGAAGCCGAGTCCGAGAAGCGGCGCAGGGACTTCCAGGGCTACCAGGTGAACGAGAAGCTCCTGTCGTTGGCTGTGAAGGACTCGATCCTCATGCACCCGCTGCCGGCGCACTATGGCGAGGAGATCGCGCCCGATCTCGCCGACTCACCCCACTCAGTGATCTTCGATCAGGCCGAGAACAGACTGCACGCGCAGAAGGCTATCCTGGTGGAGCTTCTGTCCAGGTGATGACCAAGCCTATCGTCGCCATCGTAGGCCGCCCGAACGTTGGCAAGTCCACACTGTTCAATCGCCTGGTTGGCCAGCGGTTGGCCATCGTGGAGGACTTGCCCGGTACCACGCGCGACAGGGTCTATGCCGACATATCATGGGCAGGCCGTGACCTGACAATCGTGGACACGGGCGGCCTGGAGCAGAGGCCGGACACCAGCATACGGGAGAAGGTCAGGGACCAGGCACAAGCAGCGATCAAAGAGGCCGACGTCATTGTGTTGCTCGTGGATGTGCTGGAGGGAGTGACCGTCCCGGACCAGGAGCTGGCAGAGGCCCTGAGGCGATCCCGGAAGCCCGTTCTGCTCGCCGCCAGCAAGGCCGACAATGAGAAGCGCCGCACGGAGGCGTTCCAGTTCCACGAACTGGGCATCGGCCAGCCGATCCCGATCAGCGCACACCATGGCACAGGCGTGTCCGACCTGATGGACGAGGCCTGCTCAATGCTGCCCCCCTCCAGCCCGGTGCCCCCGGAGAGCGACATGCTCAAGATCGCCATCGTGGGCCGTCCCAACGTCGGCAAGTCCATGTTGCTCAACGCCTTGCTCGGAGAGGACCGGGCCATCGTCAGCGAGACGCCGGGCACGACCCGCGATGCCCTGGACACGGTATTCGACTATCACGGCGAGCCCATCATGTTCATCGACACAGCGGGCATTCGCAAGCGCGGCCGGGTGGAGTCGGGCATAGAGCGGTACAGTGTCATGCGCGCCCTTCGCGCCGTGTCTCGGGCGGACGTAGTCCTACTCGTAACGGACGCAACGGAGGTCCTGACGGCGCAGGACGCACACATAGCCGGATACATCCAGCAGGCACTCAAGGGCATGGTAGTCGTGGTTAGCAAGTGGGACCTCGCCGGCGAGTTGGAGCTGGACGCAGCCAAGTGCACGCGCGAGGTACAGAGCAAGCTCAAGTTCTTCCCGGGCGTGCCCATCCTTTTCGTTTCGGCCCGATACGGGCAGGGCATCGACAACATAGTCCCAGCCGCTAGGGACGTGGGGCGCAGCCGCCTGGTGCGTATTCCCACAGCGGAGGTGAACGAGGTGGTGGAGAGGATTGTGGCGGCACATTCCCCGCCGTCCGTGGGAGGGAGGCGGCTCAAGGTGTCGTATGCAACGCAGGCCGAGGTCAACCCGCCTACCTTCGTCTTCTTCGTGAATGATCCCAGGCTCCTGCATTTCTCGTATCAACGGTATCTGGAGAACAGGCTGCGTGAGAGCTTCGGCTTCAGCGGCGTGCCCCTCAAACTGGTTTTCAAGCGAAAGGGTAGAGATGACCGAGTTCGCTCTCGTAGTGATCGGTAGCTATCTCATCGGCTCCATTCCTGTCGGCCTCATACTGGGCAAACTCAAGGGCGTCGACGTAAGGCAGTACGGGAGCGGCAAGACCGGCACAACGAATGTGCTCCGAACGATCGGCAAGAGGTACGCGGCCATCGCCCTGATATCCGACGTCCTGAAGGGAGTAGTCGCTGTTCTGATGGCCAGGTACGTAATCGGCTATCCCATGGGGGAGATGGCCGCTGCTTTCGCGGCGGTCGCCGGGCATAACTGGTCGATCTATATCAGGTTCCGGGGTGGGCGTGGCGTGGCCACCTCGGCCGGCGCAGCCGTCACTATGGTGCCGATCGTAGTACTGGTGGGCTTAGTGGCATTCGTCGTCGCTGTCGGCATATCCCGCTACGTGTCGCTCGGCTCTCTTCTGGGAGCGCTGAGTGCTGCCGCGAGCGCAGTGGTACTCGCGGTGCTCGACCGGGCTGCCACCGAACACGTCATCTTCATCTGCGTAGCAGTGGCGTTCATCATCTTCCAGCACCATGACAACATCTCCAGGCTGCTCTCCGGCACGGAGACCAAGCTGGGCCACAAGGGCGAGAAGAGGCAGGCTGCATGAAGCCGAATCCCAGTGCAATCGCCATAGTAGGCACGACGACGTGGGGCATGACCCTGGGGCTCATCCTTGCCGGCAAGGGTGCAGCGGTCAGGCTCTGGGCACGCACGCAAGAGGAAGCTGCCGCTCTCGATCGCGAACGCGAGAACAAGGCGCGGCTGCCGGGCTTCAAATTCCCGGACACGCTCGCTGTCACGGCCTCGCTGGAAGAGGCGCTCTCGGCTGCCAATCTTGTCATACTCGCGGTGCCGTCCCAGCACATGCGTCAGAACGTCCGCCTGGCGGCCGAGCACCTGCGCAAAGAGCACTTGGTTCTCAGCGTGGCCAAGGGGCTGGAACTCGGCACCGCGAAGCGGATGTCACAGGTGATCGCCGACGAGATAGACCCTCGGTTCCATTCCAAGGTCTGTGTGCTCTCCGGACCCAATCTGGCGCGCGAAATCGTGCGCGGTCTCCCAGCTACGACTGTAGTTGCCGCCTACGATACGGGCGTGGCGACCAGAGTTCAGAGGGTTATAGCATCGCCGTTCTTTCGCGTGTACGTGAACAACGACGTGGTAGGCGTCGAGCTGGGCGGCGTGCTCAAGAATGTCATCGCCCTGGCAGCAGGCATGGTCGACGGGCTGGGACTCGGGGACAACACAAAGGCTGGTCTGATCACTCGCGGCCTGGCTGAGATAACGAGGCTGGGCGTGGCCGCCGGTGCCAATCCACTGACATTCGCCGGCCTCGCGGGGCTGGGCGATCTGATGGCGACCTGCTCGAGCCCGCTGAGCCGCAACAGGTATGTAGGCCAGGAACTGGCCAAGGGCCGTACGTTGAAGGAACTCCTTGCGTCGATGACGGAGGTGGCCGAGGGGGTTACCGCGACAGAAGCGGCGCTTAAACTCGCGAAGGACCTGGACATCGAGATGCCGATAGCGGAAGAGGTGTATCGCGTCCTCTATGAGGGGTTGGACGTTAGACGGGCCGTGTCGGAGCTGATGGAGAGGAAGCTCAAGCACGAGTTCGCCGGCATCCTCGATGATGCCATAGGGCGTTGATGATGCTATAATACTCTGGGCGTTAACTCCCGTTCTGGGGGTCCGCCCTTCGTATTGGTAAGTGAGCCCGGTCCCCACGGTACGGTCGGGCCGCGTCCAATGAATAAGACACAAGGAGGTCACGAGAAGACATGGGCGAGAGACTCAAGGGCAGAGTGGCTATCGTTACGGGTGCTGGCCGGGGCATCGGCAGAGCGGAGTCGATCCTGCTGGCCAAAGAGGGAGCGAAGGTCGTGGTCAACGACCTGGGGGGCGGCCCTGATGGCGGCGGTGAGGCCAAGTCGCCTGCCGACGAGGTAGTTGCGGAGATCAAGGCCATGGGCGGGGAGGCGGTCGCGAACTACGACAGTGTGGCCACCACAGAGGGCGGCGAGAATATCATCAAGACGGCGATGGACGCCTTCGGCAGACTGGACATCCTCATCAACAATGCGGGCATACTCAGGGACCGCATGGTGTTCAACATGACCCCTGAGGAGTGGGACATCATCATGAAGGTTCACCTCTACGGTCATTTCAACTGCACCAGGCCGGCGTGTGTCGTATTCCGACAGCAGAGAAGCGGCCGCATCATCAACACGTCCTCGGAGGCGGGGCTCGGCAACATGGGCCAGGCCAACTACAGTGCGGCCAAAGAAGGGATTATCGGCTTCACCAGGACGGTTGCGCGAGACATGGGTAAGTACGGCGTGACGTGCAACGCCATCAGGCCGCGCGCGGCAACCAGGCTGACGGTCTCGCCGGAGCTGCAGGAAGCCATGGACCGGGCACGTGCACAGGGCACACAGATGCCGATCGAGGCGGGGGTCGATATCTCCAAGCTCGACCCTGACGCCATCGCCCCGTTCGTCATATTCCTGGCCACAGACGAGGCAGCCGGCATCAACGGCCGCAACTTCCTGGTCTCTGCGGGCCAGATATCCCTGTACTCAGAGCCCATCGCCGAGAAGACGATATATAAAGAGGGCATCTGGACCGTGGACGAGCTGGCCGACGTTGTCCCAGGCACGCTTGCGGCGGGCCTGGTCAACCCCGCTCCTCCTCAGGCCGCCAAGTAGCGATCGAGCGTCGATCTTCAGGCAATGCGCAAAAGGGTGCTGCTGCCCCATGGGGCAGCAGCACCCTTGCCATCTCGGCCCCGGGGACTGTCGAGCCTCGTTGACAATCCCCCGGAATCTCCTACAATTGCGGCATATGATACGTGAATTGCTCGTTCTCCTGGTGTGGACTGTCGTCCTCTTCGTCCTGATGCTGGCCCCCGTACCCAGCATCACGCGCGAGGTCGCGGGCTTCGGGCATTGGGACAAGCTGGCCCACTTCGGCCTCTTCGCCGTCACCGGACTGGTGAGCGCCTACAGCGCCAAGCCACTGGGACACCTCAGAAACCGCATACTGTTCGGCCTCCTGTTCAGCGGCGCTCTCGCGCTCGTGACCGAGGGAGCCCAGCACTTCGTGGCGAACCGAGGCGGGTCGTTCCTCGACTTCATGGCGGACCTCGCAGGCCTGTCCCTCGCCCTTCTTCTCTACGCCCTCTGGAAGCTGCGGTAGAGCTCGCCGCTCTCCCAACGTGGTTCCATCAACATGGGGGACGTGACAACAATCGAGCTGATGATCCTGGGCTACCTCTGAGAAGGAGGCCGACCAGACTAGGCCCGTGAAGAAGCACTAGGGCAGGAGGCCGTCGATGACCTCGATGAGCACCTGCCCTTTTTCTGTGTCTATGGACTTGACCACGTCCTCGATGGCGGGTATGAGCACCTCGCCCCGCTTCCCCTGCACCACGTAGATATCGTTGCCAGCGGTCGACATGATGTCGGCTATCCGGCCCAGGGCCTCGCCCCCGGTGGTCACGACTTCCAGGCCAATAAGCTCGAAGGCGTAGTACTCGTCGCTGGGCAGGGGCCGAAGCGCGGAGCTAGGGATTGTCAGGTCACGCTCTCTGAGGTTCTCGGCGTCGCCGATGTTGTCGACGCCGGCGAGCTTCACTAGAAGGTGCTGCTTGTGGGGCCGGCTGCTCTCGATCGTGTGCGGGTGGCCGTCGACGTAGACCGTCTCTCCAGGGTCGAACCGGTCGGGGAAATCGGTCACAACCTGGACCTTGACCTCCCCTTTCCTGCCCCATGGAGCCAGCACACGCCCCACAGCCAGGTAGTCGGGAGGGGCGAACTCCTTGCCCATCGTCCGGTGCCGGGTACGGCTTAGACTATCTCCAGCGTGGCGCGCGTTCCTCTTCTGATGGCGGCAACCCGCAGCAGAGTGCGCATCGCGTTGGCGATCTTGCCGTCCTTGCCGATGACCTTCCCGGTGTCCTCGGGGGCGACCTCCAGCCTCAGGATGACCCCATCCTCGGCAGGCAGCTCAGTCACGGTCACTTCGTCCGGTTTGTCGACAATGGACCTGGCGATGTACTCGATGAGCTCCTTCATCTTCCCCTACCTCTAGTTGGTCACCTTCTCGGCTACGCCAGCCTTCTTGAGTATGTTGGCAACTGTCTGGGTAGGCTGGGCCCCCCGACGCAGCCACTCAAGGGCCCTCTCCTCCTTGATCTCGACTGTGGCCGGGTCGGTCAAGGGATCGTAGTGCCCTATCACCTCGATGAACTTGCCGTCACGTGGTGCCCGGGAATCGGCAACCACAACACGGTAGGAGGGTTTCTTCTTCTTGCCAACTCGCTGTAGTCTTATCTTGACCATACGCAGTCTCTCCTGGACCTCCGTTCAATCCGGCGACACCGGCTCTAGTTCGGGTTAATCCCCTCCCGGTATCGCCAGTAATCGACCAACCTTCTAAGCGCATACGCTGCGCGTTCAAACCTCGGAAACGTAAGAACGCCCCTGTCCTGGAGGCGGCCCCTCGCGTGCACGGCCAACACCTCGTCGTGACCGGCTGTCACCACGACCATGAAGGGCTTGCTAGAACGCCTGTCGAACTCCGCAATGGCGTCCAGAAGCGGATCGGCCGCGTTCTCGCCCCCTTCGAACGGCCTGATCACCGGGAACAGCTCGAGTACAATACTGTCCACGTGCCGGTCCTGCTCCAGGATCTCCAGCATCTTCATCAGGCTGGCCGCGCCGTCGGCGGCCAGCAGGAACGTGCTCGACACGTCCAGGGGGTTGCGGTAGCTGCCGCCTATGATATCGAAGAACTCGGCCAGCCTCCCGTACGACTCCTCCGTCAACAGGGGCACATCCAGCCCCGCCTTCGCGAACGTGTCGGTCAGCACCACCGCCTGCCCCCCGCTCATGCCGATGAGTCCGACGCGCCCCTCCTTCACAGGCTTAGGACGGAGAAGCATCCGCATAACGTCGATCATGCCGTCCAGGTCGTTAACCTTGATCGCCCCACACTGATCCGCGAGCGCGTCCCAGACATCCGCTGACTGGGCCAGGGCCCCCGTGTGTGACGCGGTCGCTCTCGCCCCCGCCTCCGTCTCACCGCCCTTCCATATCACCAGAGGCTTCCTACGTCCGACATCCCGCGCGACTCTGAAGAACCGCCGCCCGTCCCTTACACCTTCGACGTAGAGGCCTATGATCTCGGTCTCGCTGTCCGCGCCGAGGTACTCCAGGAAGTCCGTGCTGTCCAGCACCGCGGCGTTTCCATAGCTCACCGACTTGCTGATCCTCACCCCGCTCCTGGGGGCCAGAATGCTGAACAGGGTCGCATGAGTCCCGCTCTGGGCGATGAACCCCACCGGCCCCCCCCCACCGTACTGCTGCGCCTCACTGTGCCGCAACCCGATCTTCGGGTTGTAGACGCCGACACAGTTGGGGCCGATGACATTGAGGCCCGACTGGCGAGCCATGTCCACGATCTGCCGTTGCAGTCTTTGCCCCTCCTCAGTCTGCGTCTCAGCGAATCCGGAGGTGAAGAAACACACCCCTCCCACTCGCTTCTGGATGCAGTCCTCTACGATCTTAGGTGCGACATTCCGAGGCACAGCAGCGATAACATAGTCCACTGGCTCCGGTATGTCAAGAAGGCTGAGGTGGTTCGTAACGCCCAGTTCCCGTATTCCAGGGAGCTCATTGGGGTCAATTTGAACGGACCAGACGTTCCCTCGAAACGAACTCAGGCTCCTCAACCACATGAAGCCAAGCGCGCGCTTGTCTCCGACTACCGCCACGGACCTGGGATTGAATACCCTGTCGAGATTGCCGATCCCGGTGTCTGCCACCTCACACATCTGTTGGTTCGAGTATCACTCTGGCATCCACCGCCACCGCGCCGTCGCTGTAGGCGAAGATGGGGTTGAGGTCCAGCTCCTTGATCTCGGGCGTCTTGTCCACGAAATCGGAGAGCTTGAGGAGCAGATCCTCGAGCACGGGGATATTGGCGGGTTCCTGGCCACGATACCCCTCCAGAAGAGGGTATCCCTTGATCTCACGAATCATCTGGGCGGCATCGCGTTTCACCAGAGGCACGATCCTGAAGGCGACGTCCTTCAGGACCTCTACGAACACACCGCCCAATCCGAACATCAGCACGGGGCCGAACTGATCATCCTTCGACATGCCCATGATGACCTCGACGCCGGGCCGGGCCATCTTCTGGACGGATACGCCCTGTATCTTCCCTTTCGGTGCAGCCTGCCTGGCCGCCCGCACGATTTCGCTGTAGGCACGGCCGACCTGTGCGGCGCTCGCGAGCCCGAGCTTCACGCCACCGGAGTCGCTCTTGTGAATGATGTCCGGCGAGACCACCTTCAGGGCCACCGGCAGGCCGATCTCCTTGCTCAAGGCGATTGCCTGAGCTTTCGTCTTAGCCAGCCTCGTCTCGATCACGGGAATGCCAGCCTCGGCAATCAGCCGCTTGGACTCGACCTCGGTCAGCACTGTTCTCTTCTCTTTGCGTGCTTGGCTCACTATCTGGCTAGGCACCGGTTCACTCCCCGACCAAAGAGGTCTTCCGTAGTACACAATGCGCCACCGAGCGGATTACCGCTCGTTGGCACAGGCAGGATTATAGCACAGGGGTAGCATAGAGGCAACAAAGGTGAAGGACAGGGTGGTGCTCGGTCGTGGTTGGTGGTTGCAGAGGGGATCAATTCGAGACAGCACAAAGCTAGAGATAGGCAGGTATGTGTCGGAACCTATGCTGTTGTGTGCCCAGTAAGGACCAGCTACACAGTGTGGTCCGGGCCGCCACCGCGACGTACCGTCTAGCGCAGGACGTAGTTACTGAACTCCATGCGCGCCCCGCAACGCTTGCATACGCCCACGCTCACGGGGCCGGAGGGGCTTTCTATGACCCAGTGATGCGGGCAACTCTGTTTGTCCACTGGTTCGTTTGGTGCCGACTTCGGTCTGCGTGCCATCGCTCGATCAGGCTCCTGGATCAGTGTTCGCTCGGGGTCAGCGTGCGAACTCCGCTTACCCCCCACAGAAAAAGGGGCCGCTCGGCCCCTTTTCTTACGGTCGCTCCGAAGCCCCAAGGCCGCTTCGATGGTTCATATGGATCGTCGAGTATTGCTCCCACCAGATGATACCTTAGCTATGGATACTATGGGCAAGCGGGGTTCATGAGCCCATAAGCCACGCTGCCGAGTCCGCTGCCGAGATCGCACCAGGGCATGTTCTCGATCAAATAGAACATCTTGTCGTTGATCCAGTAGATCAGGCCGCTGTCGGTGCCGAAGATGCCGGTCGTCAGTGCAGCCATCGCGTTGGTGTCGGCCGCTGAATTGGCCACCGTGACGCCGAAGTTCTGGAACGCCACGGACAGCTCTTGGATGAGCTCACCGAGGAGGCCGACCATGAAGGATACCAGATACTGCACCTGCAGGTTTTCCACTGTCGGCATAGGCATTATCTCTCCTTGTTATTACCGGGTTCTTCCCGCCTTGGTAGGGAGCCCGGGTGTTACTTTCGGCTACCGCAAAAAGGCGCGAAAGTACCGCCCATTCTAGCGTCGTAAGTACTGTTATGTCAATTAACGTAACGTCTCTGCACCTCCAAATCGGCCTTCTGGCCGCAGTGATAGGGATGTTATGTATACTCCAAAGTACTATGCCGGGAACCTTCGTAGGGGGGTATCGGGACGCCTGATCGGCCAAAGAGGATGATCGGGGCTATAACGCGAGGCTAGGAATCCATAGCCATACCCCTGGCGCACAAAGGAGGCCGCCACGATCGATCGTGGCGGCCTCCGTGGGATGAGCAATACTCAGTTATGGCGCAGCCCAGGGACTTCAGGCCTTGGCCCAAGCCTGCGCTTTCACCTGCTCCGGCCAATCCGAATCGCTAGTCCCTGTAAGCGGCGCCCCGTTGGGCATCATGTTCACGGGTATCTGCTCCGGGCCGAGCTTCTGCCTGACCTTCTTTCTCACGCAAGCACTCTGGTTTTCGCCCTGGCAGTACAGCCGGATCATGCCCCCGAGGGCGAGCTTCCGGCTGTCATCCTTCTCGTACTCCTTGAAGAACGCGCAGCTCTGTAGCAATTCACAGCCTGCCATTGTCCACCTCCTTGGTCGAATGTAGGCACATCAGCGTCTCCGATGCAACCACACCTACCATACCCCTGTAGGGTATATGGGTGCAATGAGAATATAGTACTCCCCCCTGTATTACTACCATTTTCTCTTCTTCACGTGAGTCCCTGTTGATAGCGGTCGTGAACAGCAGGCGTCAGGTGGAGAAGGCCAAATCGATGCTACTGTAGACGAACCAGGCCCCGAAACCGGCCAGGATGGCGGCGCAGATTCCAAACACAACGCGGTGCACCTTGTCCGTCCACAGCCTCTTGGACTTGAAGACGACCCACGAGATGAGAAGGAGCCATGCAGCATCGCACAGCCAATGGGTCACGCCGAACGCAGCAACCCCGGTAGCGCCGAAGCTCTGGGCGCTCGCCAGCAGAGCGGCCCCGACGGTGGCCCACCAGAGGAAGAAGTAAGGGTTGGACGCCGTGGTGATGACGCCGGCGACAACCGAGCCGTGCGCGGCCTCGCGCTCAGCACCGAAGTCAAGTGGCTTGATCCTCAGCATGTTCACAGCCATCCATAAGAGCATCAAGCCACCCACCAGGCCAACGCCTATGCGCACCTCGGCGAGCTCCAAAAACCGGGCGAAGCCGAAGTACAAGAGGGCCATGAGTGGTAGCTCGATAATCCCATGTCCGATGGCGACAAGGGCGCCGGCCTCCCTACGCTGAGCGCCCTTGGCGATGGTCACAGCGGTGACAGGGCCGGGCATCATCACGCCGGTCAGCGATATGGCGACAATGGAGCCGAGGAAAAGGGGCAGGCTGGTGGTCTCGGTCAATGCGGCTCGTCCTTACGCGTCCTACGATTCCATTATACAACAGGGCACAGGTACGCATTGACGTAGGGCGACTCCTAGCCCGCGGCCGCCCGCCTTTCCTTCCAGAAACGGGACAGCCTCGATTGCCCGAACGAGAGAATCAGGACGGTGCCGCTCAGTAGGATTATCGTGGCCCCGGACGGCCAATCAACCTCGTACGAGAGCCACAGCCCGCCGAAGGACAACACCAATCCGAGGACTACGGAGAGCAGCATCATCCGTCCGAGGGAGTGCGTGAACCGCCTCGCAAGGGTCGGTGGAATTGTCAAGAAGGCTATCACAAGTATGATCCCGACAACGCGAATCAACAGCACCACTGTCAGTGCGATGAGGCAGAGGAGGACAACATAAAGAAGCCCTACCGGCACGCCGACGACAGAGCCGTACTCCTCATCGAACGACAGCGCCAGGAACTCCTTGTAGAGCGCGACGACCATGACCACAATGATGGCGTCCAGGATCAACATGAGTACGAGATCGGACTGCTGCACGGCCAAGATGCTGCCGAAGAGGTAGCTGGTTGGATCTCGAAGATAGCCCGGGGCTTCCCATAGGAAGACCGCGCCCATGGCCATACCCATGGCCCACAGGACCCCGATCGCCGTGTCCTCAGGGAGTCTCGTTTTCCTGACGATGACCCCTATCCCGAGAGCGGCTGCTATAGTAGCTATCAGGGCGCCGACCAGCGGGCTGAAACCAGCCCACAGTGCCAGCCCCACGCCCCCAAACGAAGTGTGGGCGATACCGCCACTGATGAAGACGATCCGCTTCACGACAACATAGGAGCCGATGATGCCGCAGGCGATAGAGAACAGAACGCCTGCCAGCACTGCATTCTGCAAGAATGGGTGCTCGAACAGGGCTTCCCACATAGGATCAGTGTTCCTTCAGGACGCGGTGGGGAATGGTCCCGTGGGCAATCATCTGCACCGGGCACTTGTAGGTAGCCTCGAGGATATCGTCGCTGAGCTCCTTCGAGCCGTGGTAGTGAAGCTGCACGTTCAGACACGCGATCTTGTCGACGTAGACCGAGACAGCCCCTATATCGTGGGAGACAATGACCACGGCCATTCGCTTCTTGAGTTCCTCCAGGAGCTCATAGAACTCGGTCTGCATTGCCGGATCGACGCTGGCGGTCGGCTCATCGAGCAGAAGGAGCCTGGGTTCGGACACCAGCGCCCGTGATATGAGAACCCTCTGCTGCTCACCACCTGACAGCTTGCCAATCTGACGGCCCGCATGCTGCAACATTCCCACCGAGTCAAGGGACTCCTCGGCCTTCGCCTTGTCCTCTGAGCTGTAGCGTTTGAACAGGCCGACCCGCCCGTTTCGGCCCATCAGCACGACTTCCCACACGCTTATGGGGAACTGGCGATCGAACAGGTTATGCTGTGGCACGTACCCGATGCTGTTCCTGCTGTCCTCCGGGTGTTTCCCGAGTACCGTGACCCGGCCGCGCGTAGGCTGTATCAGCCCCAGAATCACCTTCAATAGCGTCGTCTTGCCGCCCCCGTTGGGCCCGATGATGCCCACGAAGTCATTCTCAAGTATCCCGAGGCTGATGTCCTCGAGGATGGGCACGCCGTTGTGCTGCACCCATATGTGCTCCAGGTGCACGACTTCGTTGGTCATTATCACTCCAGGGCCTGAACCAGCTCCGACAGCAGCGCCCGCATACCGTCGACATAGTCGCGTGCCAGAGGATCGACGGACGTCACGGTCCCGCCGATCTCATCAGCTATGACCTGCGCCATCTGCGGATTGAACTGGGGCGACGTGAAGATGACCTTGATATCGCTCTCGACGGCCTGAGCTATCAGGCGAGCCAAGCCCGCCGCCGTCGGCTCCTTGCCTTCCTCCTCGACCGGGATCATTTCGAGGTCGTACTCCTCCGCAAAGTACCCGAACGACGGATGATAGACCATGAACTTGCGTTTCTGGACTCCGCTCAACCCGGCAACGATGTCGCTGTGAAGCGATTCAAGCTCTGTCAGATAGGCATCGCGGTTCGTCTCGTAGTACTCGCCGTTCTCCGGGTCGGTCTGTTTCAGGCCCTCGCAGATGTTGTCCACCATCACCTTGGCATTGAGTGGAGACATCCAGATGTGCGGGTCCGTCGCGCCCTGGTGGTGAACCTCCCCCTCCTGCCCATGCGATCCGATCATCTCGATCAGATGAACGCCTTCGGAGCAGTCCACTACCAGCATACCCTCGTTCTGTTCGATCACCTTGTCCATCCAGACGAGCTCGAACTCGACACCCGATCCCACCTTGGCGTACATCGCCGCCTCGGATACCTTTGCCATCTGGCCCGGTGTTGGCTCGTAGATGTGCGGACTCGACCCCTCCGGCACCATGACTGTGATTTCCACATTGTCGCCGCCCACTCGCTCCACGAACTGCGCCTGTGGCAGAATGGTGACCACGACCCCCAGCTTCCCCGTCTCTCCGTCTTCACCGCCGCACGAGACAGCGGCAAGAGACAGGCCCACAACCAGCACGGCAATCGAGGCGATAAGGGGCCACCTGCTGCAGATCATCTTACGTACCTCCTCCCCGGCCGCGAAAGAGCCAAGGCTCTCACCCTGCGCTCCGCAGAGCAGCTACGGCTAACCAAGTCTCAATCCGCTAGGCCGATGCATTCCTCCGGCACTCTGCGCAATGACCGGAGAACTCAAGTATATGACCCTCGATCTCGAATCCAGTCTCCCGGGACAGCCTGTTCGACAGCTCGCTGAGATCGCAGTTGGAGAAGTCGTCCACCCTGCCGCACTCCACGCACACAAGATGATGATGGTGCTCCGAAGGCCGCCGCATGAGGTAGCTGCGGCACCCTCCGACCGAGTGCACCTGGCAGATCAGACCGAGCTCGTCGAGTATATCGAGCGTCCGGTACACGGTAACCAACCCTACACCCGGACAGCTCTCGCGCACCTTCTCGTGGATCTCGGCTGGCGTAAGATGGTCCTGGCTGGCCGCGATGGTTCTCAGAACGGCGCGGCGCTGTGGGGTCAGCTTGTAACCGCGCCGTCTCAACGCGGTCCTGACGGATTTCTCTGTGAATACCATGGCAAGCGATAAGTGAAAACCTGTTTCAACTGCCAACGTAGCACATGCGCCAGGACTTGTCAATACTCCCGCTCTTCCTCTGGGGCTGCACTCCCGTGGGCAGGAGGGAGCACCCAGGCGTTGATGGAAGATGCCGACCGGGGTAAAATGGACCCACTCGACTCAGTGTGTGGTGAGGCCTGACCCACCATGAAGGGCGAAAAAGACCTGCTGGGAACACTGCAACAGAGGGGGTTCCGGCTGACCCCTCAGCGCATGATGGTGCTCGAGGCCATAGAGGCAAGCGACGACCATATCAGCGCCGAGGAGATCCACGCCAGGGCCCGCACCAGGTATCCGTATATCAACATCTCGACGGTCTACCGCACGCTGGAGCTTCTCAAAGACGAGGGCCTGGTGGCCGAGACCGACCTGGGGGGAGGAAGGCTCGTCTACCATCCCGTGGGCAAGGCCTACCACCACCATCTCGTTTGCCGCAAGTGCGGCAAGGTCACTGATATCGACGCGTCAGCCTTCGAGCCACTGCAGAAAGACCTCAAGGCTACCTACGGTTTCGACGCCGAGTTCGAGCATATCGCTATCTTCGGGGTGTGCGACAAATGCCGGGCCTAGAGCCATGATTGCCTGAGCGACTACTCTACATCGTGCCACCCATGAACTACGCAGCAGCCCTCGACTTCCTGCTCAGCCGCACTGATTACGAGCGATGGCCCGGCTATCAGTACGCGAGCCGCTTCGACCTGAGGCGGATGTACTATCTCCTGGAGCGGCTGGGCAATCCTCATCTGGCCTCGAAGTCCGTCCACATAGCCGGGTCAAAGGGCAAAGGCAGCACTGCCGCCATGATCGCCGCCGGCCTCCAGGCGGCCGGGCATAGAACCGGTCTCTATACCTCCCCCCACCTCGTAACCCTCCGCGAGCGGATCAAAGTGGACGGCAAGCCGCTCTTCAAGAGCGAACTGGCCCGTGTGGTGGCAAGAATGAAGCCAGTTGTCGAGGCATCCGACCGCGACTGCCCCTATGGAGAGCTGTCTACATTCGAGCTGCTGACTGCGGCGGCCTTTCTGCATTTTGAGCAGCGCGGCGTGGACTACCAGGTGCTGGAGGCGGGGCTCGGGGGCAGGCTTGACGCCACCAACGTGGTCACGCCGGAGGTGGCCGTCATCACGACCATCAGCTTCGACCACACAGAGATCCTGGGCGACACACTGGCCCGAATCGCGGCCGAGAAGGCCGGGATAATCAAGTCCTCTGTGCCGGTTGTGAGCACGCACCAGGCCGGGGAGGCTGCAGCCGTGATCCAGAGGGTCAGCCGCAGCCGTAGCGCCGCGCTCACTGAGGTCGGTCACGACGTCACGTGGCAGCCCTCAGGCCACGACCGGGCGGGGCAGTCGCTACGGGTCAGCGGCGTGAGGGAGACCTACGAGGTCAGCATACCGCTGCTCGGCGAGCACCAGTTGCTGAACGCAGCAACAGCCGTCGCCACCCTCGAGGCGCTGGGGATTTCCAGACAACACATAGAGGCCGGGCTGGCCCTCACAGACTGGCCGGGGAGGCTGCAGCTCCTGTGGCGCAGGCCTATGCTGGTAGTCGACGGCGCGCACACGCGCGAGTCGGCGCGTAAGCTCAGGCAGGCGCTGAAGCGCCACTTTGACTTTGAGAGGCTGATCTTTATAATAGGCACGTCCGCCGACAAGGACTTAGCCGGGATCGTATCCGAACTCGCTCCCGCAGCACACAAGGTCGTGGCAACGAGGTCACGCCACCCACGGGCTACGGACCCGGCGGCAGTGGCCGCAGCATTCCGGAGGAGCGGTGCGGACGCCTTGATGAGTGGCAACGTGAAGGCTGCACTGCAGGCCGCGAAGGGTCTCGCAGGACCTCGTGACCTGATCTGCGCCACAGGCTCGCTGTTCGTCATTGGCGAGGTGATTGAGCGAGTGAGACGTCTGCGGCCGGAGGCCTACTCTTAACAGTGGGCAGCTATAGCCATAGAAGAGCATCCACCTCTTGAGGAGGGGTCAATGACGCGCGAGAACTCCCACGTAGGGCAGCCGGAAGCCGTTTCCGTGATAGTGGACAGGCAGATCGACGACCTGCTCAGCAGTATCGCGTCGAAGGAGCCAGCACCACCCGCCACCAAGCCTCGCCGGAGGAGGACATTCAAGGACAAGCGGGGCAGGCGAAGGGTCGTCGTCACCGGGATCGGCGCGATTACGCCGATCGGCCTGACTGTTGACGAGTACTGGCGGAATCTACTCGCAGGCGTGTCCGGGATTGGCCCGGTTACCTTGTGCGACGTCACCGGGCTGAGCTGCCAGATAGCCGGAGAGGTAAAGGGCTTCGATGCCCAGGAGTACATGGAGTACAAAGAGGCTCGGCGGATGGCCCGGTTCAGCCAGTTCGCAGTCGCCGCCACGAAGCAGGCTTTCGACTCGTCCGGCCTCAACCTGAGCCGGGAGAACCCCGAGCGCATAGGGATCATTGTGGGGAACGGCATCGGGGGCTTCCCGGAGGCAGAGGTGGGCTGCCGGATCCTGATCGAGAAGGGCGGCATGAGGATGAACCCCCTTTTCATGCCCATAATACTGCCCAACATGGCAGCAGGGCAGATAAGCCTGCAATTCGGCATTAAGGGCTTATCTTCGACAGTGAGTACCGCCTGCGCGGCAGCGACCCAGGGCATAGGCGATGCCACAGAGGCCATCAGGCACAAGAGGGCGGACATCATGGTTGCATGCGGCACCGAAGCGGGCCTCACAACCACCGGAATCGCGGGGTTCAGCGTCATGAGGGCACTCAGCAGCAGAAACGACGAGCCGACGAAGGCGAGCCGCCCCTTCGACGCCAAGCGGGACGGTTTCGTGCCCGGCGAGGGCGCGGGGGTGCTGATCCTCGAGAGCCTCGATCGGGCCATTCGACGCAAGGCACCCATCCTCGCCGAGATTGCCGGGGTCGGCCTGTCCTCGGACGCCTATCATGTGACAGCGCCGAGCAGCGATGGTGCCGTAAGGGCGATGCGAAACGCCGTGGAGGACGCCGGATTGGAGTTGGAGGAAGTCGACTACATCAACGCCCACGGGACATCGACGCCCCTGAACGACGCCAGCGAGACGGCAGCCGTTAAGACACTATTCGGCCCGCACGCGTACAAGCTCTGCATTAGCTCCACGAAGTCCATGATCGGGCACCTGCTCGGGGGGTCGGGGGGGCCGGAGGCCATCGCCTGCATCAAGACCATCCTCGAGGGGATGATACACCCGACCGTTAACTATGAGTACCCCGATCCGGACTGCGATCTGGACTACGTCCCGAACACGGCAATGCAGCGAGAGGTCAGGGTCGTGCTCTCGAACAGCTTCGGGTTTGGCGGACAGAATGCCTGCCTGGTGTTCAAGCGCTTCGAGGAATAGAGGTGATAATACGATTGATTAAGTCCGGATAATGATCATAAAGTGGGGGCTTACATTTCATAATTTCCTCCCAAAAACGCCCCCAAAACGTCTTGACCGCCCCCCCAACGTCTGGTATTCTCTTCAGCGGTATCCCCAAGTTCCACAAGAGATTTCCTTTTCCGGCTTCTAGTATCGTATTGCCTCTTTTCCAAGAACAGGCTGGGCCAGTTCTTCTCAGTGCGCGTGCTCACGGATTGCATGTGTTCATTGCGCTCATTCCAGACCGCGGCAGGCGAGGATTCCTATGAAGGCAAGGTCGGCTGCTGATATTTGGCGTGCGGCTCTCGAGGACCTAAAGCACAAGGTAAGCCCCGCGAACTATGACACGTGGCTCAAGAACACTGTGGGCCTCGTGCAGCGTGATCACTGCCTGGTTGTAGGGGTGCCCAGCACGTTCGTCACCGAGGCGCTGGAGCAACGCCTGCTCCCACTCATTGAGAAGACTTTGCTCAGTGTTGCCGGCGAACCGCTGACGGCCCAGTTCCAGGTCCACCTCGGCGATGAGTCGGAAGACCTGATTCCACCGCCCAATGAGACAAGAAGAGTGCTGCCTGCTGCTGCCCTCGCCAGGGCTCGTGGCAATCTGCCGAAGCTGAACAGAAGATACACCTTCACTTCGTTTGTAGCCGGCAGCTCGAATCGACTGGCCCACGCCGCGGCCCTCGGCGTGGCCGAAAACCCGGGAGGCAGCTACAACCCTCTATTCATCTACAGCGGCGTAGGCCTGGGAAAGACCCATCTGCTGCACGCCATCGGATGGCAGGTCATACGCACTCATCCGCACATCATGTATGTCACCGCGGAGCAGTTCACGAACGAGTTCATCAGCGCCATCAAGGAAGGGAAGACGGAGGATTTCAGAGCGAAGTACCGGGGCGTTGATGTGCTGCTCCTCGACGACATACAGTTCATCGCAGGCAAGGAACAGACGCAAGAAGGCCTCTTCCACACCTTCAACGACCTGCACAACGAAGGCAGGCAGATCGTCATCAGTTCCGACCGTCCCCCCAAGGCCCTGACCCTGCTGGAGGACAGACTGCGTTCTCGGTTCGAATGGGGTCTTATAGTGGACATGCAGCCGCCTGACCTGGAGACAAGAACCGCTATTCTTCAGAAGAAGGCTGAGGAGCAAAACACCTCCATATCCCACGAGGTACTGGATTTCATCGCGCGGCGCTTCCAGAAGAACATACGGGAGCTGGAGGGCGCGCTGAACAGGGTGATGGCCTATGCCAGGCTGACCAAGTCACCTCTCAATCTCGACATCGCCACGCAGGCCCTGACCGAGATCGGAGCAGACTCCCACAGGAGGTCATTGACCACGGGGCTGGTACTGGACGTTGTAGCGGGCCACTACGGCATGTCGACTGACGTTCTTCTCGGTGCCAAGCGGGACAAGGCGTCCTCCACAGCGCGCCAGATGGCAATGTACCTTCTGAGGGAGGAGCTGCAGTGCTCCTGGACTCAGATCGGCCGGGAGCTGGGGGGGCGTGATCACAGCACCATCCTCCACGGCTACCAGCGCATGTCCACTGAGGTCAACACTGATCCGGCGTGCCGCCGGGACCTGCTGGATATCAAGGAGGCTCTCTACTCCAAGTCACGATAAGCCGCTGTCCCCAGCTAACATAACACCTGTGGATAACTGGCGGTTTTCCGTGGATAACCCGTTCCACCTGTGGATAACTCCCTTGCCATTATGTCGTTAGCACCCCTCACCACTCTCGACTCATGCAACTCTTCCACACTCTCCCCTGCCGTTTCCACAGCTCTGCCGGTCTTTATCCCCTATCTAGCTCGTCACGGCCTCCACACAACCCACACCTTTACCATTACCGTTCTTCACTCTTGCCTAAATGAAGAATATAATCAATCAAGAGAAGGGCCATAAGGTGTGACTTGATCGATCGGGTGCGTGTGCATGTGATGGGGGGTAGGGGGGGTAATGGGATCGTCAGCTTCCGTCGGGAGAAGTATGTCCCCTTCGGCGGGCCCGATGGTGGTGATGGTGGCAACGGGGGCGATGTGTATATTCAGGGTGACTCTGGAGTCAACACGCTTGTCAGGTTCCGGTACGAGAAGGAATTTAGGGCAGAGAGAGGGGCGCATGGCAAGGGTAAGGACATGCACGGTAGGGGGGGGGAGGACCTGGTTCTGAAGGTGCCATTGGGTACGGTGGTGCGGAGGGAGACTGACAGTGGCGATGTGGGGGAGTTGGGAGAGGTACTGGTGGACGGCGAGCGGCTTCCGGCGGTTCGCGGGGGACGGGGGGGCATGGGCAACGCGCGGTTCGCAACGGCCACAAACCAAGCCCCCCGGGTAGCGCAGGACGGCGAGTCCGGCGAGGAGGCGTGGCTGTTGTTGGACCTCAAGCTGATCGCTGACGTGGGGCTTGTCGGGTGCCCCAATGCAGGTAAGTCGACGCTGCTGAGTTCGGTTACGCGAGCCAGGCCAAAGATCGCCGACTACCCCTTTACGACGCTGGAGCCCATGCTAGGTGTCGTGGAGGTGGGCCACGCCACGTTCGTTATGGCTGACATACCGGGGCTGATCGAGGGCGCTCACGAAGGGCACGGCTTGGGCCTCGACTTCCTCCGGCACGTGGAGCGCACCAAGGTGTTAATTCAGGTCGTCGACGGCGGTGCTGACGACCCCCTATCCGACGTGCGGGGTGTCGAGGAGGAATTGCGCCTCTACCAGGCAGGGCTTGAGACCAAGACTCGCCTCGTGGCGCTGAACAAAGTTGACCTGCCGGACGTCCGCGAGCAAGCTGAGAAGTTGAAGAAAGAGTTGGCTGGGTTGGGGATGCCCGTCTTCGTGGTCTCGGCGGCGACCGGGGAAGGCGTCGACGAGTTGATGAAAGCGACGCTCGACATCCTCACGCAGGAGAGAGCGGACGTCGGGCGCGTTTCGCCTGAGGGACCGGCGGCGTTCAAGGTGTTCCGGCCGTCCCCGGAACACGCCAAGAGGGGTCGCCGGCGGAGGGGTTCGGGTGGTGGGTAGCGCGGTCGGCATCTTGGGAGGGACATTCGACCCCGTTCATTTGGGTCACCTCGCCATAGCTGAGGAGGTACAGAAGAAGCTGCAGCTTGATGAGGTGCTCTTCATGCCCGCCGGCCAGCCCTGGCTCAAGGGGCAGAGAGAGATAACGCCGGCGGAGCACCGGCTGGAGATGGTCATGCTGGCGACGGCCTCCACCCCGCGCTTCGAGGTGTCGACTCTGGAGCTGGAAAGACCGGGCTCGACGTACACTGTAGACACAATGGCGCAAATGAGGGCGAGTCTCAATAGGACAACCGACCTGTTCTTCATAGTCGGCTTCGACTCTCTGGCAGACCTGCCCAGGTGGAAGGAGCCGGATCGGCTGGTGAAGCTTTGCAGGGTGGCCGCTGTGCGAAGGCCGGGACATACAGAGTTGGACGTCGACGGTATCGATGCAGCCGTCCCCGGATTCAGGAAGAGCCTGGTAGTTGTGGATGCCCCTTTGCTGGACATCAGCGCCAGCGACATCCGGAAGAGGGTAGCCGACGGCCTACCCATCACCGACATGGTGCCGGAGGCGGTGGCCCGATACATCGCTGAGAATGACCTTTACCGATAGGGAGGACGACGTAGTGGCAATGAGTAACAGAGAGAGGCTGTTGGAGCTCTTCAGGGAGCGTGCCGTCTTGCGGGGCGACTTCGTCTTGGCCTCGGGGATAAGGCGGCCGTGCTACTTCGATGGCAGGCTGGTCACTCTCTGGCCGGAGGGCGCGTATCTGATCGGGCGTGAGATACTCCCGATGTTGCTCGACGCGGGTGTCGAGGCTGTGGGAGGGATGACCATGGGCGCTGATCCGATCGCGGCCGCGGTAGCGCTCGTCAGCCATATAGAGGGGAAACCCATGACCGCGTTCATTGTCAGGGGTGTTGAGAAGGATCATGGGACGCACAAGCGCATAGAGGGCCCGCTCAGGGCCGGTGCCCGTGTGGGAATCGTAGATGACGTGATAACAAGCGGCGGTTCAGTCCTGCGGGCCATCGATGCCGTTGAAGACGAAGGGTGCACAGTCGCCAAGGTAGTAGTGCTGCTCGATCGGCACGAGGGCGGGGCCGAGGAGGTAAGGCGCAGGGGCTACGATTTCGAGGCGCTACTGAGTTCGCAGGCGGGTGGGGAGGTACAGCTGGCCTAGCGTGCGGCGAATGAGCGGGTGGCTCTCGGTCGATATAAGTGTGTGCAATTTAGTTCACCACTGCTGCGAAAAGTGCTATAATGCCGACGTAGTGGCTTACATAACACGTCAGCACCGAGGCATCATTCCGACGCTAGAACTGTCACTACCCCCACTTCTTCGCACCTCAAGCGGCAGCAGCGCAACCGCCGGACCTCACAACGCCTCGATTCGTCATGGCTCCGTTGCCCGATCCCGGCGAGATGCGACTACGAATCTGCCCGTATGGGTTAGAGGCCGACAATGAACGAGAACAACAACAATCACTATACGGCTCAGGATATCCAGGTGCTCGGCGGCATAGAGGCCGTGCGCATGCGGCCCGCCATGTACATAGGCAGCACGGACCAGCGTGGTCTGAACCATCTGATCCACGAGATCGTCGACAACAGCGTCGACGAGGCAATGGCGGGCTTCTGCGATAAGATCGAGATCACGATTCACCCCGACAACTCCGTCAGTGTAGCGGACAACGGGAGAGGTATACCCGTGGACGCGCACGAGGCTACGAACAGGTCCGCACTCGAGACCGTCATGACCACTCTGCACGCCGGCGGCAAGTTCGGAGGCGGCAGCTACAGGGTATCCGGCGGCCTGCACGGGGTCGGCGCGTCGGTAGTCAATGCCCTGTCCGCCTGGGCCTTCGTCGAGGTTCGGCGGGACGGCAAGCTGTACCGTCAGGAGTACGAGCGCGGGGTTCCCAAGGACGACGTCAGGGCGGTTGGCGAGGCGGATGGTAATGGCACCCTGGTCGCCTTTCTTGCGGACGAGGCCATCTTCCCGGAGATCAGCTTCAGCTTCGACGTATTGGCGCAGTCCTTCCGTGAGATGGCCTACCTGAACCGAGGCCTCGAGATATGGTTCAGGGACGAACGCAGCGGCGAGGAGAAGACCTTCTATTTCGAGGGAGGGATATCGAGTTTCGTTCGGCATCTCAACCGGAAGAGGTCCGTGCTGCAGCCGCTCCCCCTCTACATCACGAAGACCGTGAACGGAACTCTGGTGGAGGTGGCCCTGCAGTACAACGACGGGTTCACCGAGTCCGCCCTGAGCTTCGCCAACTGTATCAACACGCCCGATGGCGGGTCGCACATCACCGGGTTCAGGTCAGCCCTGACCAGAGTGCTGAACGAATACGGTCGCAAGTACAAGGTGGTCAAGGAGAGCGAGGCGAACCTGACGGGGGAGGATGTTAGGGAGGGGCTCACCGCCGTGATCAGCGTGAAGATACCCGACCCCCAGTTCGAGGGCCAGACGAAGGCAAGGCTGGGCAATCTGGAAGTCAAGAGCCACGTCGAGTCAGTTGTCGCCGACGGCCTCAACGTGTATCTCGAGGAGCATCCCAGCGAGGCGAGAAGGATCATCGAGAAGTGCCTGACGGCCGCGCGCGCACGCGAGGCGGCGCGGAAGGCCCGGGACCTGGTTGCGCGAAAGGGGTTGGGTGATACGTCGACGCTCCCCGGCAAGCTCGCTGACTGCTCGGAGAAAGACCCGGCCTACAGCGAGTTGTACATCGTCGAGGGCGACTCGGCGGGCGGCTCAGCCAAACAGGGCAGGGACCGGCGTTTCCAGGCCATACTGCCGCTCAAGGGCAAGATACTCAATGTGGAGAAGGCCAGGCCCGAGAAGATACTTTCTCACGATGAGATACGCGCGCTCATCACGGCTCTGGGGGCGGGCAGCGGCCCGGACTTCGACATCACGAAGCTGCGCTACCACCGTGTCGTCATCATGACGGACGCCGACGTGGATGGCTCCCACATACGAACGCTGCTGCTGACTTTCTTCTACCGGTACATGTCGGACATCATCGACAACGGCCACCTGTACATAGCGCAGCCGCCGCTCTACAGGGTCAAGAAGGGCAAGGAGCAGCACTGGGTCTACTCCGACAAAGAGAAGGACATGCTCGTAGGGAAGCTGGGGAGCAAAGGGGTGGACATCCAGAGGTATAAGGGTCTCGGGGAGATGACGCCGCACCAGCTCTGGGAGACGACAATGGACCCCGAGAAGCGAATCATGCTGAGGGTGGAGATCGAGGACGAGGTCAGCACCCACGAGATCGTCCAGAAGCTGATGGGCGAGGAGGTCCCTCCGCGGAAGGCATTCATACAGGCCCACGCCCTCCAGGTCAAGAACCTCGACGTGTAACAAGCCGAGCCTGTTCCATGTCCTCGTCAGCCGGGTCCTCGACCCGGCTGTTTCATCTCCGGGTTCGTGGTAAGCATAGGTTGACACGTTCCATCGTCGGTCATATGATTGCATGTAATCGCCTTCGGCTAAACGTAGTCTGGAGCCAAGACTATCTCAGGCGATGGACAGACTGAGGAAGTCGATCTTGGAAGGGGGTGATGCTTTGCGAAGATGCCTACCGAGGGGCATTCTGGTACCTACGCGGGCGGAACGTAGTTAGGAAAGGAGGGTCAGATGGAGTTGAAGAAACGGTTCTTGTTGTTGGGCACCGTGCTCTGTGTGTTGGCACTGGTGCTTCCCGCGGTGGCATGTGACGGCGACGAGACGGAGCCGACGGCGTCGCCTGAGCAGACGTTCGAGTGGGACATGCAGACCACCGAAACGCCGGGCATGATGTCATATGACAAGGTTTTTCCTGAGTTCGTTCAGGCCGTCGATGATATGTCGAACGGGCGCTTGAAGATAACGCTGCATCCGAACGGAGCACTGGTTCCTGAGCGGGAGATACATGACGCCGTAGGCCAGGGTATCGTCCAGATGGGCTTCTCCACGGGGGCCTTCTGGGCGGGCACGGTTCCGGCCGGACTTCTCTCTCTTGGGTTGCCCATGTCCTGTGAGACCATGGAGGAGATGGAGGTATGGCTGTGGGACAGGGGCGTGGTTGAGGTGCTCCGCGATGCGTATGCCGAACACAATGTCTACTACCTGAGCCCGGTCATCGGCATGCCGTATGGCAGCATCATGTCGAAGGAGCCTATCGAGACGCTGGCTGACCTGGATGGCAAGAAGATCAGGTCGATAGCCTACTTCAAAGGGATATGGCAGGCGGTCGGAGCGATACCCGTCGACACTGAGATAGCCGAGATATTCACGGCAATTGCGACGGGAGACGTCGATGGGGCAAACATCGGGAACGCCGACCGGTTCTACTCAATCAAGCTCCAGGACGTGGCCAAGTACTACACTATGCCCCCGCTGTCTGCCTACGCGAGCGGCGAGTTCATAGTGAACATGGACAAATGGAACGAGCTGCCCGATGATCTTCAGGCCATACTGCTGTGTGCAGCCAAGAGGGCCTCGACCCAGTTCGCCGTGCAGGCTGCCTACGGTGCCGACGAAGCTATGGCGAAGATGGTGCAGGAAGACGGCGTCATCGTGACAACGTTCTCTGATGAGGACATGGAAACACTGCGGGAGATATCCGTGGGCGTGTGGGACAGTATCGCCGAGATGTCCGACTATAGCGCGCAGATAGTGGACATTACCAAGGAGTACATGCAGTACCTGGGGCGTCTGGAATAAGCAGAGACGCGAGGGGTGCTGGGGCGGCCACTTGGCCGCCCCAGCACCTTTCCAGGGCAGACCCCCACCTGCCCCGAGCATCGCAATAGCCCAGTAGGCCGGGTTAATGAGCAGAGTCCTCGGAGCCGTAGACTGGCTGAACGACCAGGCAGGCAAGGCCATCAGCTTCCTGATCGTGTTCATGGTCGGGGTGATGACCTACGAGGTCGTCGCGAGATACGCGTTCAACTCCCCTACCATCTGGGCACGTGAGACCGTCCAGTTCCTGCTCGGAGGATACGCCATACTCGGCGGTGCCTACGTCCTCAGGCACCGTGCGCACGTCAGTATGGACATCCTGTACGACCGGCTGTCCGTGCGACGTAGGGCAGTCCTGGACCTCGTGACCTCTTCGTTCTTCTTCCTCTTCTGCGGCGTTCTCCTCTGGTACGGCATCGACTACGCCTGGAGCTCCTTCTCCGTGGGCGAGACGACCGGGTCGACCTGGAACCCGCCCGAGGGCATCATCAAGGCGACAATCCCGGTCGGCGCAGCCCTGATAATTCTGCAAGGGCTGGCCAAGTTCGTCCGGGACCTAATAACGGCTGTCAAGGGAGCTGCGCCCGAATGAGCGACCCGGTCCTGACGTTACTGCTCTTCGGGTCGATGCTCGTCCTCGTGCTGTCGGGCCTCCCGGTCGCGTTTGCACTGGGGGGGCTGGCGGTAGTCTTCCTTCTGGCTCTCGAAGGACCCCACTTCCTGCTGTCTGTGGTCATGAACACATACGGCGGCATGACCAACTACCTCCTCGTGGCGATCCCCCTTTTCGTGTTCATGTCGTCCATGCTGGAGAAGGCGGGCCTAGCCGAAGACTTCTTCGATGCCGTGCAGAACTGGGTTGGCGGCCTGCGCGGGGGCCTCGCCGTCGGGACTGTGCTCATGAGTGTGGCGCTGGCCGCCATGGTAGGGATAAGCGCCGCGTCGACAGCGATTCTGGGTCTTGTCGCACTGCCGGCAATGCTGAAGCGCGGATATGACAAGAAGATCGCGCTGGGCAGCATCCAGGCGGGAGGGGCCCTCGGAGTGCTGATTCCGCCCAGCGTGCTGATGATAATCCTGGCGCTGTTCGGCGAGCTGTCGGTCGGGAGACTGTTCATCGGCGGCGTGCTACCAGGCATCCTCCTCGGGGGGCTTTTCATTGTGTACGTACTCGTAAGGTGCACGCTGCAGCCCAAGCTTGGCCCCTCCGTCCCTGTGGAGGAGAGGGCGGACTGGAGGACAAGGCTGGCTTCGCTACGCATCGTAGTGTTCCCCGTAGTGCTGATCGGCCTTGTCATGGGGACCATCTTCACGGGCGTGGCTACGGTGACTGAGGCCGCCGGGGTGGGGGCGCTCGGCAGCATCGTCGTCGCAGGTGTGTACAGAAGGCTCACGCGGACTGGCTTCAGGGACGCGTGCTACTCGACGCTTAGGGTCAGTTGCATGATCATGTGGATAGTCATCGGAGCCAAGTGTTTCACGTCGGTCTATATGCTGATCGGCGCCCAGCAGTTCATCCAGGACTCGCTGACATCCGTTCCCGGAGGAGGGTGGGCAACCATCATCGTGATGGAGGTCATACTCATCGTGCTGGGATGCTTCCTGGACCCCGGTGCCATCACCATGATCTCCATCCCGATATTCATCCCTATCGTGACGGCTCTCGGCTTCGATCCGCTCTGGTTCGCCATCCTCTTCGTCATCATCATGGAGATGGGCTATCTGACGCCACCCTTCGGCATGAACCTGTTCGTGATGAAGGGGGTTGCGCCCAAGGGCATAACCATGGGAGATATCTACCGCTCCATTGTGCCTTTTGTCGGGCTGCAGCTGCTCGGTCTCATCATAATAATGCTTGCCCCGCAACTCGCGACGTGGCTTCCCAGCCTCATGTTCGAGTAGTTGACGGCCCGTCTGCCCCTCATTGACTCCTTGACATATCCTCAAGTCTCAGCCATCCTACGAATGAGTCTCTGCGCTGAGATTTCGCGGACGCAATGAACAGCTCAATCAATCTGGGAAGGCTCCTCGGCATACCCATAGGGGTGCACTGGTCATGGATCGGCATATTCGCCTTTGTGATGGTGATCCTGGCACTCTCCTATTTCCCGTGGCGTGCCCCGGATGGTTCTGCCGCGCTCCACTGGGTCTCGGGAGCCATCACCAGCCTGCTCTTCTTCGTTTCCGTCGCGTTCCATGAGTTCGCACACAGCGTCGTGGCCGTGCGTAGCGGTATCCCCGTGACCGGTATTACGCTGTTCTTCCTCGGGGGCGTGTCCAGAATAACTCACGAGCCCGAGCAGCCGGGCACCGAGGTCAGGATGGCGGTCGCCGGCCCTGTTTCGAGCCTGCTCCTGGCCGGCCTGTTCGCAGCGATATGGCTGCCGACCAGGAACGCGGTGCCTGGGGTCGCCGATGTCGCCCTGTGGCTAATGGGTATGAACCTGCTTCTGGCGGCCTTCAACATGGTGCCTGGCTTCCCAATGGACGGGGGCAGGGTGCTGCGGGCGGCAATGTGGTCGCGAATGGGCGACTACATGAGGGCGACCCGGATAGCCTCAACTGTCGGGACCATCATCGGCCTCGTCATGATAGTCGGTGGACTGGTCTCGATCGTCGTGGTTGAAGAATGGGAGTGGCAGCGCGGCATTTGGCTGGTCTTCATCGGCGTGTTCCTGGCCATAGCTGCCCGTAACAGCTACCGCCAGGAGGTGCTCCGCGATAGCCTCAGGCACCTGACGGCGCGGGATGTGATGGTAGCGGGCCTTCAGTCGATACCGGCCGGCGTGCCCCTCAACGTGCTGGCGACCGGGCACTTTCAATCGGAGGAGCAGGAATGCCTGCTGGTAGAGAGCGATGGCACTCCCAGAGGCCTGATTACCGAGAGGGACCTGAAGCGTGTCCCCAAGAAGCAATGGGAGAGCACTGACGCGGCGGAGGCCATGATGCCCCTGCAGGGAGGTGAAGTCGCTCTACCCGCGGACGACGGCCTGAAGATCCTCGAGAGGATGGAGAACGCCGACGTCGATTTCCTCCCCGTGATGCAGGACGGCGAGCTGTTGGGGGTTGTCGGGAGGGACAGGCTGCTCGATATCGGCCTGGAAGGTCCGAAGACGAAGTCCTAGGCGAGCACGCGCGCCGGGCACTCCTTGCCTATCCAGACCGACGAGTTTAGAATATAGCAGAGTGTAACTTGCCCGAGTTGTGATCGGCACGTGGGGGAAGGAGGAAGTATGGAGAAGGGTACTTGGACGGTGAAGACGGGCCTTGCCCAGATGCTCAAGGGCGGCGTAATCATGGACGTAACGAACGCTGAGCAGGCGAGGATAGCTGAGGAGGCTGGAGCCTGTGCGGTGATGGCATTGGAGCGCGTCCCGGCGGACATACGCGCGGCCGGAGGTGTGGCTCGTATGGCGGACCCCACGGTGATCCAGGCTATCATGGAGGCGGTTAGCATCCCGGTCATGGCCAAGTGCAGAATTGGACACTTCGTTGAGGCGCAGGTCCTCGAGGCGCTCGGAGTCGACTTCATCGACGAGTCGGAGGTCCTGACCCCTGCCGACGAGAGCCACCACGTATACAAGCACGACTTCAAAGTACCTTTTGTCTGCGGCTGCAGGAACCTGGGTGAAGCCCTGCGCAGGATAGGCGAGGGCGCCGCGATGATCAGGACGAAGGGTGAGGCGGGTACCGGTAACATCGTCGAGGCCGTAAGACACATGAGGGCCGTGATGGATGGGATCAGGAAGCTGGAGGGAATGCCGGACGATGAACTGATGGCGGAGGCTAAAGACATAGGTGCGCCCTTCGAGATAGTCCAGGAGGTTCACAGGACGGGGAAGCTGCCCGTCGTCAACTTCGCGGCGGGCGGCGTCGCAACCCCTGCAGACGCGGCTCTGATGATGCAGTTGGGTGCCGACGGCGTGTTCGTCGGATCAGGGGTATTCAAGTCCTCGAACCCCGGAGCAATGGCGAAGGCCATTGTGAGGGCCACGACGCACTACAAGGACGCCCAAATTGTCGCTGAGGTCTCCAAGGACCTGGGTGATGCCATGCCTGGCCTGGAGATAAAGGCCATCCCTGAGGAAGAGTTGCTCGCGCCCCGCGGGTGGTAAGTCTGCTGGATGAAGAGGGTCGGCGTTCTGGCTCTACAGGGCGCGTTCGCGGAGCACATGGAGGTACTGCGCCGTTTGGGGGTGGAGGCCGTCCCCGTTCGGGTGACGCACGAGTTGGATGGTCTGGGTGGGCTGATCATTCCCGGCGGCGAAAGCACAACCATTGGCAAGCTGATGGTTGAGTACGGCTTCCCACGGGCGCTGCAGCGGCTCATCAAGTCTGGATTGCCCATCCTGGGTACGTGCAGCGGCATGATCCTTCTCGCCGACAGGATACGCGGCTACGAGCAGACTTTGCTTCGGGCGATGGACATGGAGGTGTCGCGAAACGCTTTTGGCAGGCAGGTCGACAGCTTTGAGGTTGACCTGCAGGTCCCGGTACTGGGGTCTCCCCCGTTCCATGCGGTGTTCATTCGAGCGCCCCGAATTGAGAGTGTGGGTAAGGGAGTGGAGGTGCTGGCCACCCTGCCCAACGGAAACGCCGTAGCGGCCAGGCAGGGGAATCTGATAGCGCTCGCCTTCCACCCGGAGCTCACCGATGATACCCGGTTTCACCAGTTCTTCTTGAGTTCGGTGGCCGAGAGGGCCCAAGCGAGCAGCGAAGAGACACGATGATACGGCCCCTGCGTATTACGGACATCGCCGGGCTGCCATCGTTCATGGGCAGGCCCCCCGTGAATGAGGCGCGAACTCGAGACAGCTTCGTCTCTGGATCAGACACGGCTGCGCCCATCGGCTCTATGCTCATGAGTTGCCTTGTTCCGAGCAGCAGGCACAGGAGCCTGGTATACACTCGCAGGGGGCAGATCGAAGGGCTGGCGTGCCTCAGACAGCTCAGCGGTCACACTGCGTGGGAGGTGGAACGCCTGCTGCTGGCACCCGGCCACGAGGAGTTCTGCGTAGACCTGATGGAACGACTCGGAGCAGCCGGCGACGAGGTGGGCATCGAGAGACTGTTCTTGCGGCTCGACTCGAGCAGCCGGGTCGTGGACATGGCCAGGCAGGCGGGCTTCGGACAGTATCAGACCGAGATCCTTCATCGGTGCGACGAGCCTCGACAGCCGGCGACCCCGGCGCTGTCTCGATCCCTTCGCCCCAGGTCCAGCGCTGACGAGCACCGGCTGTTTCGCCTGTACAGCTCCGCTGTGCCGGTGCAGGTGCGGGCCGCCGAGGGCATGACCTTTCGCGAGTGGAAACACAGCAGGAACCGGCGCGGTGATGCGGAGTACGTCGTGGAGCAGGCCGACGACCTCTCGAGCTGGCTCTGGATCAAGCACCGGGCCGCATCGGGACAGCTCGCGCTGATGTCCAAGGCCGATGCCTCCGAGTTACGGGACCTGGTCGAGTACGCGCTCTCGGTTCTCAGGGGCAAGCGGCCGGTCTTCTGCCTCGTGCCCGACTCCGAGGTGGAGCTGATGACTGTGCTGGCAGATGAGGGATTTGGCCGGGTCGCCGAGTACTCCTGCCTCAGCAAGCAGCTGGCGCTGCGAGTGCGTGAGCCCCGGTGGGTGCCGCTGCAGGCCTGAGGTGGATGCATGATACAGAAAGTCATAACCGACGACCTCGATGCCCTCCTGGATGTCCTGCCCCCGCACATCTCTGAACCGGTGGCTGAAATGGGCGATAGGGACGAGTTGCTGGAGGTGGTACTGGACCTGGGCCGGCTTCCCGAGGCACGCTATCTCAGCAAGGAAGAGGATCTCGGTTCCAGGGAGGTGACGGCGGAGGACATCGACTACGTCGCCTCACACATAGGGGACTTCGGCGACGACAACCGTGCGGGCATCGAGCGAACGCTACATAGAATCTCCGCTATTCGAAATCGCAAGGCGCGCATCGTGGGCCTGTCCTGCCGTGTTGGCCGGGCGGTCTATGGCACGATCACGCTGATTGAGGACCTGGTGGAGTCGGGCCAGAGCATTCTACTCCTGGGGCGGCCGGGCGTAGGAAAGACTACCATGCTGCGCGAGATTGCGCGCGTGCTGGCGGATGATCTGCGCAAGCGCGTGATAATAGTCGACACGTCGAACGAGATCGGCGGCGATGGCGACATACCGCATCCGGCCATCGGCAGGGCGCGCCGCATGCAGGTCTCGACGCCTGCCAGGCAGCACGCCGTCATGATAGAGGCCGTCGAGAACCATATGCCCGAGGTCATAGTGATAGACGAGATCGGGACCGAGTTGGAGGCGGCAGCAGCCCGCACCATCGCAGAGCGCGGCGTGCAGCTCGTCGGCACGGCCCACGGTAACACGCTGGACAACCTGATGATGAACCCGACGCTCTCCGACCTCATTGGGGGCATACAGACGGTGACGCTCGGTGATGAGGAGGCGAGGCGGCGCGGCACACAGAAGTCCATCCTCGAACGCAAGGCGCCACCCACGTTCGACGTGGTCGTGGAGATACAGAGCTGGGAGCAGGTCGCGATACACCCCGACGTCGCCGCAGTGGTTGACGCTACCCTGCGGGGCCACCTCATACCGGTTGAGGTGCGGTGGATAGAGGACGGCGAGATCAAGACCGAGGGGATGCTGCCGTACTCCGAACCCGAGCCGACGCCGGGCCAGCGACCGGCCCGCGAGGGCGAGCCCAGGAATATCATGCCTTTCGGCGTGAACAGGGTCAGGCTGGAGGAGAGCATTAAGCGGTTGCGGCTTCCCGCCGAGGTAGTCACCAACCTTGATCAAGCCGATCTCGTCATGACATCGAAGAACCAGTATCGAAGGAAGTCCCAGGTGCTGAAGGAGGCGGAGAGGCGGGGCATCCCCATCTACGTGATCAGGAGCGACAAGGCCTCGCAAATGGAGCTGGGGCTCGCCAACATCTACCGTGTGGATCAGCCCACGGACTCTATCGCCGTGGCTCTCATGGAGGCCGAGCAGGCGATAGAGGACATCCAACGCAATGGTGGAGAGGTGGAGCTGACCCCGCAGAACGCCTTCATACGCCGCCTGCAGCATCAACTGGCCCAGAAAAACGACATGATGAGCAGGAGCGCGGGTAAGGAGCCGCAACGGCGGGTGCGCATTTCATCCGGGGCAAGAGAGTAGCCGATGGGCCGGTTCATTGTCTTCGAGGGTGGGGAGGGAAGCGGCAAGTCAACCCAGGCGAGGGCCCTCGATCGACGCTTATCGCAGCAGGGCCTGCCCGTTGTCCTTACGCACGAGCCGGGGGGCACCGCGTTGGGCGCTAAGCTGCGCCATCTCGTCAAGTGGGGCAGCCACGTCACTCCACAGACTGAGTTGCTCCTCATCCTGGCGGCCCGGAGTCAGCTGGTCAAAGAGGTCATCAGACCGGCTCTGGGCCGGGGCTCCTCTGTCGTCTGCGACCGCTACACGTACTCCACCCTGGCCTACCAGGGCTATGGACGGGAGATGGATGTAGACCTGCTGACCAGGCTCAATGACCTGGTTACGGAAGGACTGTCCCCTGATCTGGTCGTTCTCCTCGATGCTGATCCCGTCGAGGGCCTGCAGCGCAAGAGGGGCCCGGTCGATCGCTTCGAGAGTGAGGACCTCGATTTCCATCGTGCGGTGCGGGACGGCTATCTGCGGATGGCCAGGGAGGAGCCGGAGCGCTGGCTCGTAATCGACGCCAGTCTTTCCAGGAAGGAGATCGAGGAGCAGGTGTGGGGCAGGGTATCGGCGCTCCTGCCCTAGGAGCCCGCTTCGGTCTCCCGTTCCACAAGTTCGCTATAGGCCTCTATCAGCCTGCGTGTCAGCCCGCCTGGCCCCTTAATCGGCAAACCGTCGACCTCTGTGAGGGGCATCACGCCCAGTATGGAGTTGGTGAGGAAGGCCTCATCGGCCCGGAATAGCTCTTCCATCTGTACCTCGCGGTAGCTCACGTCGACGCCCAGCCCCTGCGCCAGCTCGATGACAGCCTGGCGCGTTATCCCCGGCAGGCAGCCGCTCGCCACTTCTGGAGTCACGAGGCCGCCGTCCATCGCCATGAAGACGTTGGTGGTGCTCCCCTCGGATACCATGCCGCGCTCGTTGAGTAGAAGGGCCTCGTCCGCCCCTGAGCGCCTCGCTTCGTCTCTGGCCAGCAGGTTGTTGAGGTAGTTGGCGGACTTGAGTCGGGACAGCGGCGAGCCGCTGTTCTGCCGTACCGACGAGCATATTGCCCTGTACCCACGGTGGTACGCGTCATCGGGCGGTGGCGCGTACGGGCTGGCGGTCACCAGGATGGTCGGCCTGGGGTTTGCCGGGACGTCGGGCTTCCCCTCGCCCGGACCAGCTGACACCGCGAGCCTCACGCGGGCATCGACGAGGTTGTTGGCCCGGAGCGTATCGTAGCAGGCCGCTGCTAGGTCGTGCCCTCCCAGGGGCAGGTGAATAGCCTCGGCGGAGTCGCGAAGACGCTGAAGGTGCTGTTCCAGCCGGAAGATACGCCCCGAACGGGCGCGCATTGTCTCGAACAGCCCGTACCCGTAGAGGAAGCCGAGGTCGAGGGCGGAGACTCGGGCCTCATCAGCCGAGACGAGTTCGCCGTTCAGGGAGACTGCTCGTCCTGAATCCATAGTGGGTGCGCTATGTTGAGGAAGTTTTCGAGGATCTGGTGGCCGACGTCGGTCAGTATTGACTCGGGATGGAACTGGATGCCTTCGACGACATACTCCTTGTGTCGCACGCCCATTATGACCCCTTCCTCGGTCTGGGCGCAGACCTCAAGGCACTCGGGCACGGTGCTCAGCTCTACGATGAGGGAGTGGTAACGGCCCCCGGGGAAGGGGTTGGGCAGGTCCGAGTAGACCGTCTTGCCGTCGTGATATATGAGACTGGTCTTGCCGTGCATCGGCGGGAGGGCGCGCCCTACTATCCCCCCGTAGACGTGGCCGATGCACTGGTGCCCGAGACAGACGCCGAGGATCGGTATGTGGCCACCGAACTGGTGTATGATGTCGTTGGACATCCCAGACTCCAGCGGAGTGCACGGTCCCGGTGATATGACGATGTGGCTGGGTTCCAGATCGCTGATCTCCTCGAGAGTGATAGCGTCGTTCCGGTACACGACCGGCTCCCAGCCGAGCTCGCCGATATACTGTGCCAGGTTGTAGACGAAGGAGTCGTAGTTGTCGATCAGCAGGATCATCGGCTGCCTCCCACGGCCAACTCGGGGGCCATGCTCAACGCATGCATCAGGGCCTTGGCCTTGTCCAGGGTCTCCCTGTATTCGCCCTCCGGATCGGAGTCGTAGACCACAGCGCCGCCGACCTGGAAGTAGGCCTTGCCGTTCTTGACCAGGATGGTGCGAATCACGATGCTCAGGTCGAGCCCCATGTCAAAACCTACGTATCCGATGGAGCCAGTGTAGACGCTTCGTCGTGTCGGTTCAAGCTCGTCGATTATCTCCATCGCTCTTACCTTGGGCGCGCCCGTGATCGAGCCGCCGGGGAACGTCCCCTTGAGCAGGTCGATGATGGTCTTCTCGGGGCGCAGGCGTCCCTCTACGGTCGACGTCAGGTGGAAGACCGTGGCGTACTTCTCCAGGGCGAGAAGCTCGCTCACTCTCACGGTACCGAAATCGCATACGCGCCCCAGGTCGTTCCGCTCCAGGTCCACGATCATAACGTGCTCGGCCTTGTCCTTGACGCTTTGCAGCAACTCTTCGGCAAGGGCCTGGTCGGACGTGAAGTCCTCGCCACGGGGCCTGGTGCCCTTTATGGGGCGCGTCTCGACGCGGTCGCCCTGCACACGCAGGAACCGCTCGGGGGATGCGCTCACGACAGCCACATCTGCGAAGTTCAAATAGGCCGCGAAGGGTGCCGGATTGATATGCCGGAGGCGGCGGTACAGCTCGTACGGAGGCACGGGCATGTCTGCCTCGAACCGCTGGGAGAGGTTGGCCTGGAAGATGTCCCCCGCGATGATATACTGCCTGACGCGCTCCACTGCCTCGACGTACTCCTCGTGGGTGAAATTCGAGCGAAGGCCTATGGGCTCCCGCATATGCCCTTCCGGCAGGCCGTCCGGGACTTCGCTGCCATGGGCTGTTGCCAGCATGTGCGTCAGCTCGGCGAGGCGTTCTTCCGCCCTCGCCTGGCGCTGTGCGCCGGTCTCAGGGAAGCCCGTGCTGGCGATGAAGGCCCTCTTATCGAGGTTGTCGAATACGGCGACGGCATCGTAGAAGCCCAGGTAGCACTCGGGTAGTCGCAGATCGTCGATTGCCTGCGAGGGCAGCCTCTCGATGAAATGGCCGAGATCGTAGCTCAGGTAGCCTACCGCCCCACCCAGAAAGGGTAGCCCTGTGTGGTTTCCGTCCAGCCTGTACCTTCTAAGCAGCGCTCCGAGGACGTCGAATGGGTTGCCGTGCAGGGTCCGGCAACCGGCATCGTCGATCAGATCGACTTGGGTGCCGCGGCTCCTCATTACCAGGAAGGGGTCGCTGCCCACAAAGGAGTAGCGGCCCAGCCGCTCCGGTCCCATGCCGCTGTCCAGGAAGAAGCTGTGCGGCCTGTCTTTGAAGGCCTCGAAGGCGACGGCTGGACCGGGCGCGAAGGGCACCTCCCGCACCAGGGGAAGGCGCTGCACCGGGTGAGCGCTATTCATCGCGTAGATTATATGGGATACGGGTAGGGCCGAACAAGGCTGTCACCTACCATATCGGCCAGTTGGTTAAGAAGACGCCGGAATGCGCCGGATTGCCTCGGATCGAACCGGAACAGGGAGGTATGTGCACCGATGCTCGCCTACTCGCCAGGAATCGGCGGGACGATAGACTCCCAGTCCGTGAGCGCATATTGAAGTGCATAGCCCCTGTCGACGCGGGCCAGGCCCAGGTCGCATGCGTAGACCACCTCGACGGTGAGGAAGTCCTTGTCCCTAACCTGTGGGTACTCTTCGAACACGATGACGGCGATCTCGTACTGAAGCTGTAGCCTGTCCGGCTCGGGGAGGTTCTCTTTCATTAGACAAGTGACGATCAGGTCATCCGTCTGCTCGCCGTCTGACGAAGTCCTGACGAAGCCAGCCGACACGAGGTAGAAGTCACCCGTTGCCTGAAGCCGCTCGACGACAGGCTTCAAGTCACCAACATCGTCGACCACGAGAGGAAAGACGGTGGAAACGGCGAGGACGCCTACCAGCCATATGCCGATTACGACGAAGTGTCCCCTCCAGACTCCGGCGGGCCGCTCCTCCGCAGGGACATAGGTGGTGTCGGCCTCTGGCTCCGCGACCTCTAGTGGCTCATGCCGGGGGGTGGCTTGGACGACGTATGTGCGGGCTGCCAGATCGTGCAGCGACTGGCGGGTCTTGCGGTTGAATACGTACAGATACAGGATCGCGCCGCCGATGCCCACGGTCAACAAATCCATGATCACCAGTAGAGGGATGTTAGTGCTCGCGGATGGTATCCAGGCGCCATTGAGGAAGACGGGGACCGCGAGTACGGAGTACCTGCCCAGAGAACGCCGGACGGAGAGGTGCCCTCCATCCGTGCCGACCACCTCGACCTTGAGCAGTCGCTTGCCAATGGTCTGACCCCTGCCGATGCGGCTGTTCAGGATGCCGAAGTAGGCCAGCGCAATAGCGACTCCCAGCAGTCGCGCCCACGGGCCGAGGTGGGCGAGCGGGCCGAACAAGCCGAAGCACAGGATGAAGCCGAGGCCTATAAGGATGGTTACGTCGAAGATGAAGGCGAGGGTGCGCCGCCAGAACGCGGCGATAGGCAGGTCGACGAAGTCGTCCGGGCCTGACACCGGCTGCTCGTGCGTTGTCATATTTCGTTCGGCGTCCATAGTATCAGACAGGCTCGTTCACCGCGTGTGAGTGGTGGTCGGGTCGGCGGGATTATACGCAGTGGCTAAGCTGGAGTCAAGGAGATGGACTGCTAGTTGATCAGCGAGGCGGATATGTGCAGGGCGTCGGACGGGCAGCTCTCGATGCACTTGCCGCACTGGATGCAGTCGGTCGAGGTCCCTATGTCGTCGATGTTCACTATTCCGGTGGGGCAGACGGCCAGGCACTTCTGGCACTGGGTGCACTTGGCCCGGTCCAGCTTCACTCTCAGGATGCTCACCCTGTTGAACAGGCCGAGAACGCCGCCGAGGGGACAGAGGTAGCGGCACCAGAAGCGTGCCACGAGGAAGAACAGGACCACTGCGGCAACAAGGGTGCCTATGTGGACGTAGAAGTATGTCCCGAAGCCCAGTTCTGAGGATAGGAACCTCTGTGGTATGGCTGCGAACAGGCTACCCGCCGGGCAGACCTTGCAGAAGAGGGTGTCGGCGGCGATCCACGCGGCGAGGAGGGTGCCCGCGAGGACGACGTATTTCGGCCAGGCGATGGGGCGCAGCGCCCATGTATCGCTACGCCGCCTGATCCTCGCCACCACGTCCTGGATTGTGCCGAAGGGACAGCCCCAGCCGCACCAGAACCGGCCCGCCAGCAGGCCGAAAACGCCCAGCGAGCCGATGGCATAGAGAGGAAAAGGCCCGACCGCGGCGAAAGTCTGGAGGCTGCCGATGGGGCAGGCGAAGGCGGCAGCGGGGCAGCCGTAGCAGTAGAAGAAGGGGCAGACCACGCCCGTCTTGAGGATCTGCACGAATCCAATGTTGACAAGGATGAGAGCTGCTATCTGTGTGGCCCACCTGAGCCTGGCCATGCCCGCCTAGCCGCCCAGCCCCAGGCAGTTGATGCAGATGAAACGCACCGTATCGCGGACGAGGTCATACTGGCTCGCCGCGAAGGCGGCTACGAAAGCGACGGCGACTGCTGTCAAGGCAAGCCGGGCTGTCAGCTTGCCCCACCGGGCCCTCAGGTGACTCAAGCTTTCCATGGCTAACCGAGTTGCCCCCCGTTCTTGAAGTTGTCCTCCCAGTGCTGCAAAGCCAGTTGAGCGCCTTCGCGGAACACCTCCGCTTCGTAGAAGCCGAGGATTCTGCCCATCTCCGTGCCGTCCGAGGTGGTGAAGATGGTCGTGGGGACCGCGTTCTGTATGTCGTACATCGTGTGCAGCAGGCTGGTGCCCGCATTGCTCTTCACATTGACGAAGTTGTCATTGAGGAATGCGCTCACGTTCTCATCGGCGAACGTGAACAGGTCCAGCTTCCGGCAGGCCGGGCATGAGCTGGTATAGAAGTTGATCATCATCGGCTTGTTCTCGGCCATGGCCAGTTCCCTGGCCTCGGAGAAGTCGGTGAACCACTCGACGCCCTGGCCCGGGCTGGGCCCAACGGCGGTGCTGTTGTTGCAGGCTGCGCCGACCGCCACAGCGGCGAGCAGGAGCGCGACCAGCGCCAGTCTTCGCTTCATGAGACTATGTTAGAGCCAGGCCGGAAGCAGTGTCAAGGAGAGTTCCTGCTGGCTCGCTCTTGCAGAAGCTGCTAGACTAGTGGCGTATGAGGCCAGACCTGCGCCGCAAGACCAAGATAGTGTGTACGGTGGGGCCGGCCACCGAGTCGCCGCGCATGATGGAGCGGCTGGCGCGCGCCGGAATGAACGTCGCGCGCATCAACCTGTCACATGGCGACAGCGACATCCACACGGCCGCCATCCACAACCTGCGTGCCGTAGCGGACGGATTGGGCTTGCCGATAGCCATACTCCTCGATCTCCCCGGACCTCGATACAGGACGGGAGAGCTGAAGGACGGCCATGCCAGCCTGAAGAAGGGCTCGCGGCTGGTGCTCACTACGAGGGATGTGCCCGGAGACGAGCACGAGGTGTCGGTGAACTCGCTGCATCTAGTGCAGGACGTCAAGGTGGGTGACAGCATTCTGCTGGACGACGGAGCGATCCGCCTGACGGTGAGGCTCGCGACAGAGACAGACCTCGTATGCAGGGTGGCGGTTGGCGGCGTTCTCAGGCCACGGCGCGGCATAGCGCTGCCGGGTGTCAGGTTGTCCGCGCCCTTCATCACGGAGAACACGATCCGCCACGTCCAGCTTGCCGCGAGAGAAGAGGTTGAGTACGTAGCGCTATCCTTCGTCAGCAGGCCCACCGACGTCTCTCACGTCAGAGCCCTGCTGGAGGAGGCGGGCAGCAAGGCCCTGGTCATCGCCAAAATCGAGCGCCAGGGGGCTGTACGCAGCTTCGACCGTATCCTTCAGGTGAGTGACGGGGTCATGGTGGCCAGGGGCGACCTCGGTGTGGAGATGCCGCTCGAAAAGGTGCCACTGGTGCAGAAGACGATTATCAGGAAGTGCAATCGAGCGGGCAAGCCCGTAATCACGGCCACCCAAATGCTGGAATCCATGATGAACGCATCCAGGCCCACGCGAGCCGAGGTTGCCGACGTGGCGAACGCGGTCTACGACGGCACAGACGCAGTCATGCTCTCGGGGGAGACAGCCGTCGGCGGCTATCCCGTCGAGGCTGTGGCCATGATGTCGCGGATAGCCAGAGAAACAGAGACTGGACTTCCCTACGAACGCAGGATGGCGGAGCGGGGCAGCGATCTGGAGCCGCAGACCGACGATGCTATTGCCTATGATGCCTGCCACACGGCCCATCAACTCGGCGCCAAGGCCATCCTTGCCTTCACCGAGTCGGGGAGCACGGCCTGGAGGGTGTGCAAGTACCGGCCCAGGGTCCCCATCGTGGCTCTCACGCCGAACGAGGCGGTACGGCGCAAGCTGGCTCTCGCCTGGGGGGTACACACCCGCCGGATCGAGGGCGCCGCGAAGGTCGACGACCTGTTCAGTGTGGGCGGCGCGTTGGCCAGGGAGCTCGGGCTGGCCAGGGAAGGCGACCTCGTCGTCATCACCGGCGGCGTGCCTATAGGGGTCGTGGGCACCACGAACCTGCTCAAGGTGCAGCAGGTCTAGCCGCCACGTTCTCTCTTCACAGTATCTCTACCAGCAGAACCCTGATCCCTATTCCGATCAGCGCGAGCCCCCCGATGACCTCGGCCCAGCGACCCATCAAGTTTCCGATCCGCTTGCCCCCGTAGAAGCCCGCCAGCGAGAAAGCGAAGGTGATGGTCCCTATCGCTGGTGCGGCGATCAGCACTCGCGACTCGAGGAACGCCAGGCTGAGGCCCACAGCCATCGCGTCTATGCTCGTTGCGATGGATAGCGCAACGAGCGCGAAGCCCCTCGTAATGTCAGTCCCTCCCTCGCTCTTCTCCTCGAAGGCCTCCTTCAGCATTCTACCGCCGACAATCAGGAGCAGACCGAAGGCCAGCCAGTGGGCGAAGCTCTGGACCAGATCGACTACCGTTTGGCCCAGCAGCCACCCCAGGACGAGCATGGCGGCCTGAAAGAGGCCGAAGGCTACGGAGGCACGAAGTATCTGAACGTGGGACAGCCTCCGCATCGAGATGCTGCCGGCGACCGCGACTGCGAAGCAGTCCAGAGAGACACCGGTGCCGATCACGATGATGGAGGCGATATCCACAGTCCGTCCAGTATAGCAGACGGAGCGATTGCCAACGATCGGCGGTTGTCGCAGACGTGCCCGTGTATGGTATCATGTAAATGGACGAGCATTCCGCTGTACGGGAGAGCGGTGGCCGCGCTGGATACCGGAGACAGGAGCTATCTCCCGGAACACGCTCGTGGCGAGCTTCCGAAGACGGTGTATTTCGCCCGACTGGGGGTTGGTCGCGGGGGGGCAATAAGGCAAGGAGGAGTCGATGGTGCAGGCGAAAGACGGCGACACCGTCAAGGTGCACTACACAGGCAGGCTGGACGACGGGACGGTATTCGACAGCTCCGTAGAGCGTGAACCGTTGGAGTTCACGCTGGGCCAGGATCAGGTGATCGAGGGCTTCGAGAAAGCCGTTGTGGGAATGGAGGTGGATGAGTCCAAGACCGTCCATATCCCCTGCGATCAGGCTTATGGTTCCTACCGGGAGGACATGATAGTCGGCGTGAACCGCAGCCAGTTCCCGCCCCACATCGAACCCGAGGTAGGTCAGGAGCTGCAGGTACAGCGCGAGGGAGGGCAAGTCTTCCTGGTAAAGGTGCTCGCGGTCACCGAGGCTGAAGTGACGCTCGATGGGAACCACCCTCTGGCCGGCGAAGACCTGACGTTCGACCTGCGGCTAGTGGAGATTGCATAGGACGTCCCTCGCTGTGGAGTAGCCTTTTCCGCCGGCGTGAGGCCCCAGTCAGGGTAAGAGGCCTCGCGGCGGCTATGATGTGTCCGGCTCGGGCTGCGAGACATGCGCAGCCCGACGAATTGTGAGAATGGGGTGTGGACCAACATGGGCAGCAGAAGCTACTGCGTAGTGGACGCCATCGGCAACACGCCGCTGGTCAAGGTGAACGGCGTCTACGCCAAGCTAGAGGGCGTGAACCCGAGTGGCAGCATCAAGGACCGCGTTGCCCTTGAGATCATCGAGGCCGCCGAGAGGGAAGACAAGCTCAAGCCGGGCTATACCATTGTCGAAGCAAGCAGCGGCAATACCGGCATATCCCTGTCTATGGTCGCGGCGTGCCGTGGCTATAGAATGATCGTGGTGATGCCGGAGAACATGAGCGAAGAGCGGAAGCAGATGATGAGGGCGTCCGGTGCCGAGCTCATACTCACTTCGAAGAGTGGAAGCCTGCGCGAGGCGATAGATAAGGCCGAGGAGATCGCCAGGCAACCGAACACGTTCATAGCACGGCAGTTCAGCAACCCCGCCAATATAGCGGCGCAAGAGAAGACGGGCAGGGAGATCCTCGAGGAGATCGGCCCGGTGGATGCTGTCGTGGCTGGCGTCGGCACCGGTGGTACGCTCATGGGCGTGTCCAACGTGATGAAGGAGGCCAATCCAGACGTCAAGGTGATTGCGGTGGAGCCCGAGGAGGCCGCGGTGATGTTCGGCGGCAGCGATACGAGGATCAAGGAGCATAAGATACAGGGCATCGGCGATGGGTTCATACCGCAGTTGATCGATATGACTCAGGTGGATGAGGCGCACACGGTAGGCAGCGAGGAGGCCGTCGATATGGCGAGACGTCTCTGCCGGGAGCACGGTCTGCTCGTGGGCATCAGCTCCGGCGCTAACATGATCGTGGCATTGAGAGTCGCCGAGCGCTTCGGTAAGGTGGTTACCGTCCTCCCGGACCGGGGCGAGAGATACCTCAGCATGGACCTGTTCAAGTACTAGCGGACAACCCTTCTCGGTACTGTGCGAATCGGGGCTAATGGGAACGGGTAGCTCGCTGAACGGAAGCTACTTCTTCTTCGTCTTGGGACGGTTCGAGTCCTTCCCTTTGGAAGGCTTCTTCGGCTTCTCAGTCTTCTTGGCCGCCTTGGCCTGCCCCGGCTCCTCGGGTGTCTCGCCGGGTTTCGGGCTGTCAGGCTCCTCCGTCCTCTGGGCCTCGGCTGGTTCTCGGGCCTCGCTGGGCTCTTGCGCGCCTGCCTCTTCGATGGGTTCCGGCTCGGGCATCTTCTCCCTTGTCACCGAAAGCTTGGTGATCTTGTTGTCCTTCACCTGCGTTGCCACGAAGCGCAGGTTTTCGTGTAGGACTTCCTCACCCTCTTTGGGTAGATGGCCGAAGAGGCTGAGGGCGAGGCCTCCCACGGTCTTGTACTCTCCCTCCGGCAGGTCCAGGCCGAGCTCTTCGTTGGCGTCGTCGATATGCATGCTGCCGTCTATCTTGAATGTGTGGTCGCCCAGCACCCTGAAGGGCTTCTTTGACGCCGCGAGGCCCTCTCTGACCTCGCCGACTATCTCCTCGATCAACTGGTCTATGCTCACCGTGCCGGACGAGCCCCCGTACTCATCGACCACGACCGCCATGGAGTAACCGGCTGCCCGCATATCGCTGAACAAATCTCCAACAGTCTTGGTGCCCGGTACGAAGTAGGCCGGACGTGCCAGGTCCGTCACCGTTCCCTTGCGACGCATCATGCCCTGGGAGATGCCGGTCATCACATCTCGTATGGATAGAATGCCCTTCACGTTGTCCTGCGTCCCCTCGTAGACCGGGTAGCGCAGGGCGGGCTTCTCGGAGTACAGGGCGAGGTAGTCCGTCAGCGTGGCCCCGTCCTCCAGCCATGCGACCTCGGTACGCGGCGTCATGACCTCACGGACCTGCCGCTCGCCCAGACCGAATACCCGGCGTAGCATCTCCGCCGAGTCCTCGTCCACCATCCCCACCTCTTCCCCAACCGCAATGATTGTATGTATCTCCTCCCTGCTGAGCAGCGCTCCGGGCATGGTCTTGGAGTGCGTAACCAGGTTGAGCCTGGCGACTATCCAACTGAGCGCAACCACGATGGGATGCATCACGCGCCCTGCGAACTCGATGGTGGGACCGTAGAGGAGAGCGATACGCTCCGGGTGCTGGGCTGCGAAGGTCTTGGGCAGGACCTTGGCGAAGACGAGTAGTACCAGTGCGATGACGACGATGGCAAGGGGGGTGCCCGCCGTCTCGCCGACCAAGGCGACTATGAATATGGTGCCCAGGGACACCACTATCGTCTCGGCGAAGCTGATACCGGTGAGTACGGTGGAGAGGAACTGCTCGGGGTGCTGCATTATCCGGGCGACGCGGTCGGCCCCCTTGACGCCTTCCTCCTGAAGGTGCTTGAGTCTTATCTTCTGGAGGTTAATGAAGCCGATCTCTGCACTCGAGAAGAAGGCGCAGACTATGAGGAACAGAATCGAGAGTATCAGGTAGACCCACTCCGCAGCCCCCAATACTACCTCCCCTTGCCGGATGCTGCTGACATTCTAAGGGCGCTCAGGCCGCAAATCAAGGAGCTTCGCTTGTCAAGCACATCTCTCGTGCACATGTTGCGTTTCCACGGGGATCGTGGCAGACCATCTGCCATTGGGCGTTGGCTGAAAAGTCAACGCTGAGATTGGTGGTGAGCAAGCCCATCGTTGACTTCCCATAGGTGAGAGCCCCCTAGCCGGCGCTGACCGTTTCAACGAACAGCGGCTCATAATCGATGGTCAGGGCCTCCGTGGTCATCGTCATCTCTTCGCCATACATGTCCGTGACCACCACGAAGCCCGTGATCTCCTCCGGCACCGGCCCTTCTCCCCACAAGACGTAGATGGTGTCGTCCCCGACCTCGAACCTGTAGCGGCCCTCACCCAGCACCTCAACCGAAGTGAAGCCGTCGAGCTTCTGGATCATAGTGTTGAGAGCGTGGAAGGCGGGCCTCTGCTCGCCGTTCCACTCGACGAGCGCGGACTGGCTGAACTCCTCTTCTCCGAACGGCGGGGCCCGGAACGTCGTGTAGAATATCTTGTCCGTGCCGAGGCCGAAGGCGAGAACGTAGCTTGTCAGCATTATCCGGCCGTGCTCCTCCTCGGTGACCGTCGTGCCCTGGAAAGTCTCGCCCGACCGGTGCTGGGCCTCCGTCACCCAGATAGGCTTGTCGATGCCGTACTTGTCGAGTAGTGCCCTGAACGCGGGCACGTTGAGCTCGTCGCTGGCTCCTATAGAGTGGATGTTGGCGATGTCGAAGTACTGGCACCCTTGCTCGAAGATGGGCTCCCAGAAGGTAACCATATCGGGGTCCATGCCCGCCATTCCGGCGTGCAGGACAAGAGCCTCAGAATCAGCCTCCTTCACAGCCTCGTAGGTTGCCTGGAGTATCTCCAGGTACTCCTGCGATTTCCCGTCGAAGAACCAGTTGAAGCCGCTCTGCATGCTCGGCTCGTTACTGGCCTCCCAGTGCTTGATCGGATATCTCAAGCCGGGCATGTCTTCCACGCCGTCGCCGTCGTACCGCTCGACCAGGGCGGTCACGAACGCCTTGTAGTTGTCCATGTTGAACGGCCTTCGGCGCGCCCTGCCCAACTCCTCCTCGAACACGATCTCGTCAGGCATCATTGCAATTGTCGAGTAGGCCGCTTGATCCAACTCCGAAAAAGGCCAGATGGTGGCGAGCGTCGCGAAGCCGTGCGATTGCGCCTCGACAACATACTCGTCCACCTCTTCCCAGTCGTATTCACCTTCCCCGTATCCCTGTTCGATGCGACCCCAGATGAACGGCCCCGGGTGCGGCCGGTCCCATCTGACGCCGATCTCCTCCAGCGCCTCGGCGTCGTGTGTGGCCCCGAGGAAGCCGAAGTTCGAGGCCAGGAGTTCGGCGGGTATGTCGGCCGTAGGTGTTGCGGTGGGCGTGGGAGTTGCGACGTCCGTAGGTTCCGGCGAGGGTGTGAGGGTTGGTGAGGGCGTCAGCGCATCTGTGACCGTTGGTGTCGGGCTTACCGCCTCTCCTCCGCAACCGGAGAGAATGATTGTGACAGCCAGCAGGAAAGCCAGATACGGCATGATCCCCGACGCCTTCATTCCTCTCCTCATAGTACATTACCCGCCGTCGCAGCGTTCGAGACACCAGGCCCAGTACTCCTCCGGGTTCTCCCTGAAGCACTCCATGCACTCCCCGGTGGACGTGCAGCCGAACGGCCCTGGGCTGGCGGGATTGGGCTCGAAGCACAGGCCTGCCCACCCACCGACGTACGTGTCGAGATCGAAGATGAGCCCTCTCTCCGTGTCGTCGAGCGTGACCCGCTCGATGAGCTCCAGCAGTCCCGGCGTGGCCCATACGGAATCAGTCGCCTTGCCCGGGATCATACCCTGCTGCGAGTACACAGCCTTCACGACATCGGCGGCGGACTTGCCCACCCACGTAAAGCCGGTCCAGTTGTTGAAGAAACAGCCGTCGATGTCTGGATACGCCGTATCCAGGAAGTCGGCGAATATGTCCGCCTGCTGCTCTTCCGTTGAGTACTCCGTTCTGCCCTCCGCCTGGGCCCTGATCTGCTGTTCCATGATGGTGGTCTCGGCCCAGTTGCCGCCCGAGAATGTGGCAACGTCATTGAACATCACGTGCTTGACCGAGGCGTAGCCGGATTTGACTCGCTGGGCCTCGGCGACGAAATCGGATATTGCGCGCTGGTTGCGTGTCTGGTCGGGGACCAGGAGAGGGAAGAAGCTTGATAGGCAGTCGTACCCCGTGAAGTCCAGCTTCTGGCTGGTTAAGCCGGCCTGCGTCGGCTGGACACAGACAAGGCCCGAGTAGCGCTCCTTGATCTGCGGGAGTATCTCCTGAAGCCAGTCGGACGTCTCCTCGATACTATCGTTCATGCCATCCACTTCGTTGAAAGTAGTGTAGAACGCGACGTCGAACGCCTCCGCCTCGGCGGCCCAGTCCAGCAGAACAGGCTGGAGGTCGGCCAGGTACGCGTCGTTGTGGCCCCAGTGCATCGGGTTGGGCACGAGGTGGACGTTGAAGCCGGCATCCTCGAACACCCTGACGTAGAACCGGAACAGGTTGTCGCCCACGCTGCGTGGTGCTTCGACCTCACGGGTGACGACGTCCGGCCCGAAGGAGACGGTATTCACACCGATCTCCTTCAGCGTGGGAATCTGCCTGACCGCATCGCGGATGGCGTTGATGGTGGGCAGCCAGATTCCGTTGAACTTCCCCGTTATGTCCACCTGATTGCCGGTGTCGAGCGAGAGATAGACCGACTGTATCCAGTCGCGACACTCTGTACAGTCGTTGGCCGCGCAGTAGTCGACACAGGCCTCCAGGCTCGTGTGGCCTCCCGGGCCGGGGTTGTCGGCGGATATGGCTAGAGGGTCGGAAAACAGCGTCTGCACCACATAATCGTCGCTACCGGGCTTCTGGAGTTGTGCCATGGGCGTTGGTGTCGGCGTTGGCGCAACAGTCGGTAGGGGTGTTCCAGTTGGCGTCGGCTCGCTTGTCGGCGCGGGTGTCGCCGTCGGGGATGGGATGACTGTGGCCTGCGTGGGGGTTGGCGTGGGCGATGAGTCGCCGCCCCCACACCCCGCCATCCCCAGGACGAGCGCGAGCAAGAGAAGCGCGGATACCAGACGCGGCAGCTTCATCAGCAGTGATTATACTACTGGACGCAAGCCGACCTGTGGCTGAGCCTCTGCGCTATAATGGTGCGCATGGACACACCGGGTGACTCCAGCAAGACCTACGTCCTTATCGCGGCCACGCTGGGCTCCTTCCTGTCGCCGTTCATGGGGTCGGCGATCAACCTCGCCCTCCCCACCATCGGCGACGAACTGGGGATGGACGCCGTGCTGCTGGGCTGGGTGGCTACCGCCTATCTCATCGCCGCCGCCGTGTTCCTGGTGCCCTTCGGCAGGCTGGCCGACATCCATGGCCGGAAGCGGGTCTTCACCCTCGGGATACTGGTCTACACCCTGGCCTCGCTGCTGTCGGCACTGGCCAACACCGCCGCCCTGCTGATCGGCTTCCGCGTGCTGCAGGGGGTAGGTGCCGCGATGATGTTCGGCACCGGCGTCGCTATCGTCACGTCCGTCTTCCCCTTGGGTGAGAGAGGGAGGGCCCTCGGTATCAACGTGGCCGCGGTCTACGTCGGGCTGTCCGTGGGCCCGTTCGTCGGCGGGCTGCTCACGGAGCACTTCGGCTGGCGCAGCGTCTTCATCGCCAATGTGCCGCTGGGGCTGGCCATATTCGGCCTCGTCGTCTGGAAGCTGAAGGGGGAGTGGGCGGCGGCGAGGGGCGAGACATTCGACCTGCGCGGGGCCCTGGTATACGCCGCGACGCTGGTGCTCATCATGTACGGCTTCTCGGAGCTGCCGGACCTGCTGGGAGGGATGCTGGTGCTCGGGGGCGTGCTCACGCTGGTGGGGTTCATCTGGTGGGAGATGCGCGTCGCCAGCCCCTTGCTGGACATCGGGCTATTCCGGCACAACCCCGTCTTCGCCTTCTCCAACCTTGCGGCGCTGGTCAACTACGCTGCTACTTTCGCGATCGCGTTCCTGCTCAGCCTGTATCTGCAGTACAACAAGGGCCTTTCGCCGCAGTACGCCGGGTTCGTGCTGGTGGCCCAGCCTGTCGTCCAGGCTATATTCTCACCGATAGCCGGCAGGCTCTCCGACAGGTTCGAGCCGCGCATCATAGCCTCGGCGGGGATGGCACTGACGGTGGTCGGGCTGGCGCTGTTCGCGCTTCTGACGGAGGGCACATCATTGCCGATGATAGTGGGTGGCCTGGTGCTGCTGGGCTTCGGATTCGCTCTGTTCTCCTCCCCGAACACGAACGCGGTAATGAGCGCGGTCGAGCCCCGGTTCTACGGGGTGGCGAGTGGGACGCTGGCTACCATGCGGCAGATCGGCATGACGCTCAGCATGGGCATAGCCATGCTGCTGTTCGCCGTATACATCGGGAGGGTGCAGATCACGCCTGAGTACTACGATCTGTTCCTGAAGAGTGCGAAGGTGGCCTTTGTCGTGTTCGCCTGCATGTGCTTCGGTGGCGTGTTCGCGTCACTGGCACGGGGCAGGGTGCGTCGCTAGCACATTAGGGCTTCGCAGTGTTTGGCCCTGTTTGTGCCCCGAGCTCGCTTTCTGATACAATCCAAATTGGATAGCTGAGAGGGGGGAGATTGAGGTAGGATGAGCCGAAACATAATCTTCGTATTAATTGCGTTCGTGGCGCTGCTGGCGATCAGCTACTTCCTGTGTTCGCCGGACCAGAGCGTCGAGGACACCACCGCGAACAACATAATCGACCTCTATGAGGAGCATGGCGAAGGCCAGGTGACGATCGAGGACGACACCATCAAGGCTATAATCGATGGCAACAGGTACGAAGCCCCGCTGCCCAGCGACTTCGACGTGCGTGTGTTCCTGCCTGCGGAGATCGCTGAGGACGGCGCTCTCACGATAGCGTACGTGGAGGAGGGTGAAGGTGGCTCAAGCTGGCAGGCGATCATTTTCAACCTGCTGCCGCTCCTCTTGTTCGTCGTGCTGATCGTGTTCATAATGCGACGGTTCCAGAGGGGCTTCGGCCCGCAGCAGGGAGCCCCGCCGGTGGAAGGCGGGCCACCCGTTGAGACAGGTGGACAGTGATCTTGCTCACTGAGAGCCAGATAGCCGAGTTCTGGCATCGCAGCTACGCCGCCGTAGACGGGCTCTGGTTCATGAAGGTCGAGAATCGATATGACTTCGACACGGCGCTGGACATCGATGACGACGTGTGGAAGGTGCTGCCCAAGATCCAGGCCCGAATGTTGAAGTCGCTGGCCGACATCCCTGATGGCATCGATGGCCTGTATGAGGCTGTCACGCTGAAGCTGAATCTGGAAGGATTCGACTACGAGGCTGTGAAGGGACAGGGAGGCTTCGAGATCGCACTCAGCAGGTGCCCGTGGCATGACGCCATGGTGAGGTCGAACCGCGAGCACCTCTCTGGAAAGGTCGGCACCCGCATCTGCAACACGGAGAACTCCGTGTGGGCGTCGGAGTTTGGTGAAGACATACGTTTCGAGTTCGGGGAGCGGATATGCGAGGGGGCCGGCAGGTGCGTCCTGAGGTTCTCCAAGACAGCCATCTGACGTTGGGTGGACCCACCCTCCCGCCATGGGTGCTGCGCCCCCGAGCCCTTGTCCTTCGGGAAGGTAGGGCGTTCGCCCTCGAATGCCCATGGGTAGCTCCGGCTGCCATCGAACGTTGATTGGACCCACCCTCCCGCCCACGGGTGCTGC
>Ga0180434_10000310_pt1 | contig 72705 bp, 59 predicted proteins | sample SS_ome_7_FD_132453 | JGI IMG/M metagenome (GOLD analysis project Ga0180434, IMG submission 132453) | Hypersaline lake sediment archaeal communities from the Salton Sea, California, USA - SS_1_D_2 metaG | ecosystem: Environmental > Aquatic > Non-marine Saline and Alkaline > Hypersaline >...
CTGAGGTTTTCCGGGGGGTAGGGGGAACCTTACAATGAAAAACATCTCAGCGTAGATCAGTAGAATCTCAGTGTTTTCAGTGTCGAAAGAAGTACCCGGGAGATGGGTTTACCGATTATGTACCGTCGGGCTCTGAAAAATATGCCGTAACCTGTTGGACCAACGAAAGATACCTGAGGAACTCGAAATATTCGTGATTTTTCTACAACAAAAATATTCGTAAGGGACTAACGAAGGTTGAGGACCGCGATCTCCTTGAACGCAGCCTCGCCGTCTTTCACGCCGAGCAGGATGTTTCCCTCGTCGTTGACATCCCCGTCGTCGTCCGTGTTCACCAGCGAGGCGGGTCTTCCGTCCAGGGTCGCCTTCACGTCCTCACCCCGCGCCGTGATCTCGACGCTGTGCCAGCGCCCGTCGGGCGCGGGGCAATGGAGCAAAAGCCCCTCCCAGTTCCGGCGCACGGTCACGCGGGGCCCTGCGCCGCGGAGGGCCTTGACCTTCAGGACGAGCTTGAAATCGGCGAAGGAGGTTTCCGAGCGGGCGCGCACGCGCTCCTCCCCCGCCTTCCCCCGGAGTTCCTTGCCCGTCGCGGTCCAGCAGTGGATCTCGGACGGGGGAATGTGCCAGCCCGCCAGGGATCTGCCGTCGAAGAGGGAAATCCAGCGGGAGGTCGGCAGTTCCGGGAACGGCAAGGCCTTCACGCGGACCTGGAAGACCGACGCCCGCCCTTCCCCCATCAGGTGGAACCGGAGTCTTCCGGCCAGGCGGGTTTCCGCGATCCGTTTTGCCATCACGGGAAAGCCGTCGAGCGCCCCGAAGAGGAAGGGGCCGGACGCGGTGACGGTGAAGCGGCGCGGGGACGGGGAGGGGGGGATCGAGAAGAGCGCCCGGCCCTCTCCCTGCCGGACTTCCGCCAGGAAGCGGCCGGGACCCTCGAACTTCACCATCGCGTCGATCTTCCCGTCCGCCAGGACGGCCTCCGACGTGAGATGGCTCCGGTGGCCTGGGGAGGGATGGACGACCGACCAGCCGCCGCGCTCCCGGGTCCACCGGTCCTCCGGACGCCGGCGCCAGCCGGATCCCCTGTTCGAGGGAAGCCACGATGACCAGGGAACCGCCTTGCACCTCGCCTCGCCTGCTGCGCGCGCGCCGGCGTGCCGCTTCGCCTTTTTCGCCCAGGCCGGATCCAGCGCGGCGCCGAAGACCACGGACCGGAAATCGCACGAGCCTCGCGACGCGTGCAGCGCCAGGCGGCCGCTTTCCCCGGACGGCGCCGCAGCGGACAGGCGGATGTCCCGGCCCAGGGAAACCTCCAGAAGGCCCGCCGACCAGCTCAGGCGAAGCGGGACCCACGCACCGGCCGCCAGGGGCTTGCCGGCGGTCTCCCCCACGCGCCCTTCCTGCGGGGAGGTCCTGAGGACGAGCGTGCGGTCCGTCCCGCCCTCGTAGCAGACGTAGTACCCCGGCAGCTGGAGGGCGAACCGGGCGCTGGGGGATGCCAGCCGGACCTCGAGGCGGAGATCCACGGGACCGGCCAGGCGGCTCCGGTGGTAGAGCGCGGCGGCCCGGAGCCTGGCGCGCCCCGCCCCCGCCTCCCAGCCCCCGGGGGCGCCGGCGTAGGCGGAGGGGCCGAATCCCCAGTCGGCGAAGTCCTTGCGATCCCGGAAGGCGTAGGCGAATTCGTGGCGCCCGTCGGCGAGCGGGCGCAGGCGGGCCGAGAAGAGCCCGCTGACGTCCAGGGAGAAGACGGCGGCGGCGTCTTCCATCCGTTTCAGCTCCGTGGCGGCCCGCCTCGCGGTTTCCGAGTCCCCGAAGTCCGCGCGGAATTCCCCCAGGGCCTTTTGCAGGGCCTTCCACCGGCAGGCGGCGAACGTCTTTTGCAGCGCCTCCAGGGCCTTGCGCGCCCGGCCCTCCCGCCCCGTCCGCCTCGAGGTCTCGAGGCGTTCTTCGACCCACGTCGTGTCCGCGCCGCGGCCCGCCGCCTCCGCCAGGAGCCCGGAGGCCTCCTCGACGAGACCGAACGCGAGCAGCATGAGGCCCGCCCCGAGCAGGCGGTCCGGATCGTCGCGGCCGCTTTTCCCAAGCCCGGCCTCCACCCATCCGAGGGGATGGATTTCCCGGAACATGACCGACGTGGAGACGCCCATCGCCTGCACGCGGAGACGGTCCTCCTCGACGCCCTCGATGACCACGTCCCGGCGGGCGGGATCGCCTCCCGCCTTTCCGAGAAGGAGATGCACCTTTTCGTTTTCCTCCGCGGCGCTTTGGAACGTTTCCAGGGCGCTGTCGACGAGGACGACGACGGCGGAGAAATTCCCGGCGCGGGCGAGCGCCGTTTTCGCCACCTCCCCGGAGAGCGAGAGCCTGGCGGCGCGCGTGAGGATCGCTTCGGCCTCTCCGGGATCGAGGGCCCGGACCCTCTCGAAGGCCCGGGCCAGGGCCTCCTCCAGGCGTCGCGCCTCTTCCCTTTTCAGCGCAGCGGTCTCAGCCTCGGTCTGGCCGGTGCGGGCGGAAGCCGCGTCCTCGGCCGCCCTGTCCCGCATCTCTTCGATGCGCGCCGCGAGGCGGTCGGCCTTGCGGCGGATCGCCTCGAACCCGAATCCGCGGCCCTTCTCGAGGAGGGCGAGCGCCCTCTCGAAACGGCCGTCCCCCGCCAGCGCGACCGCGGCGTCTTCGGTCTCCTCCCAGGTCTGCAGGGCGAGGTTCGCGATCCGTCTCACCTCCTCGCGGGCCCGCGGCTCCGAGGGGGTCGCCCGGAATCGCGGCAGGGCGGTGAGCCACAGGTCCATGGCTTTCCCGAAACGCTTCTCCTCGATCCGATCGCGGGCTTGCCGCCGGGCGTCGCGGAAGAGGGAAGCGGCGTGGGCCTCCCTCTCCTTCGACACGGTTTCCAGGATCACCCGGGCGCGCGTGGCCGCTTCCGAGTCGGGGAACGCGTCCACCACGCGCATAAGAAGCGCCCGCGTGCGGTCGAAACGCTGCGGGTGGTTCTCCCAGAAGGAGCGGGCCTCGGCGAGGGCGGAAGACGGCGTCGGACCGGACGCCTCTTCGGTCCGGCGCTTGCGGTTGCGCAGGGTGGCCAGGAGGGTCTCGGCACGCTCGCGGTCGGAGGCGTTTCCGGCCTCCTTCGACAGGCGTTCGAGTTCCCGGATCATGTCGTCGAGATCCATCGATTCGAGGATCTCGAGACGCCGGCTCAGCTCCTTCAGCCGTTGCCGCTCGGCGCGGACCTCCGCCCGTTTCGTTGCCGTGACGTAGAGGTACACGCCGCCCACGGCCAGGAGCGCGGCGAGGACGCCGGCCGCGGTCCAGCGGTGGCGCCGGAGTTTGCGGACGGCCGTCTCGACGACGCCGATGGGCCGCGCGAGGATCGGATCGCCCCTCAGGAACCGCTCGAGATCCTCGGCCACTTCCTCCGCCGATCCGTACCGCCGCCCGGGGTCCTTCTCCAGGCATTTCAGGCAGATCGTCTCGAGGTCGCGCGGGACGCCCGACCGGAGCCTGGAAGGGGGGCGCGGGTCCTGGCTCTGGATCTTCTGGAGGACCTTCAGCACCGTCTTCCCCGAGAAGACGGGACGCCCCGTGAGCCCCTTGTACAGAACGGCGCCGATGCCCCAGACGTCGGCCCGGAAATCGACCCGGGTCCCGCCCGCGGCCTGCTCCGGCGACATGTACTCCAGCGTTCCGATGATCGGACCGCTGGCGGAGGATCCGCGATCGCCTTCCACGTCCTTGGCCAGGCCGAAATCGGTCAGGTAGGGCTCGTTGTCCCGGCCGAGGAGGATGTTCTGGGGCTTCACGTCCCGATGGATGATCCCCTGCCCGTGGGCGTAGTGAAGGGCGCGGGCGCAAAGCGCCAGGATTCCGGCCAGGCTCCGGGGGGAAAGCGTCCGTCGCTCGATCAGATCGAACAGCGTCGTCCCCTCGATGAAGTCCATCGTGAAGTAGAGAAGTCCCTGGGAGACCCCCACGTCGTGCACGGGGACGATGTGGGGATGCCGGAGCCTCGCGACGGACTTCGCCTCGGCGAAGAAACGATCCACCTCGTCCTTCGAGGCCTCGTGGGCGTGGAGAAGGGCCTTCAGGGCCACGGTCTTGCCCAGGCTCTTGTGCCGGGCCTTGTAGACCACGCCCATGCCGCCCCGCGCGATCTCCTCCTGCACGATGTACTTGCCGAACTTCCTCTCCATGGCCTCTCCATTGTACAATCTGCAATCCCCCGGTGGACAGTCGCGGTCGAAAGGCGAGCCCTCGAGCGATGTACATTCTCGGTCTCACCCACCCCATGGCGTGGAACAACGCCGCCTGCCTCCTCGTGGACGGCGAGGTCGCCCTCTTCGTGGAGGAGGAGCGGCTGAACCGGTTCAAGCAGTCCCACGGACTCGCGCCCCTGAAGGCCCTTCAGCGGTGTCTCGAGGAGGCGGGGATCGGGCTCGACGAGGTCGACGCCATCGGCGTCGGCTGGGACGTGGACGCGTGGGAGCGCCGCCGGGACAAGGTCGTGTGGGACTACCAGTTCAAGCAGCTGCCCCTCGAGCCCTCCGACCCGAGAATCCGCTACGTGCGCCATCACCTGACGCACGCCCTCAGCGGATTCGACCCCTCGCCGTTCGACGCGGCCGCCGTCCTCTCCTTCGACGGCACCGGAGAAAACGAATCCGCGCTCCTCGGCTCGTGCAACGGGGACGGCGTGACGGTCCTGGCCACCCTGCATCGCCGCGAGTCATGGGGATACGTCTTCGGGAAACTCACCGAGACGCTCGGCTTCACCCCCCACCAGGACGAGGGGAAGGTCATGGGGCTGGCCGCCTTCGGAACCCCCGATCCCGGCGGCCTCCCCTTCGTCGACTGGGACGCCGACCTCCCCCGCATCGACAAGAAGGCCTTCAAGCGCTACCTGGCGAGCCTGGCCCCGCGCCGGCCCGACGAGGAGATCCGCGACGAGCACCGGGACCTCGCCGCTACCCTGCAGGCCTCCTTCGAACGGGGCCTGATCGCCATGGCGAAGTGGATCCGGCAAAGAACGAAGGTGAAAAACCTCTGCCTGGCAGGGGGATGCGCCCTGAACTGCGCGGCGAACGGCGCCCTGCTCCGCGCCGGCGTCTTCGAGCGGATCTTCGTCCAGCCCGCCTCCCACGACGCCGGCACCGCCCTCGGCGCCGCCCTCTTCGTGCACCGCGAAACCACCGGGAACCGCGCCCCCGCCCGGTTCCACCATCCCTTTTTCGGTCCCCGCTTCTCGACCGAAGACGTCCTGGACCTGCTCGAGAGCACGGGCTGGAAGCGATTCGACGTGGTCGGGAATCCCGCCGCGGAAGCGGCGAGACGCCTCGCCGAGGGGGAGATCCTCGGCTGGTTCCAGGGGCCCATGGAAGTGGGACCCCGCGCCCTCGGCGCCAGGAGCATCCTGGCCGATCCCCGCGACACCGCCCTGCGGGACCGCGTCAACCGCATCAAGGGCCGGGAACCCTGGCGACCCCTGGCCCCCGTCCTGCTCGAGGAGGAACAGGGCCGGTTCCTCGTGGAAACAGCCCCTTCCCCCTTCATGCTCTTCGCCTTCTCCGCTTCCCCCGAGGCCCGCGAGCGCATTCCCGGCGTGGTCCACGTGGACGGCACCGTTCGCGCCCAGATCCTGCGGCCCGAACACCACCCGCGCTTCCACGAGCTGGTCCGCCGCTTCCGGGAGGCGACCGGCGTCGGCGCCGTGCTCAACACCAGCTTCAACGCCCGCGGCGAGCCCATCGTCGCGTCCCCTCGCGACGCCCTCCAGACCTTCTTCTCCACCGGCCTCGACGCCCTCGTCATCGAGGATGTCGTGGTCCGGAAGGCATAAAAAAAGCCCGGCCTTTCGGCCGGGCTCTGGATGACGTGTTGACGTCGATTATTCGCCGCCTTTCGCCTTCTTCTCGGCCTCCTCCTGGACCCACTTGCCGAGCTCTTCCATCTTCTTCGTGAGCTTCTTGCTCAGATCCGTGTTGACGGTTCCCCACTCCTCGCCCATGGCCTCGGCGGCCTTCGTCGAGAAGTCCTTCCAGCTCTCGTACCCGGCGTCCTTGCTCGCCTCGTCCAGGTACTTGTTGAAGTCGACGTCCGCCCGCTTGTCGGAATCCGCCTTCTTCCACGCCTCGACGTACTTGTCCATGGCGCCCATGTACACCTTTTCCACGTCTTCCTTGCCAGGGCCTCCGCCGCATCCGACGAGCGCGAAGCCGACCAGCGCCGTGAGAGAAAGTAGCGCAAACGTCCGCATGATGAAGCTCCTCAAAAAAGGGTTTGAAAACGTTTCTGCCACACTACGTTCTCGTTCCATAAGAAAAATCCGTGCCATTCTGTCGGTTTCCTGAAAAATAACGATAACCTCCATGAATGAAAAGGTTTGCCACATATCACCGTCGAGCGCTTCTCGAACCGTTGTGTAAAATATTTTTCGATTCGGGGAAAGCGTGTAAAACAATCGAAGCTGAAGGCGACCCTCGGTTGAGGTTGCTCGTAGCGCCCTGCGGGGGGACCCCCCCCCCCTCGCCCCCCCCCCCCCCCCCCCCCCCAAGCGGCAGGATTGCCGGTAGCCAGGCAGGTTGATCAGCCACAGCGGGTCTCTCCGCCGGGCCGCCACACGGCAACACGGCGCGGGGGGCGCCGCCACCCACACCCCCCGCCGGGGGGATTCGATCCCCCCGGACCCCCCTCTTCGATGAAGGCCCAGGACCTTTGCAGGGGAGAAGAGAGAAGAGAGAGAGGGGCTTCTGGGGTTTGGGATCCTGTTCCCTTATCACGATTCGGGGTCTGCTGGCGCTCGATGATCCTACACGTCGAGGTCAAGCGAGGCGAAAGCCCCCCATAGAATACGAGGGTCACCCTGGGGTATTTTCTACAGGGTGGGCTATGGAAGGTGGGAAAGACTCATGACTTGCCGACAGCGCGAATGCCTCGGCAAGGACCGGGTTTGTCAAGGAATCGACACGGTGGTATCATCACGCGTGAACTCGCGTGCGCTCCCCGCGAATGCGCTTCCTGGCTTTGGAAGAGGAACCATGATGAACCCCCGGACGGCTTCGGCCCTGCTCGTCCTCACCGCGGCCGGGCTCGTCCTCCTCCTTCCCGCCTGCCTGCCCCACCTCGAAGAAACCGAACGCGAAGCGTGGACCACCTCCGACGTCCCCGGCCATCTCGCCGTCGTCTTCAGCGGCGAGAACGACAGCCGCGAGCTCTCCTACACCTTCTCCAACGACACAGCGGCCGCCGGCTACAGCCTCGCCTGCGTGGCGTTCAACATCCAGCTCACCGCCGGCACCGCCGACATTTCCATCCACCACGGACCCACGGTCCTCGTCCAGACCTCCGGCTCCCCCGGCTTCGGCCCCTGGGCGCGGTTCTACCTCGGCGAGGGCCTCCCCGGCGCGTGGAGCGTCACCGTCAGGACCCAAAACGCCTCCGGCGCCCTCTCGCTCAACATCGACGAGGTCGGAAGCGTCCCCGCCGACCGGAACCGCCTCGAGTACAGCTGCGCCTTCCCGGACACCTGCACGAACCTCGTCAGCCGTAGCGAGCGGTACGCCTTCCAGAATCCGAACACGACGGCGACCTACGCCTTCGAGGCCTCCATCCTCGACAACACGTCCCTCGAGAAGGCCGTCTTCACCGTCCAGGACGCCGCGTCCCCCGCCGCGTCCGTCCAGAGCAACACCTTCAACGGAACGGCCACCCCGACGACCCAGACCGCCTCCGGCACCACGGCGGCCGGCACCGCCGGGACCTGGACCCTCGACATCGACTACACCGACATGGGACTCGACGCGTCCATGCAGGTCACACTGGATTAGCCGGCCGCGCGGGCGGACGTTTCTCGTTTTGGACTGGAGATTCCGGATTTCAGATTGGAGCGGCTGCAACGGGAGATCGACGGCAATCTGAAACCTGAAATCCCTTCCCGTACGTTTGGCCGTGACGGGCTACGAGCATGCGGTTCATCGCCGACCTCCACATCCATTCCCGCTTCTCCCGGGCCACCTCGAAGAAGAGCGACCTTCCCCACCTCCACGCCGCCGCCCAGCGAAAGGGCATCACCGTCCTCGGCACGGGGGATTTCACCCACCCCGCCTGGCTCGAGGAACTCCGCGAACATCTCGTCGAGGCCGAGGAGGGGCTCTTTCGCCTCGACGACGGCCTCGCGAAACCGGCCGAGGAGGACGTCCCCTCCGCCTGCCGCAACCCCGTGCGGTTCCTCCTCACCGCCGAGATCTCCAACATCTACAAGAAAGACGGTCGCACGCGGAAGAACCACAACCTGCTGCTCGCCCCAAGCCTCGAGGAGGCGACCGCCATCCACGCCGCGCTGGACCGGATCGGCAACGTCCGCTCCGACGGACGACCCATCCTGGGCCTGGACGCGAAGGATCTGCTCGAGATCGTCCTCGAGAACGCCCCCGGCGCCTGCCTCATCCCGGCCCATGTCTGGACGCCGTGGTTCTCCCTCTTCGGCTCCAAGTCCGGTTTCGACGCCCTGGAAGAGTGTTTCGAGGACCTCTCGGACCACATCTTCGCCCTGGAGACCGGGCTTTCCTCCGACCCGCCCATGAACTGGCGGCTCTCCGCCCTCGACGGATACACCCTCGTCAGCCACTCCGACGCCCACTCCCCCGCCAAGCTCGGACGGGAAGCCGACCTCTTCGACACCGGACTCTCCTACCCCGCCATCCTGGAATCCCTTCGCACGCGGAAAGGCTTCCTCGGCACCGTCGAGTTCTTCCCCGAAGAAGGCAAGTACCACCTCGACGGCCACCGGAAGTGCGGCGTCTGCCTGCGGCCCGATCAGACCGCCTCCCACGGCGGCCTCTGCCCCGCCTGCGGGAAACCCGTCACCGTGGGCGTGATGAACCGCGTGCTCCAGCTCGCCGACCGGCCCGAGGGAACGCGCCCCGAAGGCGCCCCCGGATTCCAGAGCCTCATCCCCCTGCCCGAGGTCCTGAGCGAATGCGTGGGCACCGGACCCGCCACCAAGAAGGTCGGAAGGGTCCTCAGCGCGATCCTGGACAAGGTGGGACCCGAGATGAACGTCCTGAGGGACGCGCCGCTAGAGGCCGTGGCGAGGGCCTCCTCCCCGCTGGTCGCGGAGGCGATCCGGCGGATGCGCGAGGGGAAGGTCTTCCTCCAGGGAGGATTCGACGGGGCGTTCGGCGTGGTCAAGGTCTTCGCGCCCGGGGAGAAGGAGGCGCTGGCCGGGCAGACCACCCTGTTCGACCTGCCCCGGTCCGCGCCGGCGCTCGTCGCCGAACCCCCGCCCCCCCCTCCCGTCGAGGACCTGCCCCTCCTCTCGGGCCGGCCCGAGAGAAAACCCCCGGCCGGCGGCGTCGAGGCGGGACTCAACGACCGGCAACGGGAAGCGGTCCGCCACGACGAGGGCCCCTTGATGATCTCGGCGGGACCGGGGACGGGCAAGACGAGAACGGTGGCCCATCGCATCGCCCGTCTCGTCCGGGAAGGCGTCGCGCCCGCGGAACGGATCCTTTCGCTGACGTTCACCAACCAGGCCGCGAAGGAGATGCAAGAAAGGCTCCGCGTCCTGATGCCCGCCGGCGAGGCGCGGAAGGTCTCCGTCTGCACGTTCCACGCGCTCGCGGCCCGCCTCCTCCGGGATGTCCGGGACCGCCCCTTCACCATCCTGGGAGACGTCCAGGCTTCCGGGCTTCTCGAGGAGACCGTGAAGGCGTCGGGGAAGAAGCCGAAAGGACGCAAGGGCCTGGCGTCCCGCATCCGCGAGGCGAAACGAGACGCCCTCCTTCCCGAGGACATGGAGACGGACCCCCGCTTCGGGCCGGAACTCGCTTCCTGCGCCCGGGCCTACCGCGAGGCGCTGGACCGGCGGGATGCCCTGGACTTCGACGACCTTCTTCTCGAGACCGTCCGTGCGTTGCGCGAGGACCCCGGCTTCCTCGCTTCCGTGCGGGAGCGGTTCCCCTGGATCACGGTGGATGAATACCAGGACATCAACCGGTGCCAGTACGAGCTGCTGGGCCTTATGGCGCCTCCGGGCGCCAACCTCTGCGTCATCGGGGACCCGGACCAGGCCATCTACGGCTTCCGCGGGGCCAGCCCGGCCTATTTCGAGCGCTTCCTCGAGGATCAAACGGGCGCGAAGACGGTGCGCCTGCAGACCAACTACCGGTCCAGCGACGTCATCCTCTCCGTTGCCGGCCAGGTCATGGAGAAGGGCGGACGGTCCCGCGCCGAGCGGGTCTCCTCGGGCCTTCCCGGGGACCGCATCGTGATGCCGGTGCTGGCGTCCGAAAAGGCCGAGGCGGAGTTCGTGGTCCACACGATCGAGAAGGAGATGGGCGGCGTCAGCTTCTTCAGCCGCGACAGCGGCAGGGTGGGCGAGGGAGCGCCGGATGCGGAGCGGGGGTTCTCCGATTTCGCCGTTCTCTACCGGACGGAGGCCCAGGGGGAGGCCGTGGAGGAGGCGCTGAGGAGATCGGGCATGCCCTTTCACCGCGCCGGGGCGAACCGGCTTCTCGACAAGCCCGCCTACCGCGCCCTGTACGACGTCCTCGCGGCGCGCGACGCCCCGCCCGGAGAGCGCGTGGCGGACGCGCTGCTCGATCTCTCCCGCGAGCTCGAGGGCGAGAGGGCGGAAGCGGCCCGGGAACTCGCGGCCACCGCCGGGCCCTTCGGCAGGGATCGGGAGGCCTTCCTGACGCACCTCGCCCTGGGATCGGAGGTGGACGCCCTGGACCTGAAGGGCGACCGCGTGTCCTGCATGACCATGCACGCCTCGAAAGGGCTCGAATTCCCCGTCGTGTTCCTCCTGGGCGTCGAGGACGGGGTGATCCCCTTGAAGTTCGGCGACCGGTGCGATGACGTGGCGGAGGAAAGGCGGCTCTTCTTCGTGGCCGTGACCAGGGCCATGAAGAGGCTCTACCTCTGCCGGGCGAAGAAAAGGAGGCGGTACGGCCGCGTGGGGGAGAATCCCCCGAGCCCCTTCCTGAAGGACATCGAGAAGCGGCTGACCGAGTCTGCCTCCCTCCCCGCGGGAAAACGGAAAAGAGCCGCCGGACCGAAGCAGCTGGGTCTCTTCGACGAGCCGTCTGCGCTGTAGGAGGTTTCGGGTGCCGCCGGGCGGGGATTGTGGATTTCAGCCGTCAGATGAAGAAGGGATGACCGTTTCACACGGATCGAAATCGCATTTTCCTGAATTCCGGCTCCAAAAATACGAAAAAGAGAAGACCCTAACTTACTTCCACCGCGAATGGCTCGTTCGAGGTATAATGCAAGGTCGAAGCTCGGCATGGCCGGGAATTGTCAAATCGTCAACGTTCCGGTCTTCGATTCGTTTCCGGAGAACATCTTGACGAGCCACCGATTCGAGCCCGCCCGTGCCGGAAAAAGGAGGGGGAGGATGCCGGAGGTTTCCCCCCTGCTCCTTGCGATCCTTTCGGTCGTTGCGGCGGTGCCCACGGAAGCGCTTGCCGCGGAAACCCCCGCCGCGAAAGCCCGCGTCCTCGGATCTTCCTTTTCCGGGCCTCCGGCCCCCGCCCCCGGAAGCGGCCTGGTCGTGGCCACGGATCTCGAGGCCGGGGACCCCTTCGCCCCGCTTCTCGCCATGGCGGTGAGGCTCCTCCGGCCGAAGAAGGTCCTGACGTTTCAGAGAGACGATCTCTCGACGGTCCGGGCCGAGATGGAAGCCCTTCGCCCCGAATACGTTCTGATCGTGACCTCCCCCGAGACGATCGATTTGACCTTCCATCTCGGGGCAACCGCCTTCTCGATGGCGCTGGACGACGATCCCTTCCCGGACTTCCTCCTGGGATACCTCACGGGAGCGACCCCGCAGGAAGCGATTCGTTTCCTGGAGGCGGGCAGTCGGACACGGTCCAGGCGATCGCCGCGCACGTTCGTCGAGATGGACTACGGCATCGCGTCCCATCTCTCCCCGTGGCGGAAACCCTCCTGGTGTCCCCGCATGAAAGGTTGCCGCATCGTTCACGCGGATCCGAAGCTGCTCCACGAGAACCGCGGCATCCTGGAGGGCGCGGGCATCCTGCTCCTGGACGGAGAGGGTTCCCCGTGGGGGATCGATTCCGGCATGGATTCCGTTTTTCTCCGGGATGCTGCCTTGCGACTGCATCCCGCCGTGCTTCTGTCCGGGGCGGACCGTCTGGGGACGGTGGATTACTACTACCCCGACGGCGTGAAGGCGCGTTCTCGTCGCATCGCACCGGCGGAGTCCTTCTGCCTCGCCGCGATCGCGCGGGAGGCGTCCGCCCTCGTCCTCCCGCTGGGTCCGGGTTCGCAAGGGTTGGCGGAGCAGGAACTCGAATCCCTATGCGTGTTCGGATCTTCCGTCGGCGAAGCGCGAAAGCGCGTGATGGACGCCGCCGTCACGGCGTCGGGTCTCGAGGACGCGCGCGATCTGCTCGACACGGGCGCGTGGGAGGCGCCGGAAAAGACGCCTCCGCTGTCGAGGGCCTTCTCCCGGGCCGTCTTCGGGGATCCACGTTTTGCGCCCTATCCTGGAGGCCTTTCACGGGATCTGGTGCACGTGAAGGTCGAGAAGGAGGAGGATTCGTTCCAACTCTCGTTCGTCCTGCTCGATCCCTCCCGTCTTCGCACGTTCACGGAATTTTTTTCCACGAAAGACCCGCGGGATCGAGTATGCTTCACGGTGGGGATCGACGTGGAGGAAGGCGAAGCGATTCCCTCGACGCTGAGCGTTCTGGACGTCAAAGCGGGCAAGAGACACCCGAAGATCGCACGCCTGCGGGCGGCCTGGGAACGCAGGGGGCAGGAGATCCTTCTTCACGTGGAGATCGTGATGACGAATCTCGGCGGGCAACGTCCGTTTCGCGACGTTTCGAGGGTGGAGGGCGACCTCGTCCTCGGGCAGGAAAAATGACGATCAGTCACATTCGACCAAAACGAAAGGACTGGGAGGCATCCCAGTCCTTCGTGATTGCGCCCGGGAGGATTCGAACCTCCAACCTCCGGATTCGTAGTCCGTTACTCTATCCAATTGAGCTACGGGCGCTTCAGCCGGTCTGCCATACGGCAAACCGACTTTTCCCCAGGCCCGAAGCTACCAGATGCAGGGAAGGGCGTCCACAAAATCCTTTCTTTTTCTTTTTGTAAACGGTCTTCACATATGTAAAGCTGGTTGACATGATTTTCCCCGGTGGACAGGCTGTTTTGATGCCGGGAAGTGTGACCTTGAAAAGTTGAACATGACCTTTTGTTTTTTGATGAATCTTCAGGATATTCAAAGAGAATGCCTCAAAAACTTCAATCATGAAGAAGTCCTATGTAACGTGTTTTCCCGATGATTCACGCGGATTTGGACCCTTTTTTGCGTTGGATGGATAATGATCGACTCCTGGGAGGGACGTCGAAGAAAATTTTCAGGCGCGCGGGAATCGCCGAAGCGAACCCGCCGGGTCCGGGTTGAATAAGGTAAGGAAGGGTTCCAAGGAGGTTGGACGTTCGATGCGTCGTTTCCTGGCTCGATTGATCTCGGAAGAAGAGGGTCAGGCCATGGTGGAGAGGGCGATCATCGCTGCTTTCTTCACCTTGATGATCCTGGCGTCCATGCGGTTCGTGGTGGACGGGATCGTGAGCTACTACGCGTACGTGTCGGCCATCGTGTGTCTTCCGATCCCCTGAAAACCGGAAGCGATGGGTTCGCGGAGACGAGCATTCCCGGCGCGTCGCCGGAGGACGGATTTTGGAGGTTCCACCAGATGATGAGATTCGGTCGCAAGGAGAGGAAACGGGGCCAGACGATGACGGAGTACATCATCATCGTCGCGCTCATTGCGATCGCGAGCATCGCGATCGTGACGATCTTCTCCAACCAGATCCGGGCGCTGTTCTCGGGGTCGGCCCAGCAGCTGGCGGGGAATGAATCCGCAGAGGCCGAGGACCTCACGGACGGCGCCGGCGATGTGACGGAGAGGGAGGACTTGACCGACTGGACACCGGCGGGCGGAAGCTAGCCATCTGTCATTCTGACATCCAGGCGGTGGATTTCGTACTGCAGGCGAACTGCGTGCTCGTCGACCGACTTCCAGCCCGCGGGGAGACATGACGCACCAGGAAATCTTTCAGCTCGTCTCGTTCATCGCGTTGTTCCTCTTGCTGGTGGTGTGCGCCTACACCGACATCACGAGGAACAAGGTCTACAACTGGTGCACTCTTCCGGCGATGGGGCTGGGGCTGGCCCTGGCCTACCTGGGCGGGGGGGTGCGTGCGGAGCCGGGGTTCAACCTGGTCACCAGCGGCGCGGGACTTGCGCTGGGGGGCGGGATCTTCCTCCTGTTCTGCCTCTTCGGGGGCATCGGGTTCGGGGACGTGAAGCTGATGGGAGCGGTGGGGGCGCTGGGGGGGTTCCCGTTCGTGCTCAGCTCCCTGCTCTATTCCTCCATGGTGGGGTTCTTGATCGCGGCCGGCCTTCTCATCTGGCGGGGGCGCCTGAAGGAGGGCCTGCTCCGGAGCGCGAAGTTCGCCTTCCGGTGGAGGCGGGAGAAGAAGGCCCTCCAGGAAGCCGATGGGGAGAAGGACGGCGCGCGCCGCGCCCCGGACACGATCCCTTTCGGCGCGGCCATCGCGTTTGGCACGATGTGGGCCTTCGTTCTCTCCGTGCCGGCGCGCTGACAGGGGCGTTGAAATTTTCAACAGATCGGAAGCCATGAACGTATCCAGAAAAGAAGCCGGGAAGACGCGTCCGGGCGGGGACGGGGAATCGGGGGCGGCCATGGTGGAGTTCGCCCTGGTGTTTCCCGTGCAGCTTCTGGTTTTTCTGCTCGGGCTTCAGCTCTGCCTCATCGTCATGGCGAAGCAGCTCGTCAACTACGCCGCCTTCTGCGCGGCGCGCGCCTACATCGTGCGCGAGCCGGAGGAGGACGCGGCGGCCATCGCGCTGACGCCGATCGGGGGCCTGGCCACCGACGGGAAGACGTATCCTTCGGTGGACTTTCCGGGATGGGCGGGATCGGGCGAGCCGAACCTGGACGTTCTCTCGCAACGGGCCCGGGAAAAGGTCGACGTCGAGGTCCTGGAATCCATGGAGACGTACGGCCAGACGGAGGAGGGGCGGGTCGTGGTGGAGGTGCGTTTCGCGTATGAGATGATGATTCCCCTGGCGAACTGGGTGATCTACTACGGTCTCGACGCCATCCACCCGGGGCTGGTCCATTTCATGCCCCTGAGCGAGTGCGGGTCGTACGAGAAGCGGACCATGGAATCGGACGAGGACTCGATCCCGGAGGACGCCATCGGGGTTCTCGTCGGCGACGTGCCGCACATCGTGCTCACCGAGAAGGGGGTCATGCCGTCCTACCAGCGCCTCGACGGCGAGATCATCTCGAAGACCTTTCCCCATGACGTGTGCGACCTGACGTACTACTTCCCGGAGCTGGACCAGCGATGAAGCCGAGGAGGAGAGCATGCGGGCGATGAGTAGCGGACACGGGACGAGGGGCTCGGCGGTGGTGGAGCTGGCCATCCTGCTTCCTCTGTACGCCCTGGTCATTCTCGCGACCCTCTATCTGGGGTACGGGTGGCTGGTGCACCAGGAGGAGACCGAGTCGAACCTCTACGCCGCCCACATCCCGAACAACCAGTTCTCCCGCAGCGACTTCTCCGAGCTGTTCTACGTGGCCTACGAGGGGAATCCGGCCCAGACCGAGGACAATCCGGGCCACGAGGACCGGCAGGTCTTTTCCGGGGACAATCCGGCGTCCGGCAACGACGAGATGGACTTCCACGACATCCTCCAGGAGCTCTCCTACACGTTCTGGGGCGGTTTCGAGATGCAGGGCGGGACGCTGGTCTGGACGAACCGCGGCGGCAAGAACGCCGTCGGGCGCCACATCGAGGAACACGAGATCATGGAGCCCGACTGCCTCGACTCCATGGCCTGGATGCTCAACGGCTGGGTCACGCGGAACGAGGTCGAGACCCGTTACGACTACAACCCCGCCCTGCTCGGCGGGATGAACGCGGATGCGGGGCCCGCCGCAGGCGACGTCTCGGGGACGCGGTTCGAGCCCCTCGAGATCACCACGCACGTGGACGCCCTGGTGAGGGGCAACAAGGTCAACCCCATGGTGAACGGCAAGCGGGGCGTGAGCTCCGAGATCTACGATCTCATCGAGCAGTGGGGCGACAGCGAGAAGATGGAAGGGTACCCCGACTTCGGCGGGACCCGGAAGTTCTGGGACCAGGACTACCGGCCGGACCTTCCTTGACGGGGAGATCCGGACGGGCGTCCGCGCCGTCCTGGGGGCCCTCGGGAGACCTCGACATGCGAAACTTCCTGCGAAGGCTCTGGTTCGAGGAGAAGGGACAGGGGCTTCTCTTCGGCGTGGTGAGCATCTTCATCCTCTGCCTCTCCACCGCCATGGTCTACAACCTCGGGGAGGTCACCTCCACGAAGATGAAGGTCCAGGTCGCGGCGGACTCGGCGGCCACCGCCGGCGCGCTCATCGAGGCGGACATCGCCTCGGCCATGGCCTGGATGAACGACGGGATGGCCTACCTCTACTATCACATGATGCGCTACGCCGTCGACCTCACCGTCTACGGCACCCTCCGGGAGTTCAAGCACCATCACGAGGGGTTCCAGGGCGACCCGATCCTGGCCTTCCCCCAGATCACCGACGAGCAGCTCGGCGTGACGGACGTCGAGGCCAAGTTCGATCGCGCCTACGATCTCGCGGAGCACTGGATCCCCAAGGGGGAGGACTGGCTGGAGCGGATCTCCTCCATCGAGGAGGGGATCCTGATCGCCGGCCCCATCATGATGAAGCAGGAGATCTTCCGCGTGGCCCGGGAAGCCGGCGCGGAGTACGTGACGATCTGGCCCGACATCGAGCTCTGGAACGGGACCGACGACGAGCTGACCATCCTCATCGAGAAGCTGGGCTCCGGCTGGCGCCTCACCGCGAGCAACGGCTACATGTGCGAGGTCATCAAGACCGGCCCCGAGGCGTGGCAGATCACGGTGAACACGGGGCTGGTGGTGAACCTGGGCAAGGTGGACGACGATCCCCTGACCTACGAGATCTCGACCAGCAACGGCACCCAGCTGCGCGCCACGAAACTCCCCGGCATCGGCTGGGCCGTGACGGGCACCGCCGGCGGAAAGTCCGTCTCCTTCACGCCCACCCCGGCCTACGGGGAGGGGTCGTACCGCATCACCTCCGGCGGGAGCTCGGCGGTCGTCCGCCCCGGGGCCGGCGGCACCGAGATGCTCAAGAACGGCTCCTGGGTCCCCCTCGAGAACCAGGATTCCATCAACGTGGGCGGCACGGAGATCCCCATCAACCACACGGGAGCCATCAAGGCCGGGGAAGCCGACATCTACCTGCCGGGATCGCTCGGAAACCCCCACGCGCGCGTCGAGCTGAACGACACCGAGATCGTCCTCAAGGAGGACGACGTCGACCTCTACGCCCACATCGGCATGGCCGAGGTGAGGATCGAGGAGAACGAGGTGGTGGTCAACCGCCTCAGCAACCTCTACCACGCCGACGGCAAGTGGCGGACCTGGATCCACAAGGGGCGACGCCACGCCACGGGAGGCCTCTGGCGGCACCGCATGACCGAGGAAACGTCCACCATCTGGACCTACGAGTACCGCAAGCAGGGCCCCCACTTCACGACCGAGCCGGAGTACAAGCGCTTCGGCTACATCCACGCCATCCTGGACAACGAGAGCTTCGATCCCGTGAATCCCGTCCCGGAAGAAATCTGGCCTTCGTGGACCAAGTGGTTCTCCCCCGAGCAGGGGCGGGCCCCCCACGCGGATTCGCGGGAACCGGGCGACGAGACCACCTACCACCAGACACGAACCTGCTGGCATCCCAAGGACCTGTGGTGCCCCAAGCACGGCCTCCATTGCCCGGGGAACCCCACAAGGCCCTGCGGGTACTGGCACGAGGACGACGAGTTCGGCAACGAACAGACGATCCCCTGCCCCTGCTGCAACCGGAACGACGGGCCCCACGGATACTACCACCAGCTGGGAACGGACTACGACGGAGACGGCAAGACGGACGTGCGCTTCTTCCAGTACGACTCCCGCGACCACCCCCTCCGGCGCCGGACGAATCCCCTGATCAACGATCCTTCCCAGGATCCGCCCTGGGACCTGCAGGCGATCCGGCTCCGCCAGGTCGCCCGGCCCAAGGTCCTGACCGAGTACTTCTTCGCCTTCCAGACCAACGTGGGATGCTACATCGGCCCCCAGGACGACGATCCCGCCCAGCTCCTCTTCGAGGACCCCCCCTGGGGCTACTTCGCCGTGGCCAGCGCGCGTCCCGCCTTCCTCGATGCCGGCTTCGAGATTCCCGGCTTCGAGAACGCCCTCGTCTTCCGGCGCACCTTCGAAACCATCGAGGAGCGGGAGGACTGGCTCGAGTATTCCTCGGCGAACCTCTACGAGCCCAACTGGCTGGCCCGGCTCAGCTCCTCACGCAGAACCATCAAGCCGGAGGACCTCGACGTCCTCCCCGGCGTCGAGATGCCCGTCAACTGGATCTACAAGGGCATGGCCTGGGAAGCCAACTGGCGCACCGAGTACAACGGCCTCCCCGACCCCTCCGTGAACAAGCGCCTCCGGGACATGTTCCGCCCCGAAAGCGTCGACGACTTCTTCGACCCCGTCCACCTCGTCGGCACGCGCGAGGACCCCTTCCGGGGATCCCGCTTCGACCTCTCCGACATCGGTCTCGAGGACGTGGTGAAGCACTGACGGTCCGGTGGAATGTCGATGCCGGCATGGCCTGTCGGGGATTTCAGTTTTCCGTTTTCAGATTCCAGATTCCAGATTCCAGCAGGATCTTGGACGTTGCATGGAAGACGGCGCGAAAGACAAACCGAACGAGCCCGGCGCGACGCCCCCCGCGTCCGCCGAGGGGTCCGAGGATTCCGGGATGCCGGTGACGGGGTCCCGGGCGGTGCTTCGCATCGGCTTCATCGGCCTCGTCGCCCTCGGCACCGTCCTGCTCGGGTCCTGGCTGGCCGGCCCCCTGCCCGGCCTGCCCGATCCCCTGCGCGCCTTCCGCGGGCGAAAAGCGCCTTCCCCGGATCTTCCCCAAGGGTTCCGCGTGCTGTCCGGAGACCGCGCCGTCGCCTCGGACCCCGTCTTCATCAACGGCCGGGAATACGCCAGCGCCCGTTTCGTGTCCGAGCGCCCTGCCGCGACCGTGATCATGGAGTACGCGGCCTCCCTCCGGAAGGCCGGATTCTCCCTGATGCCGGGGCGGGGAGGGCGGGGGCGCGACGACGGGAATTTCATCCGCTTCTCGGCCGAGGGGCAGGCCATGCTCGCGGCGCGGGACCTCGCGGGACGTTTCCTGGGGATCGTGGCCTTCGAGAACCCGGGGGGGGCGGGCTGCTCGTACCTCGTCACGCGCGATCCCGAAGGCAGCCGGGAGGAACCCAGGGTGGACGGCGACATCCGGGGAACCGACCCCCCCGGGGTGGTCCGGCCCCCCGCTTCCGTGCGAGAATACTGCGTCGAGAGGAAGACGCCCTCCCCGTCCGTGCTGAGCCTGTACTGGTCCGAGGCCACGGCGGGGATGGTCGAGGAGATCTACCGGGCCCGGATGGCCGAGAAGGGATGGTCGGAACCCGAGGAGGTTCGCCCGGCGCTCGAGGGGCGGGTGCGGGGGCGCCAGATCTGCTTCCGGCGCGGGGGCGAGCTCTGCATGGTGCAGGTGGACGCCGAGGAAACCCGCGAGCGCGGCTGCTGGGTGACCCTGATGTACCGGCGCCGGCCGCGATGAGGAAACCTGGCGAAATGCGGGAACATGAAGTTTTTGTACATCTTGAGGGGAGGGAAATTCGAAAAGGGTCTTCCCCCCTTTCCGCTTCCCCCCTTTCCTGTTTCCAGCCACCCTTCTTGCCGGTTTGAGGTGGCGCTTCACTGATAGGGAGGTCCGATGCGAAAGAGCACGCTGGCTCTGGCGTTCGCCGTGGTCCTGGCCGTGTTGGCCGTGGTGGGGGTTCGCCAGTACCTGACCCGGGAGAAGAAGGAGATCGAGAAGGAGCGCAAGACGTCCATGATCCTGATCTCCGCCGAACCCATCGGCGACGGCGAGCGGGTGCGCCCCTCCCAGATCAAGGCGTTCGAGATCCCGAGCAGCATGCTGCTCAACGAGATGATCCTGGAATCGGAGAAGGATCTGGTGGTGGGGAAGAAGGCGCGCAAGGCCATCGATCGCGACCGCCTTCTCCTCCAGCCCTATTTCCTGGAGAGAGCGCCGACGCAGAGGGTGGCCATCCGGCCGGGGATGCGAATCGCCAGCCTGGCCGTGAACTCGGTGAGCGGCGTCTCGGGCCTGATCTCCCCCGGCGACTACGTGGACGTCATCTGGACCGCCCACGGGACGGCCGAGGGCGGAGGCGCGGGCCTGGAATCGACGAGGACCATCATCACCCAGGTCCAGGTCTTCGCCGTCGAGGACGTGACGACCGTCGGGTACCGCGCTTCCCGCCGGGGGCGCGGCCCCGGCGCCTCCTATTCCACCGTCACGCTCCTTCTCTACCCGATGGAGTGCGAGCTGATCACCTACGCCGCGGGTCACGGGAAGGTCACCCTGGTCAAGCGGGGCGCCACGGACACCAGCATCCCGGTCCTCTCGGGGGTCGACGCCAGCACCGTGGACGACCGCATCGCCGACGCGAAACGCGTGCGCGAGCGGGGGGGGGAGGGGAAATAAGAAAGATCCGTGGAGCGAGAGCCATGCCGTATCTCTGGATGAACGACGAGGAGGGCGGGACCCTGACGTTCCCGCTCACCAAGCAGATGTTCACCATCGGCAAGCGCAACGGGAACGACCTGGTGCTGGACCGGACGAACATCTCGAGACAGCACGCCCGGATCTACTGGCGCAACGGGGGGTTCTACCTCCAGGATCTCGGAAGCCGCAACGGAACCTACCTCAACGGCGCGCGGGTGACTTCCGAGGTGCGGATCGCCGACGGGGCGCGGATCCGCCTGGCCGACACGGAGCTGATCTTTGCGGAGGAGAACGCGGCGCCGGCCCCCGCCGCGGCGCCTTCGCAACCCGCCCGGCCCCAGCCGGAGAACTTCTCGCCTCCCGCGCCCTCCGGGAAGAAGATCGCCGGGCCTTTGAAGAAGCGGATCCACGTGCAGCTGGTCAAGGACATGGACCTCAAGCACGTGGACTTCAGCAAGCACTCGGAGGAGGAGATCCGCCGGAAGGCCATCGACGCCACCTGGATGATCGTGCGCGAGTACAACCAGGAGATTCCCGAATGGGTCTCCCGCGAGCGCCTGGTCAAGGAGGTCGTGGACGAGGCCCTGGGCCTGGGGCCTCTGGAGGACCTTCTGGCCGATCCCGAGGTGGACGAGATCATGGTGAACCGGGCGGACCAGATCTTCGTGGAGCGCCGCGGCCGGCTGGAACTGACCGACCTCGAGTTCATGGACAACGGCCAGGTGCTCTCGGTGATCCGCCGGATCCTGGCGCCCATCGGCCGGCGCATCGACGAGTCCTCGCCCATGGTGGACGCCCGCCTCAAGGACGGCTCCCGCGTCAACGCCATCATCCACCCCCTCGCGCTGACGGGCCCCTCCATCACCATCCGGAAGTTCGCCAAGACCCCCTTCACCATCGACGACCTCGTCGCCTTCGGGACGCTGACGAAGAACATGGCCCGGTTCATCGAACTGGCCGTGAAGAACCGCATGAACATCTGCATCTCGGGCGGCACCGGCTCGGGGAAGACGACGACCCTCAACGTCGTGTCGGCCTTCATCCCCCGGAGCGAGCGAATCGTCACCATCGAGGACGCGGCGGAGCTGAAACTCCCCCAGGAGCACGTCGTCTCCCTGGAAGCCAAGCCCCCGAACATCGAGGGCAAGGGCGCGATTCCCATCCGCAAGCTCGTGATCAACAGCCTGCGCATGCGGCCCGATCGCATCATCGTGGGCGAGTGCCGCGGCGGCGAGGCGCTGGACATGCTCCAGGCCATGAACACGGGCCACGACGGCTCGCTCACCACGCTGCATGCCAACAGCCCCCGCGACGCGTTGAACCGTCTCGAGACCATGGTGCTCATGGCCGGCATGGAGCTCCCCTCCAAGGCCATCCGCGACCAGGTGGCCTCGGCCATCAACGTCATCTTCCACGAGGCGCGCCTTCCCGACGGCAAGCGCAAGATCACCCAGGTAAGCGAGATCACGGGCATGGAGGGCAACGTCATCACCATGCAGGACGTCTTCAAGTTCCAGCAGCGGGGCTACGGGCCCCAGGGGGAGGTGGTCGGCGATTTCGTGCCCACGGGCGCCGTCCCCAAGTTCGTCCACGAGCTGCGGGCGCGCGGGATCCAGGTGGACATGAACATGTTCAGGTGAGCCCATGGAAACCCTGATCCTCATCCTGGTCTTCGGGGCGGCCTTCCTCTTCGGGGTGGGCGGGATCTTCCTCTTCGCCCGGGGCTGGGAGTCCTACGAGGAGAAGTACGTGAAGGGCTCCGAAGGCACCCTGGAGGCGATGTACCTCACGATTCCCCCCCAGCACGTGGCCTACCTCTCGATCCTTTGCTTCATCATCCTCTTCGCCGTCTTCACCGCCGTCTTCTCCCAGGTGGCGGTCGGCATCATCGCCGGGATCCTCGGCCTGCCCGTGCCGATGCTGGTGCTGCGCATCCTGAAGAACCGGCGCGACAAGAAGTTCGGCTTCCAGCTGGTCGACGCATTGATGAACATGGGCAATTCACTGAAGGCGGGCTTCAGCCTTCCCCAGTCCTTCCTCCAGATCGAGCGCGAGATGGAAAACCCCATCGCCCAGGAGTTCCGCCTGCTCAACCAGGAGATCCGGGTGGGCCTCCCCCTGGAGGAAGCCCTGCGCCATCTCCACGACCGCATGCCCTCCGAGGATCTGGACCTGGTGGTCACGAGCATCGTCATCTCCCGGGACCTCGGCGGCAACCTCACCGAGATCTTCGACAACATCGCCGAGACCATCCGGGACCGGCACGTGGTGGAGGGCAAGATCCGCGCCCTCACCGCGCAGGGGAAGCTGCAGGGCATCATCATGGTCCTGCTCCCCTTCGTGGTGGGGATCGCCGTGCACCTCATCGATCCCAAGCTCATCGAGCCCCTCTACAAGGAGGAGGCGGGCTGGGCCCTTCTGGCGGGGCTGATCGTCGCCACCGTCGCGGGCTATTTCTGGATCAGGAAGATCGTCACCATCGACGTGTAGGAGCGCCATGCCGGAATTCTGGATCTACGTCGCGGTGGGTTTCGCCACCTTCCTGGTGACCTGGTCCATCATGGAGATGTACCGGGAGTTCATGCACGGGGGGGCCTTCCAGGCGGGCCCCTCCACCGAGCTCCAGTTCTTGCCCTTCCGCTACACCCTGCCGCTCGGGCGCGCGGCCGGCGTCCCCCTGGCGCGCTTTTCGGCCGGGCTGGAGATCCGCAAGAAGGCCGACGAGTCGAGCTCCCTCTATCTCGCCTTCCGGAAGAAGATCGGCCGGCTGCTCATGGCCGCCGGGAACCCCGGCCCCATGACGCCGGACGAGTTCGGCGGGCTCATGATCGTGTGGTCCATCATCGGCCTCGTCACGGGCGTGGCTTCCTGGGCCCTCGCCCAGACGATCGACCCGAACGACCTGCCGCGGTTCTTCTACGTGCTCTTCACCGAGGGCTCGATCCTCCTCATCCCGCTTTTCCCCCTTCTCGGCCTCTTCCTGCCCCTCATCTGGCTCCGGGACACCATCCGGACCCGCCACAAGCTCATGCGGAAAAAACTCCCCTACGCCCTGGACCTGCTCACCCTCGGCGTGGAGGCCGGCCTCGACTTCACCGCCGCCCTGCAGCGCATCGTCGACAAACTGGGCAAGAGCCCCCTGGCCGAGGAGTTCGCGCGCATGCTCCAGGAGATCCTCATGGGGCGGAACCGCGCCGAGGCCCTGCGGGACACGGGGCAACGGAACAACCTTATGGACCTGACCTCGGTGGTGGGCGCGCTGGTCCAGGCGGACGAGCTGGGGGCGCCGCTGGGGCCGATCTTGCGGATCCAGGCCGAACAGATCCGGGTGCGGCGGTCCCAGTTCGCGGAAGAAACCGCCATGAAAGCCCCCGTGAAGATCATCTTCCCCCTGGCGTTCTGCATCTTCCCCGCGACCATCCTCATCATCGTGGGGCCGATGGCCATCCGTTACGTCCCCGTACTCCTTGGCTGAGAGCCCGCATCGACGGTCCGGAAAAAAAAGAGTAGAGTAATGAAGCGCGTCCACCTCTACCGCGACGGGCGCTGGATCGCCGGCCCCCTCGACCAGGCGGAGACCTTCCGGGAGAAGAACCGGGGGCTTCTGGGACGGGACGCCCTGGACCCCGGCACGGGCATGGTGATCGAGCGTTGCGGCATGATCCACACGTGGTTCATGCGGTTTCCGATCGACGTGATGTTCCTGTCGCGCCGCGGCCGCGTCGTGAAGGTCAGGCACGAGGTGAAGCCCTTCCGCATCGCGTGCGCGCCGTTTGCGCACCGGACGGTGGAGATGCCGGCGGGGCTCGCGCATGAGCTCGGGCTTGAAAGGGGGCAGAGCGTGGAACTGCGAAACGAGGGCCCGGGCGCCGGGGGCGTAGGGGACGATCTCGACGGCGGGAGAGAAGCATGAACGGGGAGCCGAACGACACGCCGAGACTGGTGATCCTCACGGGCAAGGACCGCGGCCGGGAACTCGAGCTCGCTAGAGACGGGCTGGTGATCGGCCGGACGAAGGATGCGGATCTGGTCGTGAAGGACAAGTCCATCTCCCGGCGGCACGCGATGTTTTCCCGGGCCCCGGGCGGATGGACGGTGAGGGACATGGGAAGCAAGAACGGCGTGAGGGTGAACAACCGGCAGGCGTCGGAACAGGGACTGCTGAACGGGGACGTGGTGACGGTCGGGGGCATCAAGTTCAAGTTCCTCGATCCGGCCTCCGGCGTCGCGCCGCCTCCGTCGCCGGCGCCTCCGTCGCCCGCGCCGCCTCCGCCTCCCTCGCCCTTCCCCCCCCCGGAAGCACCCGTGCCCCCGCCGGTTCCGCCCCCCTCCCCCGCCGCCGCGCCCCCGCCTAAGCCCCCTTCCCCCGCCCCCCCCGAGGGGGGCGCCGCCCAGCCCCCCGCCGTCTACTCCCCCCAGGCGCCGGCGCAGCACGACGAGTACGCGCCCCCGCCGGAATTCTTCACCCCCCAGGCGCCGGCGGCGCCCGCGGGGAAGTTCCGAAAGCCCCTGACGCGGGGCATGATCGCCCTCTATCTCCTGCTCTTCGGCGGGATCGGACTGGGGCTCGGCTACCTCGTCTACGTCACCTTCTTCGTGAAGAGCGAGCCCTTCCAGGAGGACGTGAAGCTGGCGGTGGACGGCGTTCGGCTCCTCGACATGAATCGACATGCACGGAAGATCGCGAACGCCAAGGTCCTGGTCGGGGACGAGGGGATCGCCGAGGTGAGCTACGACGCGAGGATGGCGATCTTCCGGGCGCGGGGCATCGGGCTGGGATCCATGGAGGTCCGCTTCGTCGACGAGGCGGGGGCGGTCCTCGGCACGGTGGGCGTTCACGTCCTTCGGGGGAAGAAGGGAAAGTACGTGGACCGCACGGCCATGACGGAGCAGCAGCTGGAGGACCGGGCCCGCGAGCTGACGACCGAAGGCGACGCGCTGGCCGCGGCGCATCTCCCCGAAGCCATCCAGAAGTACGAAAAAGCCCTTCAAATGCTCACGTGGGCCCGGGATTCCCGGCTGAAATCCATGGCGACGATGCGGTACAACGAGCTGATCCGGGAACGCGAGGAGCGGTTCTTGAAACTGCGGGACAGCTACCGGCAGGCCAACAAACTCGGAAACTTCGGCGAAGCCAAGAACATCCTGTACGAGATCTGCAAGCTCTATCCGGACCCGCTGAACGAGAACCACCAGCAGGCGATGATCTTCATCAAGCGGATCGAGCGGAAGCAGAAGAGACGCGCCGGGGGCAAGTGACGGCGCTTTTATCGCGCCGGCGATGACGCGACCGTGGAGCAGACGAAAGGGACGGATCAAGCGGCATTGAAGAAGAGGTTCGGCTGATGCGGTTCATCTACGAAAAAGACGGGAAACGGTTCGAGTACCACATCCCCGAGGGAAACATGATCGTGGGACGCGACCGGAAGGCCGACGTGGCCATCTTCGACCACAACGTCTCCCGCCACCACATCACCGTCATCCGCCGGGATACGATGGTCATCGTCCGGGACCTGGGCTCGCGCAACGGGACCTTCGTGAACAACGCCAAGGTCACCGAGGCCACCCTCAAACCGGGCGACATCCTGCGCCTGGGAAACCTCAGCCTCTTCTTCGACGACGGCTCCCCGGGACTGGAAGTGCCCACCGACCTCGAAGGCTATCTCGAGCGGAAACGGCTGGAGAAGGAGAAGGGCGAGTCCGTCACCCCCGTGGACGGCAACCTGGCCCCGGAGGGAGCCGCCCCGGCCCCCCCCGGCCCGACGCAGGCCGCCCCGCCTCCCCCCGCTTCCGGCCCGCAACCGCCCGCGAGCGTCGTGCCTCCCGCGCAGTTTCCCGCCGGGTTCCAGCCGCCCCCCGGCGTGGAACTCGTCCAGCGCGGGGAGCAGTGGTTCTTGCGCGAGCAGAGCACGGGGCGCGAGGTGCCTTACCAGCCCCCCGCCGCCCCCGCCACCCAGGCGCCGGAAACCCGGGACGCGGACGTCATTTCCGCTTCCAACCTGAAGGACTACGCCGAGAAGGCGCGCGATTTCTACCTCTCCCACAAGCTGCCCGTTCTCGTGACGCTCGGCGTCCTCGCCGGCGGCCTGCTCATCGCGGCCGTCATCGCCGTGTTCCTCACCCCCTCTGACGACGACGGCAAGGTCATGTCCCCCGAGATCTACGACGGCTTCCTGGACGACGGCGTCGGCTTTTTCGCGGAGTGGATCGAACTGCGCAACAATCCCCCGGACAAGCTCAAGGGGAAGAAACTGGAGGCCAGGAAAAAGGAACTCTACGACGAGGCCCTGAAGCATTTCGAGACCATCAAGAAGCACCGGCCCCGGCGTCAGACCGCCGATGTCATGCTCAACGTGGCCCGGTCCTGGGCGGAGATGCCCGAGGATCCCCTCCTCCGGGACTGGTCTTCGGTCCGAGGGTACCTCGCCGAGCTGGTCAACCATGCCAACGTGACGCCGCGCGCGCGCGAGTTCGCCCGCGAGCGGATCCAGTGGATCAACCGGGAGGTGAACTCGCGCGCCCAGGCGGAATACGCGCAGAAGATGTTCAACAAGTGGGGCACGACGGGCGACATCGAGACGCTGAAGTCCGCGCACGACGAGTTCAAGAAGCTGGAGAGGGAGTACCCCGGCACGCCCGCCCAGCAGGAAAAGGCCGACATGATCCCCCGGATCATCGAGGAGTTCCGCACGTTCTACGAGAAGGAAGCGGAACGCCGCTTCAACAGCGGGGACTGGGAAAGCGCGATCGAAAGCTTCGAGAAGGCCAGGCGATACGCCGACGAGACGCGCCTCCAGGCCATCGACGCCAAGATCGCCGAGGCGCGCTTCCAGATCGAGCAGAGCAAGATCCTGCCGAGAGCCCGGGAGATGAAGGCGCAGGGGAGGCTCGAGGAACTCCTCGGATTCCTGGCGGACGTCCCGGACCATTCCCCGGCGTACGAGGAAGCCCAGCGGATGATGCGCGACGCCCGCTTCGAGATCCGGATGAAGAAGGCCCGGGACTACTACCGCCGCGCCGACGCCGAGACCGCGCTCAAACTCCTCTCCGAAAAGGAGTTCTATTCCGACCCCGAGTTCTCCGCCCTGCGCGAGAGGGTCCGCAAGGTCTCGGAAGCCCTGGAAGCGGGAAACCGCGCCTTCGAGGAGGCGATGGACGCCATCGACCAGATGGAGTCCCCCGAGAAGGTGCAGGGATTCGAGAAGGCGAGGCATTTCTGGAACGAGGTGAAGAACCTCGAGTCCGACCCCTCCAACGACTTCGTGCGGCGGGCCCAGCGGAACCTCTACGACCTCACCAACGAGAAGATCGGCGCCCTCTACTACCAGAAGGCCCAGGCGCTCTTCGCCGAAGGCGAGATGAAGAAGGGCCGGGATTTCCTGGACCTCGCCCGCGGCTACGACCTCACCCTCGGCCTGCAGGAACTCGAGGAATGGAAGGACGAGGCGGGGCGCCGGTACAACCGCGCCATCAACATGGCCAAGGAGGACAAGGACAAGGCCCGCGAGCTGCTCCAGTGGATCCTCGACGTCCTTCGGCCCGGCGACTCCGAATACGTGGAGAAGGCGCGCCGGGCCCTGGCCGAGATACGGGACTGAGAGGCTGTGAAAAAAGCCCTGTATCCCTGCGCGAGCGGATTTTTCCACATCCTCCCCATCAGGCGAAGAGGCCGCCGTGCGCCTGGAAGAAGGGATTGGAGCTCTGTTCCCGCTCCACGGTGGTGGAGGGGCCGTGACCGGTGTAGAGGACGGTGTCGCCGGGCAGGGTGAAGATCTTCTCCCGGACGGCGCGCAGGAGCTGTTCGGTGGAGCCCCCGGGCAGGTCCGTGCGCCCGATGCTGCCCGCGAAGAGGAGGTCCCCCACGAAGACGGCCTCGTCCCCCTTGAGGGAGATGCCCCCGGGGGAGTGGCCGGGGGTGTGGAGGACGTCGAAGGCGAGGTTGCCGACCTGGATCCGGTCGCCCTCGTCGACCGTCCTGTCGGGGGGCGGGACGGGCGTGGAGACGAACCAGCCGAAAGCGGCGGCCTGCTCGGCGGCGGCGCCGAGGAGGAAGGTGTCGGCGGCGTGGGAGACGACGTCGGCGCCGGTGGCGTCCTTCACCTCTCCGGTGGCGGCCACGTGGTCGGCGTGTCCGTGGGTGAGGACGATGGTGGCGATCGTAACCCCCATGGAAGTCGCGGTCTCGAGGATCTGGTCCGCTCCGTCGCCCGGATCGATGACGGCGCCCTGCCGGGTGTCGGGGCAGCCGAGGAGATAGCAGTTCGTCCCGAAGGGGCTGACGACGAGGGTTTCGAGCAACATGGGAGCGGATCCCTACAGGTGGGGGGCCAGTTTTTCGAGGATGACTTTCTTGGGCACGGCGCCGATGATCGTCTCCTTGAGTTCGCCGTTCTTGAAGAGGAGGAGCGTCGGGATGGACATCACGGTGAACTTGGCCGGCGTCATCGGGTTCTTGTCGATGTCCATCGATCCGACGCGGATCTTGTCCGGGGACTCCTGTCCGATTTCTTCCACGATGGGGTCGATCATCTTGCAGGGGCCGCACCATTCGGCCGAGAAATCGAGAAGGAACGGCAGGTCCGACCCGAGCACCTCGGACTCGAAGTTGTCATCATTGATTTCCATGACGTTGGCCATAACGAGCTGTCCTCCGCAGTATGAAAAAAAACACCCACCCAGCATCCTGGCCATGATACCGGGAGCGGTCCGGCCTGCCAAGTGCTTTCGCGTCGAGCGTTTCGCGCTTTCCATGCCCTCACTGCCCCCGGTTCCCCGCGGCCCCACGGGTGTCGGTAAGAAAAGAGCAAGAGTCTCGGAACGAAATTGCTTGTAGCGCCCTGGGGGGGTGTCCCCCCCAGGGCGCTACAAGCAACGGGGCCACGAGGGGCCTTAACCCGGATTATTCATGAAAAAACCTCGGAACCCCTCTGAGAACCTAGAATACGAGGGTCACCCTGGGGTATTTTCTATAGGGTGGGCTATGGAAGGTGGGAAAGACTCATGACTTGCCGACAGCGCGAAACGCTCGAAATTGGGGTTGCCCGCGGGGGGTGGGGGCTGTATTTTGTGCGGTGCGATATCGAGCGGGACGGCAAGATGGGCCCCTGAGCGGAAAAGGAGAGAAACCATGATCATCGGAATCCCGAAGGAGATCAAGAACAACGAGTACCGGATCGGGATGATCCCGGGCGGCGTGCACGCGCTCGTCCAGGCCGGGCATACGGTGCTGGTCCAGAAGGAAGCGGGGACGGGCAGCGGCATCTCGGACGACGAGTACCGGGAAGCTGGCGCCGAGATCCTGGAGAAGGCGTCGGACGTGTGGGGGCGCTCGGAGATGATCATCAAGGTGAAGGAGCCCCTGGAGGAGGAATGGCCGTTCATCCGCCGGGACCACCTCCTGTTCACCTTCTTCCATTTCGCCTCCTCGAGACCGCTGACGGAGGCCATGATGAAATCGGGCGCCGTCTGCGTGACCTACGAGACGATCGAGCTCGAGGACGGCCGCCTGCCCCTCCTCACCCCCATGAGCGAGGTGGCGGGACGGATGGCCGTCCAGGAGGGCGCGAAGTACCTCGAGAAACCGTCCATGGGGCGCGGCATCCTGCTCGGCGGCGTGCCGGGCGTCGAACCCGCCCACGTGGTGGTCATCGGGGGCGGGATCGTCGGCTCCTCCGCCGCGCGCATGGCCTCGGGACTGGGCGCCCGCGTCACCATCCTCGACGTCGATCTCGATCGCCTTCGCTATCTCGATGAAATCATGCCCAAAAACGTGACCTGCCTGTTCTCCAACGCCTACACGGTCGCCGAGAAGGTGAAGACCGCCGACCTCGTCGTGGGCGCCGTCCTCACCACCGGGGCCAAGGCCCCCGTCCTCGTGCCCCGCACCCTCCTGAAGGACATGCATCCGGGCGCGGTCATCGTGGACGTGGCCGTGGACCAGGGCGGATGCGTGGAGACCTGCAAGCCCACCACGCACGCCGAGCCCGTCTTCCTCGTGGACGGCGTGCTCCACTACTGCGTGGCCAACATGCCCGGCGCCGTGGGCCGGACCTCGACCTACGCCCTCTCCAACGCGACGCTTCCCTACGCGCTGCAGCTGGCCAACAAGGGCTTCCGCCAGGCCGCCCTGGAATCCAAGGAAATCGCCCGCGGCATCAATGTCATCGACGGGAAGGTCACCTACGAAGGCGTCGCCGAGGCCTTCAACATGGAGTACAACTCCGTGTACGAGCTGCTCGCCTGACCGTAGAGGACACGGCTCCAACGCTGAGAGGCTGTGAAAAAATCCCTGCTTCCGCTCGCGGGGGGATTTTTCCACATCCCCTACATCTGGCGGGACGCCGCCCCCCACCCCCCCCCGTCCTTCCTGAGATTTTGCAAAAATCTGAAATCCCGACTCGGGTCGAACGAAAGCCGGCCCGTGACGACGCGGAGTCGTTCGAGGCCCGCCCACCCCCGCACCGCCAACACCCCCGTCGGCCACACGTAGTATCATGTCAGAAGGGAGCGGGGTCGCTCCCCGTCTACAGGGAGGGAGAAGGTATCGCCTTTTCTCCTTCCCGGAACGAACGGCGAACGGGCGATCGAGAGAACAGGGAGGTAAGACCATGAATTTCCGGACGATCGCGGCGACGGCGACGCTTCTCGGGCTCCTCTCCCCGCTCCTGCGGGCCGCGGAGGAGGAGATCGAGACCGCCTGGACCCTCGAAAAGGACAAGACCTACCTCTACAAGATGGGCATGCGCTCGGAAGTCAGCTTCGACATCCCCACCAAGGGGCCGGCCAAGACCATCGTCCTTTTGGACCTCGTCCCCGAACTCGACACCGCCTCCGTCCGGAGTGGCCGCAAGCCCCAGGCCACCTTCAAGGGGACGTACAAGGCCGTCAAGTTCCACCTCGAGGTCCCCTTCGTGGGCAGCATGCATTTCGATTCCGAGAACGAACTGGACCAGCGGGAGGCCGCGCGGGACCCCCTGAAACGCGCGCTGCTCATGCTGAAGGACAAGCTGCCCTATTCCTTCAAGATGACGGACCGCGCCGAGGTCTCCAGGGTGTCCGGCCACAACCGCTTCGTGCCCCGGGCCTTCTCCGGGCGCGGCCTCAAGGACCCCGTGCCCACCGCCGCGAACGCCATCCTCAAGAAGATCCTGATGGACAAGATGAGGGAACAGGCCTTCGCCGACCTCTTCATCCCCCTCTCGAAGGAGAAACTCCTCCCCGGCGACCGCTGGAAAGGATCCTCGGAAGGCCTGATCTACCCGCTCGGATCCTACCTCTTCGACACGGAGTACACGCTCAAGGAAGTCAAGGAGGGGAAGATCGCCGTCATCACCTCCACCTCCGGGGTGAAGAGGGACCCGCGCTCCGAGGCCGGCTTCGAGCTGCCCTCCAAGGACGACCCGACCTACGGCATGTTCGCCCAGTTGCTCAAGCAGCTCAAGATCCAGGAATCGAGCCGCGAGGGGACCTTCGAGTTCGACCTGGAAAAGGGCGAGATGATCAGCGGCAAGGTGGAGATGAAACTCACGCTGGCCGGGAGCTTCGCACCCATGGGCCAGTCCTACGACATCCAGCTCGACGCGTCGCACGTCCGCACCCTGGAAAGGGAAGAGAAGGAGTGATCCCCGGGAGGGGGAGGGGAATGCGGAAGGAAGTGGGATTCGGAAAGGGTGGGATTCCTACGTCCCTGAAATCCCGAACGCTTTGCTTCGCATCCGCGCCCGCTTCCGGATCTCCTGGCGCTTGCAGCGGATCGTGTGGAGCTTCGAGAGAACGCCCGTGAAGGCGAACAGCGCCGGGACGCTCGACCCCGGATCCCGCAAGAGGCTCAGGGGGCCTGGAATCACGCCCCGTGAAAGCCCCCGGAAAAGCCTCGAGAGGGGCGCGTTCTTCAGCAGGACGACCTGGCGCCCGAACGCCCACCGGAACGCGTCCGGATACGTCGGGCCGGGCCCCTCGTCCCGCACGTCGTAGGTCGCACGCGCCTCCGGCACGTAGAGCCCCTTCCAACCGAAGAGATGCGCCCGGCACGCCACGTCCACGTCCTCCAGCACGTGGTCCAGGCTCTCGTCGAACACCTCCCCGAAAAGCGCCACGTCCTGAAGAAGCGCGCGGCGGTACACGGCCGCCCCGCGTGAAGGGCCGATGACGTCGCCTTGCATCTCGTACCGGTCGCCCGGATGCTCTCCCTCACCGCGCTTCAGCGGAAGCGGCGACGCGTCGGGCCAGACGAGACCGGTGGAGTCCAGCACGTCGTTGCCCCGGAACATCTTGAAGATTTTCCCCGTGGCGAATCCCGTTTCCGCATGCTCCGGATGCTCGAGCGCGTCCACCAGTTTCGAGAAGTAGCCTTTCTCGAGCTTCACTTCCGGAAACAGGAAGGAGACCAGCGGGGCGGACGTCTCCCGGATGCCCCGGTTGAGCGCCTGGGAGAGGTTCGAACGGCGCCGGAGCCTGAGGATCCGGGCCTCCGGATACGATTCCTCGACGATCTCCCGCGTCGAATCCCGGGAACCGCAGTCGACGACGACCGTCTCCGCGGGCTGCAACGTCTGTGAAATCAGTGTCCTCACGCATTCCAGAGCGCAGACCTGGCTGTCCCGCGTCGGAATGATGACCGATAATTTCCCCTGGGGCACGGTTCGGACTCCTAGAAACCGGGGTCGTGGTCGGGAGAACCTGTGGTCTCCCCTTGTGTGTATCGGCCAGGCACGGGGGCAACGTGAACGCTTTTTACGGCGCCGGAGGCGAAGAGGGTTCGCTTCCCTCCCCGGAAGCGGGGGGAAGCGCCTCTTCGGGAAGGGGGCCCAGGATCTCCGCGGCGAGCCGATGGAAATCCTCGGCGCCGGCGGACGCCGGGTCGTGCTCGAAGATCGTCTTGCCGTGGCTCGGCGCCTCGGCCACCTTCACGTTCCTCCGGACCACCGTGCCGAAGACCTTGGGGCCGAAGAAGCGGCGGATCTCCTCCACGACCTCCGCGGCCAGGCGCGTGCGCGCATCGAAGAGGCAGGGGATGATCCCCGTCACCTGGAGGGAGGGATTCAGGCGGCGTTTCACCAGATCCACCACCTCGAGCAGCTTGGCCATCCCCTGCAGGGCGAAGAATTCCGTCTGGAGGGGGATGAAGACTTCCTCGACGGCGGTGAGCGCGTTGAGGGAGAGAAGCCCCAGGCTCGGGGGGCAGTCGATCAGCAGGAAATCGAAGGGCGTCCTGCAGGTCTCCAGATACTCGTTCAGCGCGTCCCTCAGGATCGTCTCCCGTCCCACGGCGTTGACCAGCTCGATCTCCGCGCCGGAAAGGTCGATGTTCGCCGGAAGGAGGTGGAGGCGGGGGCGGACCTCGACCAGCGAGGCGCCGAGGGTCCTGTTTCCCGTCAGGACATCGTAGACGGACTTCTGGATCGCGTGGGGATCCGCGCCGAGATGGACGGTGAGGTTCGCCTGGGGATCGATGTCCACCAGAAGCGTCTCCCCCCCCCGCTCGGCCAGCGCTGCGCCCAGGTTGGCAGTGCAGGTGGTCTTGCCGACCCCGCCCTTCTGGTTCATGAACGCGATGCGACGCATGACAGGGGTGGTTGTACCACACCTGCGGAAAATCCCAAATCCCAAATCTACAATCCCTTCCTGCTTTCGACCTTCGACTTCCGACATCCTTCTTTCCTATAGTGCAACAAGGGAATTCAGTCGGCCATGAGCCTTCGGCTCGGGGGCCCACCTTCGCTTGGTTTGCGAAGCGTGAGCTACGGCGGGTCCGCCAAAGCCCTTGCATGTGCGGGCCAGGCGGCGGCGGAGACCCTCGCCCTCCAAGGCGGTCGTCGATCATGGTTTTTCCCGAATTTTCGGAGCAGGCGGTCCAGGATGGGAGGCTCACGCTGGACAGGAGGATCCATGAACCCACGCGCGACGCTGACGGAAACCGAGCGGGTCGACCTCGCTCGCCGGGTCGAAACCGCCCTGGAGGAGGATCTCGGCGACGGCGACCTGACCTCGCGCGCCCTCGTCCCTGACGAGGCGACCGCCGAGGCCCGGATCGTGGCCCGGCGCCCCGGCATCCTCGCCGGCCTGCCCGCGGCCGAGGAGGTCTTCCGCAGGGTGGACCCGGTGCTGCTTTTCGAGAGCCTCGCTTCCGACGGGGAACGGATCGAGGCCGGGCGGAAGGTCGCGCGGATCGCCGGGCGCGCGCGGTCCCTCCTCGCCGGGGAACGCACGGCGCTCAACTTCCTCCAGCGCCTCTCCGGCGTCGCCACGCTCACCCGGCGCTTCGCCGACGCCGTGGAGGGCACGGGAGCCCGGATCCTGGACACGCGCAAGACGCTTCCGGGCATGCGGCGTCTCGACAAGTACGCGGTCCGCGCCGGAGGGGGGTCCAACCACCGCATGGGGCTGTTCGACCAGATCCTGATCAAGGAGAACCATCTCGCGGCGTCGGGGCTTGAGGCGGGGGGAGCGGTGGAGCGGGCGCGGGAGAAGGCGCCGTCGGGGACGTTCGTGGAGGTGGAGGTGGAGACGCTTCAGCAGTTCCGGCGGGCCCTCGAGGCCGGGCCCGACGCGATCCTCCTGGACGACATGGGGCGGGAGGAGATCGCCGAGGCGGTGAGGCTTCGCGGGTCCGCCCGGACACCCGCGCTCGAGGTCTCGGGAGGCGTCTCCCTGGAGACCGTCCGCGGCCTGGCGGAACTGGGCGTGGACCGGATCTCGGTGGGCGCGCTCACGCACTCGGCGCCGGCGCTGGATCTCGCGCTGGAGATGGTTTTGCCTTGAGAACCTTTCCGGCTGGAAAGGAACGGCCCCCAATCGAGATCATGTAGATCAGGACGGACCTGCGTCACCGTGTGCATCGCGGGAAGGGTTGCCTCCGGTGTCCGGTCCTGAGGATCGGGCTTGAGGAGGGAAAGGGTCTTTGCGCTTGCACCCGTTCCCGACACGTGAACAATGAGGCTGCTCTGCGAAACGTCCCCTGACGGAGGTCTCATGCGCTACGACGCCTTCTTCGTCGCGTCCCTTCTCCTCCTTTCCGCCACGTCCGCTTCCGCCTCGCCCCTCGATGACGGCCCCGCCCGCCCCGGCGAATGGGGATTCCGTCCCGCGGACGGAGCCACCCTCGCCGTCACCCCTCCCGGTTTCGCCTGGCGCCCCCAGAAGAAGGCGTCGTCCTACGAGATCGAGGTCCGTGGACAAGACGGGCCGCGCCTCTACCGCGGCATCGGCTTCAGCGTCTTCTGCCCGCCGGAACCCCTCCCGCCGGGAGACTACACGTGGCGATACCGCTCCGTGACCGGGAACGGCGAGCGGTCCCCCTTCAGCCGGGCCCGGCGCTTCACCGTGCCCCGAAACGCTGCCGCCTTTCCCCTGCCCGGCCGGAAGGAGCTGCTCGCCCGGATCCCGGAAGGCCACCCGCGCCTCTTCGTGCGGCCGGAAGACCTGCCCTCGATCCGGGACCGCGCCCAGGGCGGGGGAAAGCAAGCATTCCGGAATCTTGTCCGGCATTGCGAGCGCCTCCTGAAGACGCCCCCCTCCACGGACGAGCCCGCGAAATACCCCGAGGACATGGTCCGGAAGAGCGAGGCGTGGCGGAAGCGATGGTGGGGCAACCGCGTCAAGACCATCCGCGTGCTGGAGTCCGCCGCGACGCTGGCCTTCACGGGGCGGGTTTCCGGGCGGGAGGATTTTCGCGATCTGGCCGAGCGGCTCCTCCTCGACGCGGCGCGCTGGGATCCCCGCGGCGCGACGGGCTTCTTCTACAACGACGAGGCGGGCATGCCCTTCGCCTATCACTTCTCGCGCGCCTACACCTTCCTTCACGACCGGCTGAGCGAGACGGAACGCGAGACCTGCCGGGATGTGATGCGGGTCCGGGGAAGGGATATGTACGCGCGCCTGCACCCCCACCACCTCTGGCGCCCCTTCTCCAGCCACGCCAACCGGGCCTGGCACTTCCTGGGGGAGGTGGGCATCGCCTTTCTGGGGGAGATCCCCGAGGCGGCGGACTGGGTCTGGTTCGCGATGAACGTCTTCCGGTGCGTCTATCCGGTGTGGTGCGACGACGACGGCGGCTGGCACGAGGGGATGTCCTACTGGATGAGCTACATCGGCCGTTTCACCTGGTGGGCGGAGGTGATGAAGACCGCCGTGGGGATCGACGCCTACGACAAGCCCTACTTCTCGCAGGTCGGCTACTACCCGCTGTACATGATGCCGCCGGGCCACCGGGGCGGCGGATTCGGCGACCTCTGCGCCCGCCGCCGGTCGAGCCACGCCGTCCCGCTCATGGCCGTCTTCGCGGCCCAGGCCGGCAACCCGCACTGGCGCTGGTACGTGGAAGCGCACGGCAAGCGCCCCGCCCTTCCCGGATACATCGGCTTCCTCCACGGCGCCCTGCCCTCCGTGGAGCCGGAAGCACCCGCGGACCTGCCCGCCTCGCGCCTCTTCGAGGGCACGGGGCAGGCCGTGCTGAACGAGACGATCCTGCGGGCCGAGGACAACGTCCAGGTCCTGTTCAAGTCCAGCCCCTTCGGCTCCCAGAGCCACGGCTACGAGGCCCAGAACGCCTTTCTGGTGAACGCCTTCGGGGAGCGCCTCTTCATCCGCTCCGGGCGCCGCGACATCTACGGAAGCGAGCACCATCGAAACTGGATGTGGCACACGAAGTCGGTGAACAGCGTCACGGTGGACGGGAAGAGCCAGAAGAAGCGCTCCCGCCTGGCGCGGGGCGAGATCCTCGAGTTCCACGCCTCCGAGGCCCTCGACTACGTCTCCGGCGAGGCGGGAAGCGCGTACGGCGACCGGATGAAGCAGTTCACGCGCCGCATCCTCTTCGTCAAGCCCGACCTCGTCCTGATCTTCGACACGCTGATCGCGTCCGCCCCCGCGACGTTCGAGTGGCGCCTGCACGCCCCCCATCCCCTGACACGCCATGGGGGAGGCACCGCGCGGACGGAAGGGAAGAACGCGGCGGCCCGCGTCGACTTCCTCTGGCCGGACACCCTGCAGGTGTCCGTCACGGACCGGTTCGATCCGCCCCCCCGCCCGAGAATCCGCCTGACCGAATACCACCTCACCGCCGCGACCCCCGTCCCCTCGCGTTCCGCGAGCTTCGTCACCGCGATCCGGATCCGCCGCGCGGAAGACGAGGAGAGCGCCCCCCTGTCCCTGACCCGGGAGCCCGCCGGCTTTCTCGTCGAGGGCTCCTGCCGGACGGGGGAACTGCTCGTCCTCCTGCGCACGGGGGACGGGCCGCTCTCCGCGGGGGGCGTGTCGGCCGAAGGACGCGTGACCGCCCGGATCGCGGGGAAAGGCGGGAAGGTGCTGGCGCGGTTCTCTTCAGAAGAAGGGCTGGAAGAGGAATTCTGAGCGATGGACTTCCTGGCGCAAGCCTTCGGCGAGGCCCTCCGGCTGCTGTTCAGCCTGGACGCGGAGCTTCTCCACATCACGGGCGTCTCGCTCAAGGTCTCCTTCGCCTCCGTGGTCCTGGCGACGCTTCTCGGCGTGCCTCTCGGATTCCTCGTCGGCGTGGGGCGGTTCCGCGGGCGCAGGGCGCTCGCCCTTCTCCTCAACACGCTCATGGCCTTGCCCACCGTGGTCGTCGGCCTCTTCGTCTTCGGCCTGATCTCGAGACGCGGCCCCCTCGGCTCGCTGGACCTCCTCTACTCGCCCTGGGCGATGATCCTCGGCCAGGCGGTCCTGGCCACGCCCATCATCGCTTCGCTCACCCTGGTTGCCGTGGAGGGCGCCGATCCACGCATCGCCGAGACGGCGCTCACCCTCGGCGCCTCGCGATGCCGCGCGGCCCGGGCCGTGCTCTTCGAGACGCGGCTCGCCCTCCTCGCGGCCGTGGCCGCCGGATTCGGGCGCGTTTTCGCCGAGGTGGGCGTGTCCATGATGCTGGGCGGCAACATCCGCTGGTACACCCGCAACATCACCACCGCCATCGCCCTCCAGTCCAGCATGGGGGAATTCGCTCTCGGGCTGGCGCTCGGCCTGATCCTTCTGGTCATCGCCTTCGCCGTCAACCTCGGCGTGCAGCTGATGCGCCCGCGGGGGGGGAGGGGGGCATAACGAACTCAACGTCCCGGAATGTTCACGTACCTCTTCTTCCTACCATCGTGTTGAAGACGCTTCGGCTGCTGAAATTCCAATCCGAAATCCCTACTGGATCACCTTCACGGCGTGCGCCTTGAAGACGGCGTAGACGTCCGAGCCGACCGTGAGGGCCAGCTCCGTCGCCGAGGCGGGCGTCACATAGGCCACGATCCTCGTCCCCGCCTCGACCGCCACCCGGACCTTCCCGTTCTCCTCGGCCACCTCCACGATGCGGCCCCGCAGGACGTTCTTCGCGCTCGTCTCGGGCACCGAGAGCGAGAGGGCCACGGACGCAGGATCGAGCGAGGCGGTCGCCGGACCCGGGGCGCCCTCGCCGACCCGGAGCTCCGCCTCGCCCGTGCGAAAGACGAGCGCCCCCGCCTTCTCGCGCACCTCGCCCCGGAAAACGTTTTCCGGATGGGCGTCCACGACGCGCCCCTTCTCCAGCGCCACGATGCGCGAGGCGAGCCGGAGCGCCTGGTTCTTGTCGTGCGTGGAGATCACGACCGTCCGGCCCCGATCGCGGTTCACGGAAACGACGAGATCCTCGATGCGCTTCCGGTTCTCCTCGTCCACGTCCGCCGTCGGCTCGTCCATCAGCAGCACCTCCGCCTCGCCGGCCAGCGCCCGGGCCACCGCGAGACGCTTCGCTTCCCCGCCCGACAGCGTGCCCGCGGACCGGTCCGCGAAGTCCGAAAGGCCCACGCTCTGAAGCGCTTCCCGCGCCCGGCGCGCCGTTTCCCCGCGCCCGAGACCCTGCGCATACGGCGCGTACGACGCATTCTTGAGGACCGTTCCCGTGAAGAGGTAGGGCGCCTGCATGACGAGGGTGGCAGACCGCCTCAAGGACGGCGCCGGGGGAGACGCCGGAGGCAAGATCCGGCCCCGGAAGGCGAGCGTCCCCTCGCTCGGACGGACGAGGAAGGCCATCAGGCGCAAGAGCGTGGTCTTGCCCGCGCCGTTGGCACCGACGACGGCGACCCGCTCCCCCGCCTCGATCGCAAAGCGGTCCACGTCGAGGATCGCGCGACCTCCGCGGAGCACGCGGACGCCTTCGAATTCGTACAGGGGCTCTTTCATGGGCGAGCCGCATTCTGCCACAACCGCGCCGGCGCAACCAGCGCGAACGGTGCGGCCCAACCGGACGTTGACGCGAAAGGAGAATCGGGTACCATCGGTTCTCCGCCTTCCGCCACGGAACGCGGGCCGAAGCCTTGAGGGATTCCGACATGAAACCGCTCCTTCCGTCCATGACGTCCGTGATCGCTTTCCTGGTGGTCCTCGCGGCGGTCCCGGGCTCCTTCCCCTCCGCCTTCGCCGGAGAGGAGGAACCCGCGCCCCCCGAAAAGGAAGCCGCTTCGCCCGAGGCCGCGAAAGACCGGGCACCGGCGGAAGAATCGGACGCCGCGGAGAAGGAGACCGCCCCGGAGGACAAGCCCGCCCCGGAGACGCAACCCGCCCCGGACGAACCGGCCGGGAACGGGACCGGAGAGAAGGGCGCCAAAGCGGAAGAAGAGACGCTTTCCCCCGAGGAACGCGTTCGCCGGGACGTCCGCCGGCGCATCCTGTCCGCACCCCTCAAGGGAGGCCGGAATGCCTTCCTGCACGCCCTCGTCTACATCCCGCCCCTGCGGGCGGGCTCGGGTCTCGCCGTCGACGTGCCGGGCGGGCTCTCCCGGCCCGCCGGCGTCAAGAAGGGGACGGCGTCGCTTTCCTTCGAGCTGACGGGGTCCAGGGAGGAGGAAGGGACCCACGAGATCGACACCACCCATTTCGAGAGCGCCCTGAACCTCCGCTACGCCGTCACGGATCTCGTGGAGTTCCACGGCTCCCTCTGCGCGGACCTGATGGCCGGAGACGTCGACTTCACCTGGCAGGGCGCGCCCATGGAACCGAAGCACCGCCACGAGGAGATCCGGCTCTCCCGGCTCGTCCTGGGCACGAAGTTCGATCTTCTGCCCCTGGCGGGAAACCTCCCGGACATCTGGGCGGCGCTCGACTTCAAGATCCAGGCGACGGACAAGGACCTGGCCGACGCGGGCCGTCCCGGCGTGGCGCTCTCCCTGCTCATGAGCCAGGCCTTCGGGCCGGTGCACGTCCACCTGAACGTGGGCTGGGCCCTCTCCGACGGGCAGGAGAACTTCCCCAAGGTTTTCAATCCCGCCACGTACGAGAACGAATCCATCCGCGTGGACCGCATCTTCCACTGGGGGCTGTCCGGCGTCTGGACGCTCGGGGACGCCTTCGCCCTCGTCCTGCAGGTCCTCGGCAACACCAACGGCTTCAAGGAACTCCCCTTCCTGGACAGCGACGTGCACGTCCTCGCGGCCGGCGCGCGGTACCTGCACGCATCGACCTTCGCCGAGCTGGCCGGCGGCTTCGGCCTGACGTCGAGCTCCGCCGACTACTTCCTGCGGCTGGAGATCGGCGTGCTTTTCTAGATTTCAGTCAGCTGAGGCAGGGCGGGCTGTTGGCAAAGATGCCTGTACGTCTGTTGAACTGACAACACAGCCGCGAGTGTGAACGAGCGGTAAACTCGCACGGGCCGCCCAGTAGGCCGTAGAAAAACCCCCGGACGTCGACACCTCGGAAAATGAACCGCGGCATTCCTCTCGCAAAACGGTCCTCCTGAACCGTGGCGCTAGCCTCTGGTTCAGGTCGCCAAGTACGCCAACCATCTCAATCCCTGAATCTCATTTCCCATTTCCGATGTCCCTCGTCTCCTCCTCTTGGGCGCCGCGCAGCTTGGCGATCTGCGCCCACGCGAACAGCGGGACCGACACCGCGAGGATGAGGAGGCTCAGCGTCTGGGAAATGGTCAGCGGCCCCAGGACGGGGTCCGTGTCCTCCCGGAAGGACTCCAGGATGAAACGGCCGATCGGGTAGAGGATGCCGAAGAGGAGAAAGACCTCGCCGCGGACCCGGCGCTTGCGGGTCCAGGCGAAGTAGAGGCTCAGCAGGACGAAGAGGAGAAACCCGTTGAACGACGAGTAGAGCTGCGTCGGGTGGACGGGCAGGGACCGGGTCGCCCCCTCCTTCAGGTAGTGGAGGTCGTGGATATGGCGGTACAGGGCGTGGGAGCCCGGCCCGTACCGCACGGCGAGCGGGAAGGACGCATCCGTCGTCCGGCCGAAACAGCACCCGTTGAGGAAGCACCCGAAACGGGCGAAGGCGACGCCCAGGGGAACGCTCGGCGCGACGATGTCCATCATCCGGCGGATCGAGATGCCCTTCTTGTACAGGAAGAACACCCCGGCGCTGAAAGCGCCGATCAATCCCCCGTAGAAGACGATCCCCCCCTCCCAGACCTTGAAGAACTCGAAGAACGACTTGTTCCTGAACTGCTCGTGGAACTGGATCACGTGGAAAAGACGCGCCCCCACGATCCCCGAGATCATGCACCACAATCCCAGGTCCAGAATGATGTTCGGATCCAGCCCCGCGTTCCTCGCCCGCACCGCCGCCACGTAGATCGCCATGGCGAAGGCCACCATCATCATGAAGCCGTAGGAATAGATCGGGATCCCCCGGGGACGATCCTTCTCGACGTCCGCGACCCGGGCGAGGGGAATCGTCTGCCTGCCTCCCAGCGTCGCGAGCGTCACTTCGCGACCCGTCTTCTCGACGATCTTGCCCGTCACCGTCTTCCCGCCCGCAAGACGCACCGCGTCCTCACGGAACGTGTCGTTCAGCGCCACGCCCCATACCAGCACGGCCGCCACCGCGATCCCCCCGAGGACGGAGCCGACGGGAAACGGCTCACGGTTCCCCTGTTCGTCCTTCCGGGGAGGCTTGAAGGCGTGGTAGAGGGCGAACAGGATCGCCAGCGCCGCGCCGATCCAGGCGAGCATCTGGGCGTTCGGGATTTCGAAAAGAATCCGTCTCATGATCCGGACACAGACAAACAGGATAGTATACCAGGAAAGACTCTACCCCAGCGCCTCGATCCACCCCCCCACGTCGATCATGCCCAGGTTGTCCAGCCCCTTGAGCGCGATCGACACCCCCACCAGCGTGACGGCCGTACCGCTGATGAAGGGAAGGACCTTCGCGATCCTCCCCCCGCCGAACCCCAGGCGGGCCGAAACCGACCCCGCGACCACCATGAACACCCCGATGCCCACCAGCACCATGGCCAGACCCAGGCTGAAGGCCAGGATCAACAACAGACCGATGTGGGCGATCTCGAAGGCGATGGAGGATAGCAGCACCACCAGCGCCGAGGGGCAGGGGACCATCCCTCCCGAGACCCCCAGAATCAGAAGATCCCGCCAGCGAACGCCCGGATGGGAAGGATCGCTCTCCGCGCCCGAGGACACGGGAGGCGCCACGAGTACGGCGGCGCCGGCCGCGACCCCGTCGCGCTTCACCCGGGCGTAGGGGATCTCCTCCACCGCCCCGGCCGAGGGCAGGGGCTCGTGGGCGTGGGCGTGGGCGTGGGGATGAGCGTGGTCGTGGGAATGGGCGTGGTCGTGATCGTGCACGTGGTCGTGGGGATGCGCGTGGTCGTGATCGTGCACGTGGTCGTGGGGATGCGCGTGGTCGTGATCGTGCGCGTGGTCGTGAGGATGCGCGTGGTCGTGATCGTGGACGTGGGGGAGTGCGTGGGAATGGCTGTGTTTGAAGATCCAGAACCCGTGGGTGTGTTCGTGACCGCTTCCCTTGTTCCTGTCCGCGAGCCCGCGCCAGGCCCGGAGGTAGAGGGACAATCCGATGAGGAAGATCAGCGCGCCCGAAACGAAGGTCATCCACGGAAAGACCTGTTCCTGCCGGAACAAAGACGAGAGGTAGAGCATGAGAAGGCCCAGCAGGACGACGGAGAAGATGTGGGTGAAGGTGACGATGAGCCCGAGAACGACGGCGTCCCTCACGCGGCCCTTCGAGCCCACGAGGTAGCCCGCGACCATGGCTTTTCCGTGCCCCGGCGACAGGGCGTGGGCCGCCCCGAGCCAGAAGGCCACGACGAGGGCGACGACGAGCGTCAGCGTCTTCGTCTCGGCGCTGGTGAAACGGTCGAGCAACTTCTCGAAGGGATCGCGGCTCCGCCCGTTTCCGGCATCCTCCGCCGTCTCCCCGTCCGACAGCGCCGTTGCGACCTTCCCCGTGGCGCCGGCGGATTCCTCCTCCCCGCCCGTTGCCCGGGGTTTCCCCTCGAGCCAGAACGTCCCGCCCGTGATGTATTCGCCCTCCCACAGCGTCCGGGCCTTCTGCGCCTTGACCGAGACGCCGCCGGGGAGCTCGAGGGTGATGGTGTTGTTCCCCGCCAGCATCAGGGGGACCTCGGCGTCGTCGAAAAACTCGATCCGCGAGGGGACGCGTTCCGAGGGCGGTTCCCAGATAAGGATGAGCTTGATGGACGCGTCCTCGGGGACGCACCGGTCCCCGTCGCAGACCATGACGCTGGAGAGAAGCTGCAGGGGACGCCGCTTCCCGTCCACCTTCAGGGTCAGTCCGCGACGCAACGTCTCGGCCTTCTTCTTCCGGAAGGCGTTCTTTTCCTCGGGGGTGATCCGCTTGTTCTTGTCGGTGTCGATGTGCTCGCACCGGAGGAAATGCGCGTGAAGCGAGCCCCACCATTCCTGGAAATGGACGCGGATGGCTCCGTTCGGCTGGACGCGGATGACGGTGTTGTGGTCGATCTTGGACGGCTGGTGGGCCAGAAGCTGCGTCGCGCCAGCCCACAGCCCCACCGTGAGGCCGAACGCTGCGATCCAGAAAACGGTCCTTCGGCCCCGCCGCGCCTGCTTCCAGAACGCCGGCCTTCGTGTCCCTTCACGGCCGGCCGCAGCTGTTTTCGAGAACGGCATCCGTAGAGTATCCCACGCTTCGCGCTCGTTCGCAAAGGGGGCGGGATCCGAGCCCTTCGCGCTGCAAATAAGTCGTGGTCCTCCCTTCCTTTTCGTAGCTCCCCTTCATGGAAATACCCCACGGTGGACCTCGAATTCCAGTGTCCGGCCGCAACGCGCCACGGAGCCGTGGGGGGCGCTACCCCCTGCCTACGCCGGGCCGCACCCCGGCCCTTCCGGCGCGGCAGGCAAGCGAGGCGAAAGCCCGATTCTTCGGGGGGCTTTCGCTGGGCGGCCTCAGCCGCCGAACCTGCGGATCAGCTTCGCGTCGAACGGGACGTCGATGGCCGGGAGGGAGGCGTGTTTGAGTTTGGGGACCTTCAAAGGGATGGCGCGAATGTTCCGATTGTACGTGAACTCCATGAGGGGCTTGAGGTTCACGACGTCCTCCAGGGCGTAACGGAGCAGCGTGTTCAAGGCCTTCCTGTTCCCGCGTTTGTACTCGTACCAGAGCATCACGGCCATGAAGCCGTCCACGCCCGCAAGCGCCCCCTCGCGGCGGATCCCCGCCCTCTTCTCGATCGTTTTCAGTCCGCCGGCGTACCCCAACCGGGCGAGGGGATACCGCAGGTCGATGTGGGCGTAGTTTTTCTTGAAAGCACGGAACTTGGCATGAAGAAAGGGGAGATCGAACGTCGCCCCGTTGTAGGTCACGATCAGCGAGTACTTCTTGATGAGACTGGGAAACTCGGCGAGGTCACGGCCCTTCACCAGAGCCCTGGGTTCGCGACCGTCGAAGAGGGAGATCACCGTGATGTCGTCCCATGACGACGAGAGCCCCGTCGTCTCGATGTCGAGAAAGACGGTCTTTTCCTCGAATTCCGGGTAGAGACGCCAGATCTCGCGCGAAGGCATGCATTCCTGGAAGAACGATGCCCGGTGCTTTCCCAGCGCGACCGCCGACTCGCGCAGGTGCTCCACGATCCTCGCCCGCCGCGTCGGACCCACGAAATCCAGGAGATCCGGCGAGCATTCGTCCCAGCAGGTCAGCCCCGCTTCCCAGAGGGCGAGCTCCGTCTTCGGTCCGACCCCCGGCGCATGGATGAATGAATTCACCAGCATGGTCCCCTCCCCCAAGAAAGACGCCCTCCGACGCCCTCAGGCGCAGAAGCGGCACGCGTGTTTCACGTCGCAGGCGCGGCACCGTTTCTTCGAGGGTTTCGCCTCGTGACGGTCCGCGGCGATCCCCTCCGCCAGCGCCGTCGCGCCGTCCACGGCCCGGCGTTCCGGGCCGGTTCCGACAGGGACGTCCCGGGCACGGCGTCGCTTGAGGTCGTACACGTAGGCCCGCCGTGGATCCATCCCCTCGAGCCGGGCGGCCGCGGCGTACACCTGCAACTGCAGGTCGTATACACCGTCTTCGTGGTCGCGGATCCCGGTCTTGTAATCGACGATCGCGACCGATTCCGGAAGCGCCCCCTCGAGGATCACGTCGGCCTTCCCCGTGATCCGCAATCCCGGCGCCGGGATCTCGAAACGCCGTTCCGCTTCGAGCACCCGTAGGAGATCTTCCCCGCGATCCTCGATGAAATGGCCGATCAGCCGCCGGGCCGATGCGCGCATTTTCCTGAACGCCTCTCGATTCGCGAAGGGAATGTAGAAATTCCGGTCCGCAATCCGCTCCAGGTCGGCTGACGAAGGAACGGCGCGCCGGTCCCTGGCTTCGTCCGCGAGCAGCCGCAGGATGTGATGGATGGCCGAACCGTAACCCAGCTCGCGGACGAGAGGCGGCTGGAACCCGAGGTTCTTCCGCATGTGGAACGAATAGGGGCAGTCCCGGAACCACATCAGCTCGCTGAAGGGGACCTCGACGGCGGCATCCTCTCCATCGCCTCCAAGGACCGCTCTTCCAGGGAGCATGGACCCGGCCGGGGCCGGCAGGTCCTGCCCGAACAGCTCGGCGAGAAACCGCGAAGGCCGCGCCCTGTTCTTCTGCTTGCCGAAACAGGAAAGGTACAGAACCTCCCGTGCGCGGGTCGCCGCGACGTAGAACAGACGCCGTTCGTCCTGCTCTCCGCCCTCGTAGCGCCCCCGCTGGGCGTCGTCCAGGGGAGCCAGCCACGTCCCTTTCCTGCCGGCCATCGAGGAGGGGAACCGACCTTCCACGAGGCAGGGGACGAACACGACGGGAAACTCGAGCCCCTTGGCCTGGTGCACCGTCATGATGCGGACCGCGTCGAGGACGGAAACGCCCTGGGGCGCCTCGTCCTCGTACTTGTCGCGGGCGTGGTAGCGGAGGTAGCCGCACAGCCGACCAAAATACCATTTCGATCCGGCCGCCCCGGCTTTCTGGCCGGTGAACGTCCGGCCTGAATCGTCCCACGCCTCCGGGACGGGTCTCGCCCGGCGGCTCACGTGCTCGAAATCCGTCAAGAGGTTGCTGAACCGTCCGAGAACGGAGAGCTTGCGTGCGCCTTCGGGGTCGTCGGGCCGGATCTCCCTGACGCCCAGCGCGGAAAGGATGTCGTAGTAGTCCGAGACGAGGTCGGTCCAGCCCCCTTCGCCGATCCGGCCCTTCAACTCGCCGAGAAGCCTCATGGCCCGTTTCACGGAGCGGGGGGACGCCCCGAAGAGGTTCTTCATGCCGGACTCCACGAGAGGCCGGGTCATCTCGACCGGCCGGGGAAGGTCTTCGTCCTCCCACTCCCAATCCACCAGGAAGGCGTACATGCGTCCCAGCGCGTTCGCTTCCGGGTGGCGGAAGAGCCCGCTTCGCCCCGAACACGTCCAGGGCACGCCGGCAGCGTCGAACGCGTCCTGGAAGGGTTTTGCGGAGGTCTTGACCGAGCGGAGAAGAACGGCCATGTCACCGTACCGGAACCCCTTCTTCTTCAACCTGGAAACGATCTTTCCGATCGATGCGGCCTCGTCCTCGGGCGTTTGCGCGCGGAACGGGAAGACGCAGGGACCGGTACCTTTCCTTCCTTCCTTCATGAATTTGGGAAGGCGGGGGGAGATCTCGTCCGAAACCTTGTTTGCGATCTCGATGATTTCCGGGCGGGAACGGTGGTTCTCGACCAGGGACACCTTCTTTACGGGTTTGTACCGTTTTCCGAACCCCTGGATGATTCCCACGTGCGCGCCCCGCCACTGATAGATGGACTGGTCGTCGTCTCCGACCACGGTGAGGAGCACGGGGGGCTTAGCAAGCAGCCCGACCAGTTCCTCCTGCGCCGGGTTCACGTCCTGGTACTCGTCGACGAACAGGTGCTTCAACGGGCCGCGCACGCGCTCCAGAAGCGCCCTGTCCGCGCGGAGCCGTTCGACGAGCCGCGTGATGACCTGGCCGAAATTGATAAGCCGGAAACGCCCGAGCGCCTCCTCGTATCTCGCAAGCCCTTCGGCGAAACCCGGCGACCCTTCCCGCGCCAGCCGGTCCGCGCTCATCCGTTCGTTGTGGACCGCGTCCATGTTCCTGACGAAGAGGTCGATGTTCCGGTACTTCGAGCGCATGACGGCCGTGCCGAGCGCCTTTGCGAGGTCCATGGACCTGTACTGCCTGAGGAGCAGGGCCACCTGCCGGTGCTCGTCCAGGAGTTCGTAGGCGCCGTATTCCCCGGCGTGGTCCTGCAGCATGCGCAGGCAGAAGGAGTGGATGGTGCCGGCGAAGAGCGGCCCCAGCCGCTTCATGGCCTCCTCGCCCATGCTCTCGCCGACCACCTTGTAGATGCGCGCTTTCAGGCTCGCGGCGGCTTTCTCGGTGAAGGTGAACGCCGTGACGGAGGCGGGCGGTTCGCCGCCGGCGAGAAGGCTCGAAATCCTCCGCGCCATCACCTCCGTCTTGCCGGACCCGGCGCAGGCCACGATTTGGAGGTTCCTTCCCCGATGCGAAACGGCTTCGATCTGGCGCTTCGTGATCTTCATGGGTTTATTCTACTCTGAAAATCCCGTTCCCGCTGCCGATTCACCGATCCCGGAAGAACGCCCGGAGCTTCGACTCTACTGCCGACCAGGGCGCGTACCAGGGCTTGCGCGTGATCGTGACCCGCACGGTCCTCCGTCTCTCTTCGTCGCTGTCCTTCCGGCCGCCTCGTTCACCGCTCCTTCACAAGCCATCATTGAATCCACAAGCCATCATTGAATCTCCTTCACCGCAATCGACGCCCCGGAATCGCCGATCTGACGTTTATACCGGCGAAAATCGGAGAAATTTCAGGAATTCGCCGCCGTCCCCTTCCCCGTGATTTTTTCACGATTCTTCGGTGGATTCCGTCAGAAACCGGGAGGAGAGTCGTCTTCTATCAAAGAAGGAGACGAGGTCTACACGCAGTCGGCCGAGATGGGACAGGAGAAATGAGAAATCGTTTGCCCCATGGAAGGTTCGCTAGTAGTGTATCGTTCTTAGGCAAGCACGGAATGATCGTGGTTGGAGAGACGGGCGCCGTGACGGAGAGCGCATCGTTCGCTACGGGTTTCGAACGGCTGGCGTGGCACCGGCTGCTTTTCAGGCTCCGCTGCCGCGAGACCGCCCACCTGCCGCCCTTCCTCGGCTCGACCCTCCGCGGAGCCTTCGGCCGCGCGCTTCGCTGGCTCTCGTGCTCCCCCCGCGTGAAGGACTGCACCACCTGCCCCATCCGGAAACGCTGCGCCTACCTCTATATCTTTGAAACGCCGATCGAACCCGGCACAAGCCCCGTTCCGGGTATCAACAACGCTCCCCATCCTTTCGTGATCGTCCCGCCGGCACATCATCCAGGTCCGTGGAGGCCCGGGGAGATCATGGAATGCGAGCTGATCCTGGTCGGGAAGGCCATCGATCACCTGCCACGTATCGTGCTCGCTTTCGACTGGATCGCGGACACGGGTCTGGGCGCGTCCCGGAAGCGTTTCGAGCTGGAGGAGGTCTGGTCCGTGAATCCGCGCGGGCCGAAAACGCTCTGCCTTTTGAAGGAGAAGCGGCGTTTCCAGGCGGATCCTGAACCGTGGTCCCTGGAGGATCTTCCTGGGGGAGTGTCGAAACCGCAGGCGATCGAACTTCGGTTCGTCTCGCCCGTGCAACTCAAAAGCAAAGGCGCGGCCGTGTCTGCGGCGTCCTTTCCCGCGCTGGCCAAGGCGTTGTTCCGGCGTGTTGCCGCACTGGCCCATTTTCACAGCGATCTCGATCTTCCGATCGACTTCCGTGACGTTTCCCGCAGGGCCTGGGAGGCGGGCACGGTCTGGGACGAGATGGAGCGCGTGGTCGTTCCGCGGTACTCGTCGCGGCAGTCCCGCAAGATCGACCAGCACGGCTGGGTGGGTTCGGCCGCGTTTTTCGGTTCGGACCTTGCTTCCTTCATGCCCCTGGTCCTCCTGGGCGAGGTTTTCGGCGTGGGCAAGGGCGCGAGCTGGGGCATGGGTCGATACCGCTGGAGCGCGCTTCGCGTGGAGCCTCTGCACGCATCCGAGACGGCGTTCGCCGTGGAGGGAGGGCGATGAGCGCGGAAGAGAGGCGGAACGGCCAGAACAACGCGTGCGGAGGAGTGTTCGTGAACCTGAGCAATCATCCGAGCGAGAGATCGACCAAGGCTTGCGAGGGAATACGATGATCCGAACGATCGAGGCGAAGTTCGATGTGACCACGCCCATGTTCTGCGGCGGCGCAGACCCGAAGGCGTCGGCCGAACTGAGACTGCCCAGTTTCAAGGGCGCTCTCCGATACTGGTGGCGAGCCATCGCCTGGGAGCGTCTTGGAGAGGACCTCGGAAAGATCAAGGATGAGGAGGACAAGATCTTCGGCAGCTCGGACACGGGCCAGGCGAAGGTCGTGATGAAACTGGCGGCGCCCACGACGCCGAGACCGCTCGGCAAGAACAAGGTCCTGGGCGTCCCTGGACGGGACGGTCCGGTTGGCGAGGGTGCCAGGTATCTCGGCTACGGGGTGATGGAAGCGTTCGGCAGCCGGAAGAGCGGCAAGGAAGCCGGAGAACTGACCCGCCCATGCCTTCCAGCTCCCTTCGAATTCACCGTGTCCATGCGCTGCCGGGACCTCTCGGACCCGCAGATCGAGCGTCTCTGCCAGGGTATCCGGGCCTTCGGACTCCTGGGCGGCATGGGGTCCAAGAGCCGCAAGGGGTATGGGTCCTGCGCTTTGAAAGACCTGACCCTCGATGGAACGCCTGGGTTTGAACCCGTCAATAGCCACGGTGAACTCGTTGACAGCATCGCGTCACTGTACTTGAACTCGGGCAATGACGGCCTTCCGGAATACACAGCCCTGTCCGCCGGAGCCCGACATCTCGTGGCTGCTTCCGAAAAACGGGAGCCTCTCGAACTGCTCGACATGGTGGGGAGGGAACTGGTCCGATACCGGAGCTGGGGTAGAGACGGGAAGATCCTCGGAGGAGGCGTCGACAGCGAGAAGAAATTCAAGGGCGACCACGACCTTATGAAGTCACCGGACAGGTCTTCCCATCCCGAACGGGTGGCTTTCGGACTTCCCCACAACTACGGGAGGGGCAGAGACCAGCAGGTGGGACCGGCCTCGAATCTGGACAGAAGAGCCAGCCCCCTGTTCATCCATATCCACAGTTGCTATGGCGAGCCTGCGGCCGTGCTCTCCTTTCTTCCGGCTTGCTTCCTGCCCGGTCCGAGGCCCGAGATCTCGGTCGGTGGTTCTCGTGTTCCGCTCGCCGAACCCGAGACTCTCTACCGTCCTGTCCGCGAATTCCTGGACCGGATGCTCACCCCAGATCACACTGATAAGAAGCGTCACAGGAAAGAGCCGTTCACCGAGGTCCTGGAGGTGGAACGATGAGAACACGCGTCGACGTCGCGATCGGGCCTGTCCAGGGCTTCGTGATCCAGTCCCGAAGAACCCGCGACCTCTGGGGCAGCTCCTACCTGCTCGCCTTCCTGAGCGCCCATGCCATGCGAGGGGCCTGCGAGGCTGGCGGAGAACTGGTCCGGCCTTCGGTCCATGAAGACCCTCTGTACCTTCAGGTCTGCGGCAAAGGCCCAGGTGACCCGCCCCGGATCGGGTCGGTTCCGAACCGTTTCACCATCGAGACGGACGAAGATCCAAAGACCGTTGCCGCGGCGGCCATCAAGGCCCTGGAGGAGGCCTGGAAAAGGGCCTGCCAGGCGGTCTGGGACGAGTTCGTGGGCCATGCCGCGCCCTTGGGCCGGGAGACCGGGGCCATCTGGAAGAGACAGGTCGAGTCCTTCTGGGAGGTCGCCTGGACCGCCGGGCCCGTGGAAAGCGCTCCGGACCTGTACCGACGCAAGTTATGGCGCACCCATCTACCACCCGACGAACCGGGAGACAAGTGCACGGTCATGCACGAGATGCAGGAACTGTCCGGTTTCGTGCGGGGCCACAGCGCAGGCGAGCGCGAGAAGCAGGACGCCTTCTGGGCGAAGGTGCGATCGAAGACCGGCGAACTCGACATCCGCCAGGACGAGCGCCTCTGCGCTGTGACTCTGGTCAAACGCCTGTTCCCGAAGGTGGCGAAAGAGGCGCTGGGCTGGCCCCTCGAAGCGGTTCACTGGCCCTCGGTGGTGCGCGTGGCGGCCACGCCCTGGGTGCGGGATGTCCTGGCCCACGCTCCGGACAGGGCGAAGGCCCTGGTCGGGGACCTGCGAGAGCACGGCCCGAAGGGTGCTGTCCGGGCTTCCTCCCGCTCCGGTCCGGAATCGGACTTCTCCAACCTGGACGCGTCGTACTTCCACGAGGGCTTCGTCCGCTCCGAGAAGCGCTGTCCTCTCGACGACGAACCGGGATCACGGGATGCGATCCTGGACACGCTGAAGAACATCCGGAGCTGCAGAAAAGGGGATGGCCGAACCATCGGCAAGCCCAGCGCCTTCTATGCCATGCTCCTGGCCGATGGCGACCGACTGGGAAAGATCGTGTTGGAGATCGGGGGAGACGAGGTGGCTCGGGGCCTCCGGCGTTTCTCGGGCGACGTGTATCCCATCGTGCAGGATCGCGACGGAGTGCTGATCTATGCGGGCGGCGACGACGTCCTGGTCATGCTGCCGGTCGAGAGCGCTCTGGGCTGCGCGGATGCCATGGCGCAGTCTTACTCTAAGGCCTTTGGCGGGAAGGCCACCCTGTCGGCCGCGGTCGTGTTCGGCCATGTCCGAATCCCGCTAGGCGCCGTCCTCTCAGAAGCGCACCGGCTTCTGGAGCGATCGGCAAAGGAGGCCAATGGCAGGAACTCGATGGCCGCGGCCGTGCTCAAGCGTGGCGGGCTCCACTCGACCTGGGTCAGCACCTGGGATCGAACGACCCGCAGCGGGTCGACCGATCGGGCGACGGGCCTGATCGAGCGATTCGCCGACGCCCTCGTTGACGATGGCGATGAACCGGGACTGTCTTCCTCCCTGATCTACAGGCTGAGAGAAACCCTGGGGATGCTCTGCAACTGGCCCCGGTGGGAACCCGGGGTCATGGGCGTCCTGCCCGAAGGTCTCGATCTCGACGCGTTCCTGCGCGCCGAGATCTCCCGCATGGTGTCCATCCGGAGCGACCGGGTGGTAGACAAGGCGTGCGACGATCAGCGAGATCGGCGGACGGCTTCGCAGATGGCCGTCCTTGTCGAGGAGATCCTTCGTCCGTCCCTGTGGGACGGGGCAGCGCCCAGAGTCATCGATAACCGCGTCGGCGTGGACGGACTGATGCTCGCCCGCTTCCTGGCATCCGGTGGCTCTGAGGAGGAGAGCGCATGATTCGCATGAAGCTTCAGCCTGTGGACACCCTGTTCTTCCGGGATGGAACCCCATTCTCCGCCGGGAGCGCATCGCAGGACGAAGTGGGGGGGCTGTTCCCTCCGAACCCGGAGACGGTCATGGGCGCGCTTCGGGCGGGCCTGGCCCTGGCCAATGGCTGGGACGGAAAGAGACGGTGGCCCGAAACGCTCGACCCGGTCCTGGGCGACGGCCCAGCAAACCTCGGGCGCCTCGCCATGGAAGGACCCTTCCTCATTCAGGGAGACCAGTGCTGGTTCCCGATGCCCAGGCATCTGCTTGGCACGACCGAGGGCATCGGCGAGGAAGAAGCCTGGAAACCAGAGCTCGCCCTTCGACCGGGAGCGCCCGTACCCTGTGAACTTGGCCCAAACACCAGGCTTCCCCACGCTCCGGACGCCGGAAAGAGGCTGGCCGAACTGGTCGAGGGCGACGGCTACTGGGTCTCCGCGGCGGGCTTGGAACAGGTCCTTCGAGGGGCGCTGCCCGGCAAGGAAGATGTGCAGCACCGTCGCTCGCTCTGGAGATTCGAGTCCCGGATCGGTCTTGAGAGAGACCATCTCATGCGAAGCGCCGTCGAGGGCAAGCTCTACAGCTCCCGGCATGCTCGCCTGCAACCGGAAACGGGTCTTTGCCTGTCGCTGAAAGGCGTTTCCGAGGACTGGTCAACGCCCCTTGGCTCCCTAGTCCAGCTCGGCGGAGAGAGGCGCATGGTCGAATGCCAGGAATGGCAAGACGGGATCTCCCTCGAGATGCCCCTGGACGAGGTCGAAGAACACGGTCGCGTGATGGGGATCGCATTGACGCCCCTGGAGCTCGACCGGGAATGCTTCCTTGGAAAAGCGGCTCTCGACTGGCCCGGGGAGGTGACCGTGGTCAGCGGTTGCACGACGAAGCCGCATCGCATCGGCGGATGGGACTCGATCGCAAGGAAACCCGTTGCGCTGCGAAGCGTCCTGCCTGCGGGCAGCGTGCTCTTCTGCGAGGCGGGATCGCCGGAGAACCTGGTCGGCGCCCTGAAGAAGGGCGATGGCCTGCCGCGTCTCGGCGCGAGGCAGGCATGGGGATACGGAGTGATGGCAATCGGCACCTGGTCGGATGAACCGGAGGTGAAAGCATGAACAAGGTGATGATCGGACTTTTGGCGGAAACACCCATCCACCCGGGCACCGGGAGGAGCGTGGGCGTCGTGGACCTCCCCGTGGCGCGGGAATCGGCGACGGACTATCCCGTCCTGGTCAGCTCGAGCCTCAAGGGCGCGCTCAAGGACAGGGCGAAAACGAAGGGAGCCGGGGAGATCGACAGGCGCTTCGGCGTGGAAGACGCGGCAGGCGATCTTCTCGTTTCCGACGGCAGGTTGCTGCTCCTCCCGGTCCGAAACCTGACCGGTTCCTACAGGTGGGCCACGTGTCCGCACCTGATCGAGCGCTACTGCCGGGACCTGGCCAGAGCCGGCCTCGGCCCGATCCCTCCCGTTCCGAAGGTGGAACGCGGCAAAGTCCTGACGTCCGCAGAGGGGGATCTCTTTCTCGAGGAGCGCCAGTTCTCGGTCGCCGGCCCGCCCGACAAGGCACTGGTGGAGGCGATGGGCGCTCTCCTTCTCCATGACTCGTGCCACGAGCGGGTCGGAGAGCAGCTCGCCGTGCTGAACGACGACGACTTCGCATGGTTCGTGCGCTACGGTCTCTCGGTTCAGGCGCGGAATGTCCTGGAGGAGGAAACGAAGAAGAGCAAAAACCTATGGTACGAGGAGACACTGCCTCCGGACACGGTGATGTATGCCCTCCTGATCGGTCGCATGGCCGAGTCGCTCTCCGTGCTCGACCAGCTGTTCCCGGCTGAGGACCCCTATTGCCAGACCGGAGGGAACGAGACCGTGGGCCAGGGTTGGTTCGCCGTCAAGGTGCGCAGGACGGCAGAGGGAGGTGACCAATGAGGACTCTCGAGCAGCGCCGGGCCGCAAATGCGCTCGCCCGGGTGAAGCACTTTGAAAGACGGCAGGACGCATTCAAGAAGAGCTATCGGTCCTACGTGGACAGGCTCTCCCCTGCGATCGTGATGAACGGCCTCGGCCAAGCCCTGGCCACGGAGCTCGCGGCTGCGGGCGACAACCCTGACAAGGAGAACCTGAAAGCACACAAGGAGCTCTTCGAGAGCCTTTCCGGATGGCTCCGCGACCCGAACGACGGCGTCTACAGAGGCGCGACCGACCTCATGGAAGCGATCATGGAAAACGACGAAAACGCCTACCTGCGAGCCCAAGCCGAGGCGCTCGCCTGGCTGAACTGGCACAAGAAGTTCTGCCGGGCCGAGTTCCCCAGGGGCGAGATCGAGGGAGAGTGACATGGCCAGACCTCTGTACAAGACGGCCTCGAAGAGAACCTTCAAACTGGACGGCTCTGGGCATGCCGGTCTCTACTTCGACAAGTTCTGCGACAAGTGGGACGTGAGAGGTGGACACTGGAGGCTTTCCTCGTCCGGGGGAGACGAAAGCCCCAAGCATGCCTGGATCGAGACCGTGGCCGGCAGGAACGACATCGGAGATTCCGGCCGCCTGAACGAGGCCTGCCTTCGAATGACCAAGCTGGTGATGAGCGCAGGGGGCAGGAGCGGTGTATTCGTCACCGAGTCGCGCTTCGCCACCGGGCTCGGTCGGAGCCACCCGGTCGAGAACGGGTTCGCCTGGCACCAGACCCTCGGCGTGCCCTATCTCGCCGGAAGCTCCGTCAAGGGGATGATCAGAGCCTGGATGAAGGTCGGTTCAGGGAACGATGCCGACAAGGGCGAGATGGAACGACTCTTCGGCGACAAGGACAGTATCGGAAGCATCTCCTTTCTGAACGCGATCCCCACGGCGTCGGTCCGGCTCGAAGCGGACGTGATGACTCCTCATTTCGCGGGTTGGAACGAATTGAACCCTCCTGGGGACTGGATGTCTCCTGTCCCGATTCCTTTTCTGGCCACCGCCGCAGGAACACCCTTCCTGTTCGGCATCGTCGGCCGCTACGGCGCAACATCCGACGAACTGGATCTTGCATGGAAGGCTCTCGGCGAGGCTCTCGAATGGGCTGGCGCCGGAGCCAAGACGGCCGTCGGATACGGCCGGATGGTCCATGATCCTGACAGGTCGAACAGCCTGAAAAACCGTGTCGAAGAAGAAGCAAGGGGCGTCAAGGAACGCCTGGAAGAAGAGGCGAGGCAGGCTACCATGAGCCCCTTCGACAGAGAGGTCGAAGAAGCTTGTTCCGAAAAAAAATACAAAGGCCTTCGGCCAGATCAATCCCTGCTCAAGGTAATCGAGTCCGGGACCTGGGACGACGACCTCGACAAGAAGCGCAGCGCCATCGAACGCTTGAAATCAGAGATGGAAAAATCTGGAAGGTGGAGGCCGGTGAGTAGCAAAAAGAAACCGGAAAAAGACAAGGACCATCAGAACACGCTAAAAATCATGGCATGGATTAAAAAGACGAAAAAGTAGAGGAGCCCTTGCCCACGACGCTCATCAGTTTCATCGGACGCGGAAGGGATTCCGAACCCGGAGAGCCCGGAGGATCCAGGTCCGGGTATTCCCTGACCGAATACGACTTCGGGGGAGGACGGGTCCGGAAATCCACTTTCTTCGGATGGACGCTCCTCCAGCACCTGCGCGACGAGGGCGTCGCACCCGACAAATGGCTGATCATCGGGACCGCGGGATCCCTCTGGGGGGGGCTCGCCGACGTGCTCGAGGGAGACGTCCCCGATACCGTGATTGAATGGGCGCATGACGTCCTCGAACAAGACAAGCGTTCCGGTTGCGTCGAGCAGGCGCTCCTCGATCGCGCCCCGGCCGAGCTCCCGGGCTTGCTCGGGGTCGGAAAGGTCGCGCTCGAAATCGTCGACGAGTGCAGGGACCGGGAGTCCCAGCACTGCCTCATGAGCCTCTTCCTGAGACACCTCGAGGAAAATGACGAAGTCATCCTCGACGTGACACATTCCTACCGTCATCTGCCCATCATGGCTGCATTCATGATGTCTCCCCTGCGCTGGCTCCGTGGCGTGAAAGTCCGCGGCATCTACTACGGCGCCCTGGACATGAGACGGGAGAACGGCGGGATCAGCCCCGTCGTCGACCTTTCCATCTGCGCGGACTACAACCGCAAGGATTCCATTCTTGCGACGTTCGCGACGACCGGGGACTATTCGGAAGCCGCCTCCCTGTTCCCGGATGCCGCCGGGGATCTGTCCCAGACGAGTTTCCTGGAGAAGATCGCCCGCATGGGCGATGCACGGGCTCCCGCACGCCGGGTCATGGACGAGCTGGAGAAGACCGATGCCGTCGATCCGCTGCTGGCCGGCATAGGCTCGAAACTGCAGGACGCGTTGCGGTGGAGCAGGGAAGGAAGGTTTCCGCAACGCATGCTCGAGAAGAGCAGGTTCCTCCTCGAACGAGGCGAATACATGAATTCCCTGATCCTGTGCCTTGAATCGATCTTCAAGAAAGTCTTCCAGACGCATTTTCAGGGCGACCCGAACAACTACGACGAGGAAACCTCGTGGGAGATCAAGAACCTCTTGAAAAGGAACCTGGTCCCGCCCTGGAACGACGTCTTCAGGGGCTTGAACGACCTGCGGAACGCCGCAGTCCACGGAACGCGGGCTTCGAGAAAGGAAGTGCAGCCTGCGCTCCGGTCTGAAGAAGAGTTCAAGGCGCTCCTCGAAAGGGGGATGGACCTGGCCGGGAAATTGATCTCGGGAGAGATCTCCCTGTGAAATCGAAAGGCAATCGGGGCTTTGCGATCCAGGGGACAAGGTTCTTCATCCTTTTAGCGGGGCATCGATGAGCCCGGAACGCGAATACAAGCTGTGCACGCAGGGAAACCTCGAAGGCCTCCTCGCGGACGATCACGACGCATGGACCCACTTCGAGGGCGAGCTGAAGGCATATCTCCACGCCTCCGCGGTCTCATTCACCGAGTCGATCCGCAAGCCCGGGGTCGACGGCGCCTTCGATTCCGAGGGAGAGATCCAGAACGTCTTTGTGAAACTCCTCCAGAATGACCGCCGATTTCTCAAGTTCGTCGCCAGTCTCGAACCTGCCGCCTGCCGGAAATACATGCGCGTCATTTTCAGGAACTTATGCAGATCACTTCACCGTTCCGGAAAAAGGATGCCCACCGAGCGACTGGCCGAGGACCGGGAACTCGAGGACCGCGAAGAACAGCTTCGGGAGGAGCCATCGAAAGGGCTTCTGCTGATGGAAAGACGAATGGAGCTGATCCGGAAATGCATTCCGCGGGAGACGGAAGACGTGGGCTACCTGGCCTGCGCGCTCCTGTACGAACGTCTCCTGGTGGCGCAGCAACATTTCCGGCTCGACAGGAAGCGTCTCGCGGCCGGGCGTCGCCTAACGGAGACCATCGAGCGCTTCGTGCCCTTCGAGGAGGGAGACGAAGCGCTTGCCTTCGGCAAGGACGCGGCCATCCCTCTGGGCAAAGCCTGGGATGCCTGCGCAATACCGATCGAGCAGGGCAAGCTGCCCTCGAACGGGATGGTCGCAAGCCTTCTCGGCGTCTCCGACGGGAAATGGTACCAGTGGACCAGGCGTGCAAGGAAGTTCGTCATCGACGCCCTGGGCGATGACCGGGACAGCCTCGGGCTGTTCCGAAACTGGCCTGGCTTCGAAAAGTGGGGGAAGCCATGATCGACATCCTCACGCTCAAGGGGCCCCTGGCCGGACCGGGAGGCCTGCAGGTCTTCCGGTCTGAAGCGCATGCGGTCACACACATGGCAGACCACCTTCTTACATCGCCCGAATCGCATGCTTGGGCCATTCTGATGCCGGATTTCTCCGAGCTGCTTCAAACCCGGGCCGCTTTCCGCCTGGCCAGGAGCGCAGCGAAACTCCTAGAGGCTTCGTCCCGTGACCTTGGCGATCGACCCGACACTTCCACACACGATGCTACGGCGGGGCGTGACGAGACTTGTCTTCCTGGATTGAACGAACTTTACGATGCCTATGCTCAGCAGATCCGGACCGCCCTCGACGACGCCCATGAACTGAGCTGGACCTGGAAGTCATGGCATCATCTCGATGAAAGATACGCCCACATCGACACGCACGCGTTCGGACTGAACGGGGTCATGGCCGTGTTCTCACGCCGTCACGTGCGGACCGCATACCTGCCGGGACAGGGACGCGTCGAAGGCATGATCATGACGGAATCGACGGAGCAGGACCGTACCCCGCACGCCCTGCCAAGACAAATCGGAGGAGACGCGGACGGGCTTTCCGGTCGCGGTTGGGGCATGCGCCGCAAGAAACGGGACCGACGTCGGAGGGGCGAGGGCGGACGGGAGGATTCTCCGCCCGATTCACTCGGTGAACGGCACCGATTGTTCCGAAACTGCGCCAAGCATGTCAGGTCAGACTATCTTGGAGCGTCTTATCTCACGGACGGCGACCCTTGCGCGCCCGATGACTTCCGGAAGGCCTTGAGAGACATCGACAACTGGGCCGCTCTCTTTGAGGATACGACGTTCAGCCCGAATCACCGCCTCGAGAAGCCGGACCGCTCTTGAGAACAAGAATAATGAAAATGCAGATTTCCGCAGAAAAAGCAGCCCAGCACCTAGTCGACGAGATCGAGGCGAGCATCGCCGCTTGGAAGCGAGATCAAGGCGATCACGAAGCGGAGGTTGAGGAGGCCGTGAACCTGCTGGCAGGATGGGCGCATCTCGCCAGATTGCCAGATTCGGCCTCGCCCGCCGGCTTGCGCGCCGAGCTCGACGCCGTCGTCGAATCCGAAGGCCGGCGGATGGTCCGCCTGATCCTCGACGCCTTTGATCCCGAAGGCTGGCTGGAGGCGGTTCGCGAGATCGAATCCCTCTACGAAAACGGGGAAGACGTGGGAAGTCTCAATCGCATACACGATGCGGGACTCGCTTTGTTCCTCCAGCTCGACGAGGCGGACCTGGCCGCGTGGGCCGCAGTTCAAGTGGGCGACGAGTCCGATCCCGCCCTCGACGCCCTTCTCGGCGCTCTGACCGCCTGCAACTTCGAGCTGGAAGCGAAATCCCACCTGTTCGCCCCGGCCCGCGGCTATGCCCAGGCCATGCTGTCCGCCTACGACCTCAAAAGCCGGACGGCGCCGCCCGATCTCTCGCAGGAGGCGCTGGAAGCGATCACTTCGAAATTCGAGACCGTGGCCCGTGCCGCCGAATACGGGAATTCCGAGATGCTTCTCGGCGATACGGGACACCAGGAGATGCGCGGCAATGAAGCCACGCATGTTGCGAGGGTCGTCCCCTTCCCGAAGCGGGCATCAACCGGGAAGCAGCTGGCCATGGCCGCGGATGCGCCCGAGGAACTTCCAAGGGGCAGAACGGTCCTTCGCCTCGTCATCAAGCACGCCGGAGGAGACTGGAACGCGACCTTGATCGTCGAAGAGCCGCTGACCGCGGGCGAGACCGTGATCACCGTGCTCGACGCGAAGGGCCTTCCCGTGAACAAAGCCCGTCTCGAATTCTGCGGCCGCCATTTCGAGATAATCGGCGGCGTCGCCCGGGTGGACGACGAATGGCTCGAGAAGAACTGGGAATCGGTGGTGACCTCCGATTTCGCGATCCTCGATATCGACGGGAAGAAAACCCGTGGCGTGCGCCAGGATTGAGGTGTCGGAGGGATCATGGCCGCGATCAGCATCGACCCTTTCGATGAGTTCGGTTTCACGCCCACCCCCAAGACGGCTCGCGAGGCGGCCATCGTGGTGGATCGCCTCTCTTCCCTTGCCCCATGGCTGATCCGCCGCGAGGTCCTCGAGCTCGCGAGCCTCGAGGAGGGCATGGGCAGAGCGAGACGGAGCCGGTTTGAACGCATGGCAAGGTGGAGCCGTCTCCCCCGTTGCCGCGGCGCGGCCAACGTGATTTTCATTGCACGGGACGAGAGCCGCGCCCCGGATTCGCCCCTCCGCCCCGCCTGCTTCCTGCCCTTGCGCTGGGTAAAGGGGGCCGATGATTCGCCCGGTCTCCCCGCGGCTCTTCGCGGGCTCGCCGTGCAGGTTCGCGCGGACATGAAAGATAAACTCGAGGACCATGAGGAGTGGGGTTTGAGATTCAACGGGGAATACATCTCCGAAGAACTGGACTTGTCATCCATGAAAGTCGGCGCCGATTCGGCCTGGGCTTCGCTGGCAACAGCGTTGCTGCTGGCCACATGGCGGGTACTTCCCAGAAACGACGTGGCCATGTCCGGGGCGTGGACCGGGGACCGGGGGCTGATCGAGGTCGAGGGCCTCGAGGCCAAGATGAAAGTGGCTCGGGAATTCGGGTGTATCCTATTCTATGCGTCTTCCAAGGAAGCGGATCGATCGACCCTCGATGTTCCGGCAGGACTCGATCTTCGTTTTTATTCGGAGGGCGACTCCCCTTTCGAGATCCTGCACCCTTCCCTCCGGGAATTCGCGGTCGCGCCCACCCGGAAGAACGGGGACAAACTTGAGATTCGCCAGAAGTATGCGAACCACCTGTTTACGGCGAGCTGGCAGGACAAGCTCGATCGTGAACTCTATGCCATGGAGAATCTGAGCGAGGATCTCGCCGAGGAAATGCGCGCCAAAAACCCGGAAGCACGCGAACTCGCGAAGGTCGAGAACCTGGTCCTCACCCTCTCATCCCCCTCTGCGCAGGTGCTGACCACTCTCGTGGCAAGGCCGGCCCGCACCCTGGTTTTCTTCACGGACGATCCCGAATACAGGCGGGCCTTCGATCTCTACCGTGAGCATTGCCCCGCGCCGATCCGGGACGGCATCGTGCCCGCGGCCCTTCCCGGAGACTCCAAAGAGGATCCATCAACCAGGGATCGCACCTACGGCATGATCCAGCAACGCATCCACGAATTCCTGGCAAGTGCCAGAGATGGATCCCTTTCGGCCGTCGACATCACCGGCGGCACCAAGGGCATGACAGCGGCGGCCCTTCTCGCGGCTTGTCGCGCCGGCGCGGTGATGTTTCACGTCGATTCGATTAAGATCGGGGCCAACAACGCCTTCGGCACGGAGAAGGTCCGTTTTGTGCGAGAGATCGATCCCAAATTGGAAAAATGAACCCGGCTACCTCCCCGGTACAGAACCCCAGCCCAAGAAACGAATCAAGGCAGCAGCAACAGCTGTACAGAAGGCTACAATTCAATCCTATGACGTCGGGGTTGGCGGACTGGCGTGTCGTTCGAAAAGTGAAGAGCAACGACGCTTTCGGGCTTCAAGAATGGACGGACGAGAGTGGTAGCGAAGCAACGTTTCAGCCCCTCTTCGTCGGGGAACCCTCTCAGCCTCATCCCTATTCAATATCATACCCCCAAGCACTTGCAAGCCCGTTTACGCGAACCCACCTGCAGCGGTGAGGGAAATAGAAATCCGGGTTTTCCACAGAAAAGGACGTGATCGTGGGGTTTCAGACGGAGAAAGGAAAGTAATGTTTGGATGTGTGCCGACGATCATATCCGGAAGAGGGACGCGCATGAAGGGCGGATCTGACGCGTCCGATCGAAAAACGCCTCGCGGACAGGGAACCGGAAAGATATTCGACTTTCGTCAGATTCGGCTCTCGATGGCGTCTATCTGTATGTGACCGACGATGAAAACCTGGAGGGATCATGAAACGCCCGAAGACTCCCCTCATCAGCCCCCGGGACATCGTTGCGGTTCTCGAAGCCGAGGAGGACGAGATGGCGTATCGGAACGCGGTCAAGGCCTTCCTGAAACGCGAGAAGGTCCTGGCGAGACAGATCGAGGCCTGGCCCGCCCGGGAGATCGATCAGGAGGAAGACCCGAAAAGCCCCTTTGCTCATCTGCCGTCTCCAGCCAGGTGCTGGCTCCGAAACCACCTCCGGGACTATCTTCTCAGGGGATTGCTCGTCGCGGCGGAGGCCTTTCGTTGCCGCCGGGAGATTCTGGAATCCGGGGAAACTCTGTTCACCGAATCTGCGATCTGCTGCGCCCTCGGCTTGGACGGCATCGCGGAGTCCAGTTTTTTCGACCCGCACGATTATCTCGAACGCGAACCCGCCCTCGCCGCCCACCTCGAGACATGGGCCCTCCGCGACCTAGAAACCATGCCTGGCGGCCCTGGAATCGAAGCGAGTCTTCTCGAGTCTTCCTACTGGTCGCTTCGAGATTTCTTTCTCCGGGGCGTCCGGCTCGCGCGGCGGGCCACGTGCGCCGTCCTCGAATCGAGTCTCGCGCTCAAACCCGTTAAGGAGAGTGGGGATGCAGGGGCAGTCCACTCCGGGTCGGCGGTGATTGTTTCGTCTTCCGGAGCCGACGCGCCTCCCGGCGCTGAACCGGAAGTCCGCACTCTGACCGCCCCCTTCCACTACGTGAGCCGCTGCTGGAACTGCGGGGATTCCATCGAGGGTTTCACCAAGAACCCCAAGCGCTGCGATCGGTGCGGCTGGTTCAAGTGCGTGCGGTGTGGAGCGTGTGGGTGCAACTACGCAGGAAACCGAAGTCCCGGAGATCGTTGAACCCTTTTCCGACCGAAATTCGCCGAACACGAGAAGTGCATCGTCTCAATCCCCTCTTCGTCGGGGAACCCTTTCCGCCTCGCCGGAATCCCCGCCAGTCAGTGAGCGTTTGCACGGTTTTTGATGGGATCGGATTGATTTCTGTGCACGATATCTGAGGGAGCATAAAGAAACCCCCTCGAAAAGCTTGCACAAGCGATTCTCGGGGGCTCTACTCCTTGATTGCGACATCAAAGGAGTAGAGTCATGATCCACGATCTTCTCCGGAACGACAAGTTCTTCCTTTTCCTTCTCGAAATAGACCGGGACCTTCTCGAACAAGCCCGCCTACAACGCCTGTTCCGAAAACTGTTCCGTTCCGCCCCCGGGGCGCACACGGAACGGAACACCCGCTTCTACCCCTCGCCCCTCAAATATCGTGCAAACGACCCCATCAAAAACCGTGCTCATGCTCAAACTGTACGATCTGCGGTAGCGGACAGCCGATCCACCGCAACCGATCGCCTATCTACAAGGCCGCGGCAGCCTGCGACCAAAGATCCCTGAATATGGGCCGTCTACTTCTCGCCGGAATCAGGAAGTACCCGTCCCTTTCGGTCCCGAAGACGTCGCAGGTCCCTTTCACGAGATCAAGCAGGTTCAACAGCCCGGCGAAGGCGTCCAGCGCGTCGTCGTCCTGAATCTCGGCTCCAAGCTCGACGCCGTGCTCGTTCCTGACGTGAACTTCCAGCGCGTCAGCCAAGTCTGTGTCTACGTCGGGCTTGTACTTAGGCAGGGTCTCCGGAAATCCGGCCACGCCGTAGGTGCAAAGCAGGGCGAGTGTCAGGGCCGGGTGAGACTCCAGGACCGTGACCGATCCCGCCTTCCCTCCTTCAATGGGCGTCTCGTAGCGGATCTGGAATCCATCACGGTCCGCGCGTTCCTTCAGCGCTCGAAGGAAGGTCGCCACCACGGGCGCGTGGGGCGCCCCCTGGTACCCCAGCACGGAGAGACCTTCGTGGATTCCCGTGAAACAGGCGTTTCCGCCGGCGTTGCACTCGGGAGCCCAGTTGCACAGGGCTCCGATCGCGGTTGCGAGGTCCGGGGCGGAGAGGTTCCGGTTCATGACGCGTGGTTTGGAGGAGAGCGCCTTCTCGCAGGGGCGAAACGAGAACGGGTTGACGTTGAAGGGCCAGTACCGGTTCCCATCCGAATGGCCGGGGGGATCGAAATCCTCGGGGAACTGGACGCCTCCGAAGGCCTTCAGCGGCACGTCCAGCGCCAGCAGCACATGGCGGTCCTGGGCCTTGTCTGAAACGAGATCGATCAGCTCGCCCAGCCGATCGATATCGTAACGCACGATTCTCGCCCGGATTGGAGATTCGAACGGATGCTCCGCGACGGTCCAGCCCTTGTCCGAAGAGCCGGGATCGGCGCTCAACAGGTGCGGTCCAGCATGATTCTTCATGATACCCCCTTCCATATCGATCGAAACATCCAATTGCCCAACCATCGATAGGATAGAGGGGAAGGATGACAGGAAGTGTCCCACCCCTCGGGTCCCTCCCGCCTCACGTCGCCATGCGGCCGCACCGCGGGCAGGTGTTGGGATTCTCCCCCGGCGGATTCGGGATTCGCTCCCCGCACCGCTCGCAAAAGTCGCGGTACGGCTGCTTGTCCGGGAACCGGGGGCCGCACTCCTGCTTGCACTTTCCGTGGGTCAGGATAATGCCGCCACAGGCGCGGCAGAACGTACCGTACATGGCGCCTTCACGATGAAACCGACATCTATCATTCTAGTTCGGCGCAATGGAGAGTCAACCGGGACTCCACGGGAGCCATTCGCGCTGTAGCCATTTTCGAGGTCCACCGACCCTCTCCGGCCTACGGTTTCCTCGGCCACAGCCTGTGCGGGGGAGAAGAGAGAAGAGAGAGAAGGGCTTCTGGGGTCGAGATCCGGTTCGTTTTTCGCGTTTCGGGGTTCTTTGACCGCCGCTTGCAGGGGTCGCGCCGCGCCCTCCGCCGAGTTTGTCCTTCGGAACACCGCGAAAGCCTCCAAGGGGATTTGCGGTACAATGGCCCGCGAGATCCTTGAGGAGGCCGACATGGCGAACAAGTTCAAGCCCCAGAACGTCAGGCTGCAGTACATCCTCCGCGCGCTCATGCGTAAGAACGACCGGTTCACCGCCAAATCGATGCAGGAACGGCTCAAGCAACTGGCGGAGGACATGCATCTCGACCCCGCCGATCCCCTCTACAACGCCCTCGTCGTGGACGTGAGGACAATCAAGAGGGACCTCAAGTACCTGCACGACGCCTTCGGCGCCCGGATCAAATGGAACGGCTCCCTGGGTTCCTACGTCATGAGAGGCAACGTCCAGAACCTGCCCACCGTTCTCCTTGACGATTCCTTCCTCTACGCACTCGCCATCGCCGAGAAGGCGCTCGGGCAGCACAGGAAGGTGAAGGTCGTCCGCGAAGTGGCCGAGAAGTTCCGCGAGATCCGGGAGCTCTTTCCCGAGGACTCCACTCTCCGCAGGAGGACCGCCTGGGAGAGCTTCAGCTTCTTCCATCCCCTTCCCGTGGAGGTGAAGGATGAGGTCTGGGATCCAGTGAAGAATGGTCTGGACTTCGAGCGGACGGTCCGCATCGCCTACAGCAGGGTGGGAAGCCGAAAGCCATTCACGCGCGACGTGGATCCCTATCACCTTGCCAATCACAACGGGATCTGGTACCTCTTCGGCCGCGACCACTGTGCCGGGGAGATCCGCACCTTCGCCCTCCACCGGATCGATTCCGCCGAGGTTCTTCCCGGCGAATTCGACGTTCCCCTCGAGTTCGAGTTCGAGGAGTACATGGGCTCCCATTTCGGCGTCTTCCGGGGCGACGAGGAACACCACGTCCGCCTTCGCTTCCACAAGGGCCACGCCGCCCACGCGCTCGAGCGCGACTGGCACCCTACGGTCGAGAAGAAGCGGCTCCCCGACGGCCGGGCCGAAATCTCGCTCCGCGTCAACGACCTCAAGGAGATCACGCGCTGGATCCTCTCGTGGGGCGCCGGCATCGAGGTCCTCGAACCTGCCCTTCTCCGCCGCATCGTTCGAGAGAACGCAGAGGATGTCGTGGAGAGGAATGAAGAGGATGAATGAAACATGGCTGATTGGAGAGACGTCGTCAATTTCCTAAGAAAGGGTCTTCCACAGAATCTGTGGGTGAAATATGGGCCGTCATGTGGGTTGCATGCTCCGAAATCGCCGGGGGCCCACCCTCCGCCAGGTTCGCTCCGGAGGACGCTTCCCGGCATCGTGTCAGGTACCGGCGCGTCCCTGCTGGGGGCGAGGACGCGACCGGCACCTGACACGACGGGGAGTCCTCCGCGACCCTGGCTCCGGCCCCGGCGATTTCTCCGCGCAACCCCCACGCCGGCCCTACAGATCTGAGTATCAAAAAGGTTGTGGCTGCTGATGAACGCAACATGGGCTATGCTTGGCGCTTACGTCGCAGTTGAGGGTGAAGCCGCCCACAGATTCTGGTGAAGAGGCCTAAGAAAAAATCCGGGGATTTTCACATATCAAGAAATAGCCAGGGAACTTGGAAGCTCAGCAAGGGGAATCGGATCCTGCATGCGCGCAATACATTCGCGAAATTTGCATCAGTACTGTCCAAGAGTAGTAGATAATCGAACGAGACTTCCCAGGCTTCAATGCCAATAATCGCATATTCTCACCTGCAGGATAAAAAAAGATTTGTAAGGCTTCGCCCATGAATGACGCTTTCGTATTCGACATCGGGGACTTCGCGAAATTCGGCCTTCTCAGGATTGTCGCCGGTCAGGGACTTGAATTGGGGGTCGTCTGGTACTACACAGGTGGGGGTGCCGCCGGAGGTGTTCATGTCAACTACCTTCTGCCGGGAAATCACTTGGGAGCATCAATGCAAGCCTGCGATGGCGTGTTGTGGACGGCCTTCAATGCCGCCTTCAACGGTGGACCACGGACTGTCGCAGCATTGCAGGCGACGAACATGCTTCCAGCGGGGACTCCATATTTTGCACACCTTGTTCCTGGAGGTCAGAGGAACGCTTGGCTCAACGCCGCAGTTGCGGCAATGCAGGGCGTCAGGGTCGTCTTTCTTGATCCAGACAACGGGATCCACCTGAATCCGGGAGGAAACCTGCTTCCAGGAAATGTCTACGTTACCGAGATCGAGGCGTTCTGGAATGCCGGGCATTCCCTGATCATCTACGAACATCAAAATCGTTGGGCTGGTTGCTGTTTCGAGGATCAGGTGAGCGGAAAGCAGGATGCAATCCAGGCTGTTTGTGGTATTCGCCCATCTGCTTTGCGGTGGCGCCGGCTGACCACGCGGGCATTTTTCTTTGTCACTCAGGAACGTGATTCTCCCGGTCTCCAGGCTGCCATACAAAACCTCACGCAGTTCCCTTGGGCTCCCCACTTCGAGCTCATGCCCTGAAACACCACCAGTAGCCAGCCAGGAACGACCACCTCGCTTCCTGCAAATCGATGACCTCAAGACTGCGGCATGGTGTTGCGGTCTTCACTGGGCGTACGGCGAGCCATTGCCGCGTCACCCCTGAAACAAGTCTCTGCTCGTGTAGGCGTCTGTATCTGCATTCATGGGAGTCATTTCTCGTCCCATTCATGTGCTTCAGCCACGGATCCGCGCCAAAGGTCTCTATAGGGAGGCGGTGTAAAGGGAGAGCTACGCGGGATGACAGAAAGTGTCCCTCTTCCGGAAAAAGAGGCTTCTTTCGAATTGGAAGCTCACGCCTCCGGTTTTCCAGCATGAATGAAAGCAAAGAGATATGCTTTTTCGGGGGGACATCTCCTGTCAGCTGAAGCGCGTACATATTGGGTAGATGGAGGCGCCCCCGATGAGAAAGCCCGTGAGACCCCGGTCGAAACCCTGCTCGCACCCAAAGTTCAAGTGCTCCCTGTGCGCCCACAGGGCGGCCTGCGCCGCACGCCTGCAGGCCGAAATGCGGGCCGCGGACCCGGACGCGCCGGCGTGGACCGGCCGCGCCGTGATCGCGGACCGAAAGCGCGCCTGCTCGCTGTTCGTGCAGGCGGTCGAGATCCGCCGCGGCCGGATCGCCACGCCCCGGCGGTGGTGAGGGAACGCGGCCGGGGCCGGTCGGGCCGGCCCCGGCCGCACCGTCCTGCATGAAAGGTTTTACGAAATCGAGACCGTCCGTTCGCTTGATGTACGTGCCGCCGCCCCTTGACACAGCGGGGGCCGTACTGTGGAACCCATCGTTTCCCCGTCGGGCGCTTTGTCGCGGACAGGCATACCTTGGAGGACTCGAAATGCACCTCGAAGTGTTCGCGGATCCGGCCTCCCTGCGCGAGCTCGGCGCCACCGCCGAGGAGATCCGCCGCCACGCCCTCAGGATCGCCTGCCTCTGGAAGGGCCCGGAGGACCTCGTCGCGGCCGTCTACATCGTCCCGGGCGGGCGCGGCTTCGCCGGAAAGGCCTTCATCGCCCCCCAGGGCGTCTCGAAGGAAATCTTCCGCAAGGATCTCGGGAAGGAATGGGCTTGCGTCCGCGCCCACGGCGCCCCGGAAGGCCTGCCCGAGGACCGGTTCAACCTCCTCCTCGTCAGGTTCGGAAGCGCCCAGGGAAGGTACCCGGCCGTGCGCAGCGACCGCTACGGCTGGAGCTACGTGCTTCCGGACTTCCACACGCACCTCGTCCTCGTCCTCGCCCACGAACTCGCCCATCTCGCCCTCCTGCCCGTGAAGGACTACTCCGAGGACCGCGCCAACGCCTGGGCCGTGCGCTTCCTGAGGTCCGCCGGCTACAGGATAGGCGCGCGGCGTCCCCGCCGCGGGGCGCACGCCCCGGTCCCCACTCTGGACGACGCTAGGCTCCGCCATTCGCTCCTCCTCGAAACCGATGGCGGCTCGACCGGCCGGGCTCCCGCGAGCCCCATCGCCGAAAGCCGTCAAACCTCCGACGCGGTCGACAACACGCTACTGAACCGAGCGGACGGCCGCCAGCGCCCTCGATCCCGCCGGGCGAAATTCCCGCCGCAGGAAGTCGTGAAGGATCTGGAATCGGAGTTCGAACTTCTGGGTCTGGTCGGCCGGGGCGTGGAGTCCGCCGTCTTCAAGGGACGCTCCAGGTGCGCCCCCGGCAATGCATTGGCAATCAAGGTGTTGAAACGACCGCTCCGCTTGTGGGAACAGCCCGTCGAGGAAGTGCTGGCTGGCCTCACGCTCGCGAGCCGGATCCTCCATCCTCATCTGCTTCGACCCATGGGTCGACGGATCGTCGCCGGCCACCTGGCCGTCCTCTCCCCGTGGATCGACGGCCCCACGCTGACCCTGCGACTCTCCTGCCTCTCCAAGAGGAAGCGCCTGTTGCCACTGCCGGAAGTGACATCGATCCTCCTCCCCCTGGCCTCCGCCCTGGACGCGCTCCACGTCCTCGGCGTCCACCTGGACGTCAAGCCCGGCAACGTCTTCCTCAAAAGAAGCGGCTTCCCCCTGCTCGGCGATTTCGGGGCGGCGCGCGCCCATGGGAAGGCCGGCAACGGTCGGCTCCGCGGAACCCCCGGCTACGCCGCGCCCGAAACGGCCTCAGGGAAACCCGGTGCGGACGGCCGGGCCGACGTCTACTCGCTGGGCGCCGTCCTGCACGAGATGCTCGCCGGCGAGATCCCGCGCCCCGGTTCCCCCTCCGCCTCAACGATGCGGCCCGGAATGCCCCTGGAGATGGACCGCGTGATCTCCCGCGCGCTGCATCCCGATCCCGAAGAACGATTTGCGACGGCTGGCGACCTCGCGAGGGCCTACCTCTCCGTGCTGGCCCAGGCCTCGATTCCCGAAAGGCCCGAAAAAACCGCATCCCCCCGCGGAAGTTTCCGCCAGACAGGGACATCTCCTGTCTCCCTGCAGAGGTACCAATAGACAGGTGTTCAAACGACGAAGGAGGTATTCATGAACGACCGCACTCCGACCGACGCCATGGTGACGCCCGAAATCATCCAGGAGGTGCGCGACCCCGCATGCCGCCACTGCGCCTGGAGGGAATTGCAGGAGCGCGAACCTCACCTCGCCGACTGGATCAAGAAAGAACTCATGGAGATCGCCGGGCGTCTTGCCTGTTCCGGGGCGCCGTCCAGTGTGGTCCGCGACGTCAACCGCGACACCAAGGACTTCGCCTCTAGCCTCTACCGTCTCCTGTGCAAGGCGAACCTCCGCCTTTGGCGTAAGGACTTCCCCGAGTGGAAACCGGAAGAGGAGTGAGGACGCGAAAAGAACTGAGTCTTCCTTGAGAACCAATGATCGGAGGATTGGAAATGGAGCATGAAACAGGTCCCAGAAACTTCGAATTGCGGTGAAGCCGGGATTGCGTGTGCGCACGCTGTGGCCTGGTGCTCGGGAGAAATCTCGCTCTTCAGGAGAAGCCGTTCTCCGGGTGCGCGTACGCCCGCGGGAGACGGAGGGCAACGCGTTCTTCCTGCTCGCGAAGTCGAAGGGATCGCCCGAAAAAGGCAAGGGAGGAGGGGCGCATCCTCCTTGGGATGGATTTCGCGTTTTCGCTCCCTTGGCTACGCAACCGTTGATCGGATCCGGACGCGAAGGGCGGCGCCGTTCTCGTCCTTGATCTCCATCGTGCACCACTCGGAAACCGGTGAACTCATCTCGGGCAAGATATCGATGAACGGGGAAACGGGTTCATCCTTTCGGACGGGAGAAGGCATTGTATGCAGCTGTCAGTCGAGACGCGCCACAAACCCATCGAAATGTCTGGTGATGATGCTTATCGCTTCGGTCCAGGACAGTCCGGATGCCGCAGCACCGACGTTGACGACATCGTGAAAGGACGGGACGTCAGGATTCTCCTCCCCGTCGCTTTGAATCGCCTTCGCAATGTCCCGCATCGTTCCTCGGAGGGCGAGTTTCTTGAGCGAAGCGGAGACATCGACGGGGATATCCTTTTCAAGCGCATTGGAGATTTCGCCGACGATGACTGCAGCCTGCGCTTCGGAGCCGAGTGCGTTCGGGAACCTCTTCCATTCTGCGATCTTTTCTTCGAGTGTCATGGGCTTTCTCCTTTTATCAACTGAGGAAGACTCTATTCGGTATTCGTTTCAATCCCCTCTTCGTCGGGGAACCCTTTCCGCCTATTCGTGACAGACGGTAAAATGATTCTTGGGACCACGTCTCAATCCCCTCTTCGTCGGGGAACCCTTTCCGCCTTTCCGCGGGGTTTCCGCGGGGCGAAGATCCGGGGCTAGTCTCAATCCCCTCTTCGTCGGGGAACCCTTTCCGCCGCGGAAAAGCTTGTGATTTTCGCCCGGGAAAACGCCGTGTCTCAATCCCCTCTTCGTCGGGGAACCCTTTCCGCCCGGATCGGGGCGGGCGGAGTACGTTCGGTATCACGCGAGTCTCAATCCCCTCTTCGTCGGGGAACCCTTTCCGCCACGGTGATGATCGAGCGGGACATGCGCCTACCATCGAGTCTCAATCCCCTCTTCGTCGGGGAACCCTTTCCGCCGGCCAGGATAAAGACGTGGAAAGAAATGAACGACTCTGTCTCAATCCCCTCTTCGTCGGGGAACCCTTTCCGCCCGAGAAACCCGTCAAGCGGGATTCGGTCATCCTGCGAAGTCTCAATCCCCTCTTCGTCGGGGAACCCTTTCCGCCAGCCGGTACGGCACATTTTTTAGCGTGGACGGGAAACGTCTCAATCCCCTCTTCGTCGGGGAACCCTTTCCGCCGTGGTGTGAGGTGGTGGGGATTCATTGGATTCATGGGTGTCTCAATCCCCTCTTCGTCGGGGAACCCTTTCCGCCTAGAAAGGGGAACCATGAACGCAACGCCGGTCAGAACGTCTCAATCCCCTCTTCGTCGGGGAACCCTTTCCGCCC
>Ga0180434_10000311_pt1 | contig 72595 bp, 95 predicted proteins | sample SS_ome_7_FD_132453 | JGI IMG/M metagenome (GOLD analysis project Ga0180434, IMG submission 132453) | Hypersaline lake sediment archaeal communities from the Salton Sea, California, USA - SS_1_D_2 metaG | ecosystem: Environmental > Aquatic > Non-marine Saline and Alkaline > Hypersaline >...
ACCGACTGGATCCTTGATTGGAATCTTGAGAGTCCGGCGGATGTCACGTGGGAATTGAACTGGAAGATTCTGCAACAGTTTGAAAAAGACTGGACCATCCCGTGGAAGATCCTTGTTTCCACAGATACAGGCCTTGATTGGCACCTGCTTACCCAGGCCGATCGTGACCTCATCATAAGGAACATCTTGTTCTCGGCACACGCCGAGAAAGACTGGACCTTCCCCTGGAAGCTGATCCTGAGCAAGGACACGATCATCAAGTACGGGTTCTTGACCACACAGGAACGTGACTGGATCCTGAAATGGCCCTTGACGACCCGGTTCGATAAGGATTGGCTCCTCAGGTGGAAACTCCTGTTGAGCAACGATTGGGTCTTGAGGTGGCCTCTGACGAGTCCGTTCAGTGAAGACTGGCTCCTAAAGTGGGGCATCCTGGTCCAGACCGACACGATCCTGCCGTTGCCCATCATGGGGTACATCGACTCTGTCAAGACCTTGCTCTGGAATATTGAAAGCAAGGTATGGCAAGATTATGTACTGAGGTACGGGATGAGTGGGGTCCAGCAGGAATGGACCATCAAGTATGGCCTGCGGGACCTGATCAGTCAGATCACGGCCTTGATCAACAAGATCGATAACCAGGTCTACAACGATTGGGGCATCAGGTACAAGATCAAGCTCGAGAGTGATCATGTACTGATCATTCCGATCCGAGGTCCAGTGACACAGGATTTCATTTTGCGGCATGGGTTGTTGACACAGATTGAAGACGTGACGACCATCAAGTTCAATCTGCTCGAGTACGACCCGGTAGAGGCGGATACCATCCTGAGGAACACACTGCTTGGGAAGCCTCGCTTCTACAAGATCATCTTTTCATAGGAGTCAGCCATGGCTACTTCAAGAGCAACAGGGAGTCTGACGGTAACGGTACAGGAATCCTGTATCACGTTGGCCGAAGACAAACAGATAAAGATCGAGCTTGACGATGTCTTGAATGGAGGGCGAACCTGCTTCGAGCCCAACGAAGACATCTATCTCAGGTTCTATCTCACGCCTCAGGGCCTCAGCTTCACCGCAGAGACCACGAACGGCACGTTGTATGCGACCGGATCAGGTGGATTGACCGAGCACACCGAAGAAGTCACGATCAGTGACGGTGAGGGCTCCACGAGTTACCCGATCGACAGCATCACGAGCAGAGAATGGCTTGGGAATGCCCCTTGTTCGATCGGGGCCGTCGAATGGGCAGTCGGCAGAAGCTATCTTAATTGCCCGAGTTGTTCCGGTAGCCCGGAGGGTGGGAGTTCCTGCGAGGTCACGTACGGTGTCATCAGGATCTCGTACAAGGCCAGATACGTGGGATACGTGTTGAACGTGCCTGAGGCAGGCAAGGTTGTGGTGTACGCTTACGAGAACATCTAAGGAGTCTCGTGATGATGGTATGTATTATAGATGGCTGTGATAGACAGGTTCATGCCAGAGGTCTTTGCCACAAGCATTATCAACAAGATATGTATTGTGGTGGGGTAAAAAAGACAAAATTCGATCCTAACGAATTTATTTTTGATGGTGACATTTGTAGGATTGTTCTGCGAGATAATCAAGGTAATAAAAAGGGTGAAGCCATCATAGATATAGAAGATCACACCAAGGTGAAGGATGTAAAATGGGGATTACTGAATAACGGATATGTACATTCCAGATTTGGCCTTTTGCATAGGTTCGTGAACGACACTCCCAGGGAGATGGATACTGATCATATAAATCTAAACAAACTGGACAATCGTAAGTCTAATCTTAGATCCTGTACCAAAACACAGAACTCGATGAATATTGGTATTATGAGTTCAAATCAATCAGGATTTAAAGGCGTGTGTTGGGATAAAGAACAGCAAAAATGGATCGCATACATCTCGTTGAATAAACAACAGGTGGTACTTGGTAGATTTAGAAATAAAATCGAAGCAGCTATCAAATACAATGAAACTGCTATTGAGCATTATGGTGAATTTGCAAGACTGAACGAGGTGTAGCATGTCTTACGAGAATGAAATCGAGTATACCTGTAGCATCAAGATCGACGGGGTCTCGGTGAGCGACTACATCGAGACGGTCGACATCAACATGCAGGAAGACACGTACGTCAACGAGGTCACGATCAGCTTCAATGCCGATTCTTGGAGCCTGTACCACACTCTTTGTAATCCGCAGACCAATTGGGGCACCGAAAGGATTGTCGTCACGATCAATTCGGTCGACTACGGCTTCCTGCTTGAGAAACGGACCACCTCGATCAAGAACACGGGCAAGACATTCAACGTGTGGGGCCGGTCGAAGGCGGCTCTCCTTGATCTGCCTTATGCTGCTCCCATCAGCGATACCGAGGACAGCAACAACTTTTGGCAGGCCCCGACGGTTGCGGTTAATGCTTCCGACATCATAAATGATCTCCTGTCCGGGACCGGCATAACGGCTCAGTTCCTGATCGACGATTTCACTGTGTACTCGAACAATTTCAGCGTTGATAACGAAACGCCCATCAGGATTATCAATCGTCTGGCAGCGGTTCCGGGTGGCCGGGTCAGGAGTGGTCGTGATGGGAACCTCATCATCGATTACAAAGAATACAGCACTGATTTTTCTGCTGATTCTCCCTTGGTCGAGTTCACGGATGTTGACGAGATCGTCCAGCTTGACGAAGAATACATCGAGCCCCCTGGTTATAACAAGGTCCGGGTCGTCGGGTTCGACGAAGGCATCAATACTGCAGATAAAGACATCATCCTGGAACTCGAGAACGGCCAGTGTGTTGCGGCAGGTCAGGAATTCAGCCTTCGGGTCTACACCGAGCCCTTGAACCTGATGTACACGTTCGACACGACCATCGGGACCTTTTGGCACGTCGGTGAATACACCGAGGAAATCAGTGAGACCATCTTTTTCTCAGAGGGTCGTGGGACCGTAGAGTATCCCATCACCAATCTATTGAGTGCAGTATGGCATGGAGATGATCTTGGGGCAATCACGTGGGAGGTTGGATACAGGAACATCATTTCGGAGGTCGAAAGCTTCGGGGTTCTTGACGTGACCTACACCACCACCTACAATCTCTACACGTGCCTGATCCTTGAGATTGGAGGGGCCGTCTTGTTTGCCGAGGAGGACGTTGTCTGATGGCTGATCGTGAAAAAGCATCTCTCGAGGTAACGGTATCGGAATACTGCGATGCTGAATTGATGAGCATCTGCGTATTGGTGATGGAACTCGATGATGAGTACAATGCCGGAAAGTCGTGCTTTTCGATAGGTGAGGATGCTTACTACCGCATCTACGGGAATGTTGATTATACCAGCAAGTCGACTCTCGGGACCCCAAGGAGGGATTCTGCCGGTGTAGGCGAGACCATCGAGGATGAATACGTCATTTTCTCGAGTTGGATCGGGTCGGCATCGAAACCAATCAACTCAATCCTCAACTACGAATGGGTTGGCAAGTCTCTCGGGACAGTTCACAAGGTCAAGGGGACCAATTCCCTCACGGCAGACAGATCAAAACATGATGGCTACGGAGTCATCAGGCTCAACTACACGACCAGGTATGACCGATGGAAGATAAGCAGCCCAGAGGAAGCCGATGTGGTTGTCTATGCGCTTGGAAAACCTCCATGCGAAGATACGAGCGCAAGTCTCACGATTGAGTTCCGAGAAAATTGTGCTGAGAGTGAGGATAACTACGTCACCCTTACGTTCAAGAACTATAACACAGGTGAATTGATTGTTGGTGCTTCCGTTTGGGTCGATGGAGTCTATCGAGGACTGACCAATAGTCAAGGCAAACTGTATCTTGGCCTCATGGCTGGTGGCACCCATACGGTTAGGGCAACGCATCCGAATTATTCACCGACGCAGGCTGATTTGCTTGGTAATGATTATTTTGTTGTTTCGGGGTAATTGAAAATGGCTCTATATACGGTAGGCATGTGCCCAAAACCATTGATCGATGATTCTGTCGAATATGAATCAAGGAACAGGTCCATATCGACATCTAAGCATGACGATCAGGTGTACGTCACGGTCTTCATGTGCCAAAATGGTCATGAATGCCATGAAGGTCTTTTTGTTGATGTGAAAATGTGCCCTCTTGCTGAGACGTGTGGTTGTGGATACGAGGCCTCAAACCTTCGGTGGTATGACAATGGTAGCTGCGGCATCACGTTTGAGTGGCGCAATCCTGATAGATGTGTGCTTTACAAGATTGCACTTAGACGAATGGGCTGGTGGGACATAAACTGGGTTCTGAAGTATGATCATTTGCGTTCCGGGACTGATCCTAACTTACCGATCTACCCTGATGGCGATCCAAGAAACAATGAGGGTTGCCGTGACTGCGGGATCGGTGGTGAGGATGAGGCCCATGAGCCAGGTTCTGAACTCATTTATGAAACCCAACTGATGGTTCCGGGTCAACTCTACCGTGTGAGTGGCTGGTTCGACGACCAGAAGTGCGGTGGGCGAGAAGTCGAAGTCCCTCTCGGGTACATCGTGTATCAGACCACGGGTTTGTCGAGTGGAAAGATCTCATCCATCATCTCCACCAATCCCCCGAAGTATGCAGTAGACCATTACATCAGGAGCAGCGGAGAATTCGGATACGGTCTGGTAACCAAGAATTATTTCTCTGTTGACTACTATCCTTGGGAAGTCGGTGATCCCGTCATGTTGGTCAAGATCAATACTCAATTCCCGTGTACAGGGGGCGGATATGGTTGCACCATTGATGACGGTGACGTGGCCCAGGTGGATGACGGTGGAAATGATGGAGATTACTTGATTGTTCCGTATGAAGAAGTGGAGGGGAGGTAAAATGGCAAAGTACGATCCACTACACAATCAATGCAAGGTCCTCTACGGTACTGCCAAGGTACATACGTCAAATCCATTTCCAGCAGCGGGGCAGATCAAGGTATTGTATAAGCCCGATGACGATTCTCCTGAACTTGAATATACTGTCCCGTTCAAGTATCACTGTCCTGGTGGAGATGAAGCCATCAACGGTTCTGAAGCTTTTGCTCCGAATGATGTCGTCGTGGTTGAGTGTAATGAGAACAATGTGCCACAAAGAGTTGTCGGTCACTATGATGGTGCTGAGCGTTGCAATATCGTCTATGCAGTTGCCTGGTTTGATAGCAATTACATAAATTTCAAGTGGAACGATACAAACAGGTGGTTTAACTGTTGGGATGCTGTCAGAGATAAATATTATGAGTACGGCATCGTGAGCCATTTTAATGGCTTTGCCGGTACTGTTTCAATCCAATATGCCGATGGGTATCCATACAGGTGTGTCATTTGCCTTGAATTGATGCCAGCCTACCTGGGAGATTTGGCAGGATATTATTTGCTTGGTCGGTATTGCTTTATTGATGTGATCATTGACCCTGATGATAACTATTCCATGACTCATGAGGTTTACTTCTACGGGTTGTATAAGCTTTACGATGATTACCCTTATTGGGAAACCTTTCAGAATTATGGTTGTACCGGACAGTCAAAACCACTAGAGGCAGAGGACGGTTCGCTTGATGGTGATTGTGGGATCGCCTATGCTTGTTATGGTTCTAAATCATATAACTGTGAATGCACCTGTACTCAGAAGGTTGCTGGTTTTTATACTGAAGGTCATTATTGCCCATGCGACTGTACGGAGGCAGACTGTTGCTGGACAAAAGATGATTATTGTACCAATGCGGGTTGTGGTTGGTCTCCTTTATTTGGTTGTTATGGACCGGAAGGTTATTCTGGTTGCTGTTGTCTTCAGGAAGTCTGCGCCCAATCCCCTGGGGAAACAACATGCAGCCAAAATGTGGACTGTGAGAACTGTGAGACAGAACCCCTGCCTGTCGGGACTTATGCAACGGCCAATGAAACCGAAATGCCAAAATGTATTTTAGCTGGTGCTCGTTATTATGCCAATACAGATACCACATACGGAATTTACGTAGGGGTTGATTGCGGAGAAGCAGTGTGCTGTCCAGACGGTTGTGGTACGCCTTCATGCATCGTCGATACACAGCATAAAGATATCCTTGCTTGCGTATTTCAGTTGACTCGTGATTTTGGTGTTTGGGAAAAAGACATAGATGAGGTCGCAGCAGATCCAGCATGGAACGGGTTATCTGATATTGGTTCGCCTAGCAGTACAATTTCTACTGACCCTGCTGATTCATGGTATACGTACCTTTGGCCTGGTTCTGCCCCAGATGGTTGTACTCGTGGGCGGAGTTATCGGTATCAATTTATACCCCAAAAAATGATTGGAGACGGCAAGTGGATCTATAGATACGTCAGAACAGTGGTAGAAGATTTAGAAGACCCCCCAGGGTGTGAATGCACTGACACAGATATTGACTCTCAGGATAATGTTTTGGTTGGATTTACATACAATTTTCCTGGGATACCAGACGGAGAAGACGAAGACAGTGGTGATTGGAAGATATTGCAAAACATGCTAAAAGGGAGTCTGGAGTCATATGTAATTTCGTGGGTATATGGATCTAGCATGGATCACTTTAGAAGCACCAGCCTTTTAGGCGAAAATCTTCCATTGGTAAGTGGTCTTGCTGCTCCGCTTGATTACCCAGATAGAACAGGCGTTTTGATATCTGACATAAACAATAGCGGCTTCACAATCAGCACTTACGGTGGCAAGGTCAGGGCTTATTCCGGTTTTGAAACGGTCGTACAGGATGAGGTAACTAAGGTTCAGCCTGTAGGGGAACATCTTTACGAATGGACCGTTGGTTTTGCAAATCCCAATGTTCTTCAACGAAACATCTGTTTAATGGTTTATCAACCGCCAACATAAGGAGGTAGGACAATGGAAGAACAAACGAACAAAGTAGTGGAGACCATTGAAGACAGCATGCTTGGAATCGACTTCACCATTGATGATGGCTATTTATCGAACATAGCCATAAGGCACAAATCAAAAGAAGACATCGGAAGGCTGGATCTTTCTGATAAAGCAGCCCTTGTCAGGTGGCTAACGCAAATAAGAAGTGGATTGCTTCAACAGTTTAGCAATCAGCCAAGTGAAGTTTCCAACATCATGTTGAGTCCAGATGTGGAAGAAAGAGTAAAGGATTTAAAGTGCTCTGCTTGCCAAGGCGAGCTTGTAAAAAAGAAGGCTTGCTGTGGGCAACCTGGTGATGTGTTTCGATGTACGAAGTGCGGTCGTAACTACAAGCCCATGAAGGACCGTCCAAGAAGGATCCCGCCGCCTTCACCACTTACTCACCCAGAAGAGGGGTAACGACCAATGATTGATGTATTGTGTATCAGGGGCGAGGGAGACAAAGAGGCATCAGAGATCCAGGACGATCTCATCCCGAGTGAGTACCTTGCCAGGGTCAGGGGGACGAACTTCATCAATGACAACTGGTACAAGATCCACTCGAGGGTCCTGGCCGTCCCGTTCAAGAACAACGTGACGATCGGCAGGAAGATCTCGGTCTATGAGAGCAAGCTGAATATTGTTGGCATCCACATCGTGACAGGGCATTCCATCACGATCAGCAAGGACGGAATTTGGTCCAGGGTGACGGTCGAACAGCACCAGGAGGGTTCATGATGGCGAGAAAGAATCTCATTGGCTTCATAAAGAATACCTCCAAGAGGGTTGCGATCGACAACGTGCAGGATGCCACGATCTTCTCGGTCAATGTCGACGGGACCTATGACCTTAGGCTCAGGAGCGGGGCCATCAAGAAGAACGCAATCAACTTGAGGCCCGAAGTGAATTTTCACATCGGAGACGTTGTGAACATCAGTATGGTTTCTGGTACGAAAGAAACGGCCAAGATTCTTGGCAGGAGTACGAGAAGGCAGAAAGGACAAGTCATCGTATACGTGTAGCGAGGTACGTCATGAAAGTAGAACTGATCAATTTGCCATTCAGCCAGGTTTACCACCGGCGGCTCGACCCGCCTCTGTTTTTGCTTCAGCTGGCCCCCATCCTGGAGGGCCAGGGATTCAGCGTCAGGATCAACGACCTGAATGGGCTCGACAAGAGCCAGTGGTGCTTCGGATACTGTGTTGCCTACGTCCTGTACGTCGACAACGACAAGCATGGTGATTCCAAAAGGATCGCCACCACCTGCCGTGCCGTGAACGACACGGCCATCATTGTGGCCTGCGGTTCGGGCCCTTCGAAGAACGTGACCCGGTTCGTCAACGATGATCTCTTCGACGTGGTCATCCGGGGCGAACCCGAGATCGCTATCAACAACTTCCTCTACGATTACCTCAACCCCAAGAAACAGGACCGGCCAAAGGTCTACAAGGCAGAAGTCAAGGATATCAATACCTTACCTCTCCCCTCGAGAAACTTGGTTGACATGAATGGCTATTACCGTAAACTGGACGGTAAGAAGGCCACGATGGTCCTGGGGAGCCGGGGAAGCCCATACCGGCCCACCTGGATGTGCCAGGGGCACAAGGTCTTCACGACCACCAGGATCATGAACGAGATCAACTCGATCCACACGGCCTACGGGGTCCGTGGCTTTTTCTTTGGAGACGAGGCCTTCTGTTTCGACAAGCAACGGTCCCTCAGACTTGGGCAACTCCTCAACGAGAAAGGGTACATCTTCGGATTCAATGACAATATCGATAACGTCGATATTGAGCATTACAAGAGGCTGAGCGAACTCGGTTGCAAGGAGATCATGCTCAACCTCTTTGGCAGTAAGAGCACCTCGTTTGTCGACTCGATGCGTTCCAAGATCGAGGAAGACACGGGCATCAGGGTAATACTTCGGAAGGAATCGAAGTACAGTAAGTCCCACGGTAAGAGGGAGGTGACACATGGAAGTAAGGGTTCCGAGTCTTGATTCTGGTGTAGCCGATAGGGTCAGCATCATTATCCCGACCTACAAGCAATTGGGATTCGCCAGGGCCTGCATTGAGTCAGTCCTGGCGTACACCACCTATCCTGATTTCGAAATCATCGTGACGGATGATGCCAGTGGGGTCCCGCCTCTCCTGGCCTATCTTCGAGCCATGGCTGATGCGGGAAAGATCAGGCTCTTTCTACACAAGGAAAGGGGCCAGGTCAAGAACGTGATGAAGGTCTTCCCGGAGTCAACAGGCCAGTTCATCTGCTGGATGAACGATGACATCGAAATCCCGGAGGGTCAAGGCAACTGGCTCAACATTTTGGTCCAGGCCCTCAAAGATAATCGACCGGCAGTCGCCTCCGTCACGCCCATCATGTACCATGGCAGGGATAGGAAAACGATCTATTGGGCCGGGAAAAAGATGGAGAACTGGAAGAACAAGTATCATGACCATCTCCACGAGCCCTTTGGGAGCCCAAGGATCCCGACCAAGCCTGTCGAATGTTGTTACAACACGTTTGGTTGCTGCTTGACGTGGCGTAAGCTTGTCGAGGTTGTGCCGCTTGGATTCAAGGCCACCCACTATGGAGTTGACTCTGAGTGGTGCTTCAGGATCAGGAGGGCCCTCGGGCTCACCCACTACATGATCCCCGATACCTACGTGTATCATGCCAACATCTACAACAGGAGAATCTGAGATGGTGATCTCTGATCGATACGGATTCATCCTGATAACGCCTCCGAAGACGGGCTCTGAATCGCTCAAGCGACATCTCGAGAGGTTTGGGTTCCGTGCCCCACAAAACATGTATAGCGCACACATGGTCCCTGGCGAGATCGTGAAGAAACCGTATGTCGGGATTGACAGATGGGATCAGTACATGAAGGTCTGCTTCATTAGGAACCCGTGGGACCGATATGTTTCGTGCTACCTGTACCTTAACCGGCATCGGGTTAGAGCGTGGGGCCAGACGGCCTTCGGCAGTTTCGAGACTTTTCTTCACACGGGTGGTTATGAGGCGATGCATTTGTCTGAGTTTTTGTTTTGGCCCAACGACACCATGTGTGTGGATTTTGTCGGGAGGTTCGAGAGATTCGATACTGATGTCATGCATCTGTTTGATAAGCTTGGAATCCCGAGACCCCCGAGAGTAAGGCATGACAACAGGATAAACCATCCTGACCGCAAGCCATATCAAGAGTACTACACGGAACAGTGGATGATTGATGTTGTGGCAGAGCGGGAACAGAAATTACTCAGCGTCCATAACTACAGGTTTGGTGATTGATATGATTGTGTCTGAAAAGCATAGTTTCATTTTTCTTGCCGTCCCTCATACCGGATCTTCTACGATCCAGAGGATGTTGGAGCCGATCCATGAAGGGTGGCACAACTTTGAAGAAAATAATCACATTACCCCAGACAGGCTCAGAGGCCATTCCGATATCATGGGCCTGTGCAAGTGGAACTGGTTCAGAAAGATCTGTTTCGTCAGGAATCCGTGGGATCGATATGTTGCGCTCTTCATGTATGCCAACAAGCTGCATCGTCAAGCCGACAGGCCTATCTACGAGACCTTTGGCGACTATGTGGCGAGCGGTGGCTACGAGGGAATGCATCACCACGAGTTCCTTCTCCACCGTGAAGGCACGATGGCAGTGGATTTTATCGGCAGGTTCGAGAATATCGAGCAAGACATCAAGAGGATGTATCGTTTCATTGGGTTACCCGAACCCAAAGAGATCCCCCATTTCAATAGATCAGAATACAACAACAGGCGGCACTACACCGAGTACTACCAAAAATGGATGGTCGATGCTGTTGCCTCCAGGGAAAAGTACGTGATCGAGAAGTTCGGTTACGTATACGGTCAGGATGGAGAGTCAAGATGAGGATTCATGTTCTTTGTCCGTTCTACAGGGTCCATTTTGCCAAGACTCTGCTTCATTACTTCAGGCCAGAGAAGATCGAGTATTACCCGATTGTGGCCCCCAAGGAAGACATACTGTTCGAAGAAGATTGGGTCCATTCCGTCAGGGTCAAGGAGTTGAAGCCGGGGGAACAGTGCTTGAGGAAATTCAACGATTTCATCGAGACCCAAGAGATCTACGAAAACGATTACTACGGGTTTGCATGCGACGAAACCGTATATGAGCCAGGATTTTTCGATATGCTGAGGAGGCAGACGGCCAAAATCGTTATGTGTTCATCTTATCGTGGGGATTCGGTCCCGAGAGATGGATCAATGCCACATCCTGCAACTCCTCTCATCATCAAGGACCAGAGAGACATCAGAGCAGGACACATCGGGCTTGGTCAGTACTTCGTGACCGGAGAGATCCTCAGGCTCGTCAGGTTCGGAATCAATAGCTCTTGTAGCGATGGGCATTTTGCCGAGATGTTGAGACAAAACTTTGACGGCATGATTGCCTTTCTGCCGAACTGGTTTGTGTTTGCCAACTACCTTCAGCCCGGAAGGTTCACGAGAAAGGAAAGGTTTTTGAAACCCCATTGGGAACTGCCGAGGTACGTATGAAACGGATAAGAGAGAAACGAGTACCGTTGGGCCCGGCCCTGCCGTTGAGCACTCCGTTCGTGATCAATGTGGATCCGGCTTCCTCCTGTAACCTTAGCTGCCGGTATTGTTTTCATGCCGAGGAAGAGCGCATGCCAAACAAAGGGGTCATGCGGTTCGGGCTCTTCAAGAAGGTCGTGTCGGATATCAAGGAGTTCGACAAACCCATCAAGACCCTCCGTCTTTATGCGTTTGGCGAGCCCCTTCTGAACCCGTGGTTTGCCGAGATGGTCAAGCTTGCCAAGCAAGAAGGTGTAGCGGAAGACATCGATACTACCACAAACGGGACCATCCTGAACCCGAGGCTCAACCGGCAGATCATCGAAGCCGGGATTGATAGGATCAACATCTCGGTCATGGGCATGAATGCTGACCAGTACGAGAGGTTCAGTCTGTACAGGATCGATTTCGAGAAATTCGTCAACAACATTGCCGACCTCTACCACAATCGTGGCGATTGTGTCGTGTTCATCAAGATCAACGGAGATGCCATCAGTCAGGACGACCAGAAGAGATTCATCGACACCTTTAGCCCCATCAGCGATGGGATTGCAATTGAGCACATCATGGACTGCTGGCATGACTTCGACATGAAGGGTGTCGAGCGAAATCGTGAGGTCGGCGTGTATGGTCAGCCGCTCACCAGGGTTGAGGTCTGTCCCTACATTTTCTACTCGTTCTGTGTCAACTTCGACGGGCAGGTGAGCGCATGCTTCCTGGATTGGAACAGGAGGCTCTTGGTTGGCAACGTCGAGGAGAATAGCCTGAAGGAAATCTGGAATGGTGACGGTCTCAAGACCCTGAGGGCACTACACCTGACGAAGAAGCGTTCAATGATTCCATCATGTAGGAACTGCAATCAACTGGAGGCCGGTGAGCCGGTCAACATCGACAACCTTGCGGAAGAACTGTTGAGGAAACTATGAGATGTCCTGTCTGCCTGAATGATGTCCACGAGATCCTGTTGAGGCTCAAGTGCGGTAACCTGGATGGCTCGAGTCTTTATGATCCCGCCATGGTGGTGGGGTGCGCCAGGTGTGGTCACGTTTTCAACCTGCTGGCTCCTGATCAGGTCGCTGGCCTGGCCCGGTACTACGAGGATGAGTATTCCCTCAACAATGTGTATTCCCCCAACAAGACGGGAGATCTTCCCGGCAGCATGAACCGAAATTCTTGCACCAGGTACGAGAATCTCTTCGGATTCATCAAACAGTACCTCGGTAAGGACGACAGGATCCTGGATGTCGGGTGTGCGACCGGGGGGTTCCTTGAATTTCTCAGCCTGAATGGATTCTGGAAGCTCCACGGGATAGAGCCATGTCCTCATTATGTCCAGATTGCAGGCAAGAATTCGTTACTGAGCATTCAGGTCGGGGTGGCCGAAGATATCAAGTACAGCGACAACGTGTTTGATTTCGTCGTGGCGGATCAGGTGTATGAGCACCTGGTGGATCCTGCTCTGGCATTTGCCGAGGCCGCTCGTGTCATCAAACCTGACGGGTATCTTTGCCTGAGTGTGCCGAACGCTTCCCTCTATGATGACCACATCTTCGATTTCTACTGGTTTCTCATGAGGGAGCATGTCCAGCATTTTGACCTGCCACACCTGTCGGCCATGGCGATCAAACATGGGTTCAGGCTCCTGGATGCCAGGACCACGTTTTCGAACATGACGAGCGAAAGCACGACCCTCCCGGCCCTGACGGCAGTCTTCCAGAAAAAGAATCCGTTGCTCGGGTCGGTCGAACTGCACACCGGCCTGGTCGACAGAACCAAGGCCTACGTTGGGTTCTGCTACAAAGCCCTCGATCTGAGGCGTTGGCTCATCCGGGATCTTGCCGTACGGCAGACTCCCGTGTATGTGTACGGGATCTCGAGAGAGTTTTTCTACATGTGGGAGAACACGAGCCTGAGGGAGTGCAATGTCCTGGGCCTTGTTGACGATACTGTCAGCAAGCAGCTATACTTTACGCATGACGGCAAGAAGATCCAGAGCAGCAAGGTCCTGAGGAATTCGAAAGATTCCGTCATCATCACGGCCACGGCACACATCAGGACCATCCGAGATCGGCTGAGGTCACTGAACCACAAGGGGAAAATCATTGAAATCTAGGCTCAAGATCACTCACTTGACAGTACATATGGGCGGAGGCATCGGTTCTGTGCTGTTCAACTGGATCAAATCAGATCATCAGAATGATCATGAAGTCCTGTGCCTGAGCTACAACTACTACAACCACTTCGATCCGTCCATCGTGAAAGAGAACATGAGGACCCGGTATCTTGAAGTCGCAGAGAGAGTGGTCAAGTCGGATGTCGTGGTGGTTCACTTCTGGAATCATCCCTATCTGTTCGAGTGGTTCGTCAAGGCCGATATCCCGGATTGCCGGATGTGCATCTGGTCTCATGTGTCAGGGCTCAGTGCGCCCTACGTGTTTTCCGAGAAGCTGGTCGATTTTTCTGATGCCTTCCTGTTTGCCTCCCCCATCAGTTTCAAGACCCCGGAGATCAAGGCATTGCCCAAGAGGCTGATGAACAAGACAAACTACATCTGGACCACCGGCGACATCAATGAATACATGTCGATCAAGCCGGTCCCACACGATGGGTTCAACATCGGGTTTGTCGGGACCCTTGACTACTCGAAGCTCCACCCCAACTTCATCGACATGTGCAGCCGGATCAGGATCCCGGATGTCAAGTTCATCATGATTGGCGGCGGGTGCGATGCCGAGAGAATGAAGCAAGAGGTTGAGGCCAGGGGGCTCGACTCGAAGTTCTTTTTCGTCGGGGTCATCGAGGACATCAAACCCTATCTCGCCATCATCGATATCTTCGGTTATCCCCTGAACCCTGATCATTTCGGGACCTGTGAGCAGGTCCTGGGCGAAGCCATTGCGGCTGGTGTGATCCCGATCGTGATGAAGAACCCGGCAGAGGAGTACATCCTGTTCAGGATGCTGTCTGATTTCGTGTGCCGTGACGAAACCGAATACGTCAGGAGCATTGAACGCTTCTACCGTGAACGGGAACAGTACTCTGACTTCATCGATTCCATGAGGCACGAAATCGCCAGGCTTTACGATTCTGACAAAATGGTTAACGATTGGTGTACGGTTTTTGAGACAGTTATGAGACATCCCAAGAGAAAGCGAGTCTGGACCATCTCGGATGAACGGGCCAGACTAGGCGGCTACGGCATCTTCCTCGAGTCATTGGGGCCGTACGGCAGAATCTTTGAACACGGTAGCGAGGAAGAAATCAGACGACTGCTTGATTCAAACCTTCAGTGGAAATCGCTCAGCAAGGGGAGCCCCATCCAATACCTCGAAGCCTTCCCGTACGACCCGAGGCTCCAGAGGCTGGTCGATCTAGTGAGGAAACCATGAAGACGGTTCTTTACATATGTGGGGCCGGTCGAGGCCGGTACGAAGACGATGTGGCGTACATGAGGCTGATGGAGTTCATCTTTGAGAACTATCGTGGCGATATCAAGGTGAAGCTCCTGAGCGTAAATGGTGACAAGAAGATCACGGAGTTTGCGAATCTGTACGACTTCTATCTGATTGGTGGCGGAACCTGCATAACCAATAGGTTCCAACCTTATGCCGACCAGATAGCCGTCTCGTTGAGTGAGTTCGATCTCCGGTACGGATTTTTCGGCGTGAGCACATACCTCGACCCATTCCCCGGCCCCCAGAGGACAAACCTCAGGAGAGAGAAGAACGCTCTCCTACGGGCTGAATTCTTTTCCGTCCGGGATTCAGCATCCGTCAGGTTCCTGAACGCCTGGCTTGGCACCAGCGAGGGACCTGAGCTTGACATCGGGGTTTGTCACGACCCTGGCCTGACCGTGAAGCCCAGGGATGTGCATAACATCGGTCTTGATTGTACCGACTGGCACGAACGGGTCATCGGGATCAATCTCCAGTACGGTCAGGACGACTCATTCGGAACCATTCGGATCGACCGGAAACAGTATCTCCGCCGGTTCACCGACTTCATCCAGAAGTTCAGATCGTCCTACACGTTTCTTCACGTCCCGTTCAACGACACCGACACCTATCACGATCGGGAACTCGAGAACCATGGGGTCATCTGCCTGCCCTACATGACCCCCGACTATACCGCCGGGTTCGTGAGCCTCTGTGATTATTTCGTGGGGACTCGACTTCACGCAGACGTAACGGCCACTGCACTCGAGGTCCCGTTCATCCCGCTCTGCGGATCCGAAGCCAACTACCAGTTCCTCGAACACATCGGATTCAGCCACAGGGACATCGTTATGCCAGATGATGTAAGCAACGGGATCGTGTTCCTGGAGGATGAATTCATCAAGCTCCAGAACAACCAAAATAGGTTGTCCCTGGCAGGACAACTGAAAAAGGTTGTCCAGGGGGCCCGGCAGGACTACAGGTCCGAAGCCCACAGGTTGTGCCGGTGCATCCTGGAGCAAGACCTTGACATCTAGAGGCCATCACGGGTAAAATGGGCCATCTATTTTTTTTGGGACTCCCAAACCAACAGAAGAAGTAAAAAGGAGGAAGCGTCATGACGAACAGAAAGGTGCTGGTGTTGATGATTGTCCTGTTGATGGGGGCACTCGTGACCGGGTGCTCGAGTTTCGTGAAGAACACGTACTCGACCATCGATACCGTCAGGATCTCGGTCGATACAGCCATGAAGGTGTCGGCAGATCTTTACGACCGGGGAATCATCGGAGACGAAGAGAAGGGCAAGATCCTGGAGATCCATGCCAAGTACAAGGCGATCCACATGTCTACTTGCGAATTCCTCAAGATGTACAAGAACCTCTCGGATAAAGAACAACAGGAGGGGATCAAACTGAAGATTGAGGATGCTGTCCAGGCCCTGCTGGCCCTGTCGATCGAATTGACCGATATTGTCTCAGACTACCTGAGCCGTGATGCGACCGGATTACTGATCGAGGAGTATGGTGGCCGTCTGGCCCGTGAGTTTGCACGGAACCAGGCCTTCGCCGAACGGATGCTTTTGATGTAAATCACCGGGGGTGGGGAACAGTCATGAAATTCAAGACACCCAACTGAAGCAAGCGCCCCGTCCCCGGATCATTTCAACCACAAGGAGAACGCCAATGGATGAAAAACTCAAATTCGCATCGGTCATTCTCGAACTTCTCAACGAGTATGGACTTCCTGCGGTCCTGTCGATCATCAAGGCCTGGGAGATCGAGGATCCGACCCTCGAGGACATCGAGGCCCTTCGAGATGCCGTCCCGGATGGCGAGAGCTACTTCCCGGACAGCCCCGAGGACGACTAAGAGTACATTTTTGTAACAGAATGCCCTGAAATCAAGAAAAGCCCCTCAGAGCCACGACAATCGATTCTGAGGGGCCTTCTCTATTTATGGCTACCCGACATCATGTGATGTGGACTTTTCATCAAATCGGGGCGGTCTCGTGAGCCAGCCCAGGCCGGTCAGTACTGATCATCCCGGAAGAAGCGGTGCCAGGTGCCACACCGGGGGCAGGCCCAGAAGAGTGATCCATTATGGAACACTGGTCGGCAGGCTACCTTGCAGCCTGGGCAGGTCCTGGGGTCCCCTTTGATGGAGTTCTCGGTAGGCTTTCTTGAGGGCCTGGTATCGGCCTCGGGCACAGTCGTAGGCCAGGAGCTTCGTCCCGGCTTTCGTGAAGTAGTAGATCCTGTCTTTTTGGTAGGCATTACTTGCCTCCCGCCGGGCGATCCGGCGGAGTCGTTTCGCCACTTTTCCCCTCATTGGTCTTCTCCTCCATGCATTTTTTGCAGATGTCGTACCGGATGGCCTTGTCCTTGGCCCTGCACCGGCATCCTCCCATGTGGACCCCGCAGATCCGGCACTCGATACGGTAGTGTTCACTCATCTTTTCCCTCCATGAATTCCGTGATCGGTACGGCTCGTTTCTTTGGTTTCTTCACCTTGGCCGGTTCTTCTGGAGGCCCGTGGCTGATTTCACCTCCGTAGATGGTGTGCCACCTTCCATTGACGTTGATCCTGAATTTACCGTCGATCTTCTGGATATCCCCCTCGTAGGTCACCGGGGGGGTTGCCACTGGAGCGGCTTTCTTCGGGACGGGGGTGTCGGTTGAGTTATCCCCGGATGCTCCGAAGAACCGTCCCATCCTTTTGGCTACCGGATACCACGGGTCATATAACCTCAAGAATCGGTCAAGCTCCTGTCCCATCCTGGTTCCTCTTTGCCAGTCTTTTCCTGAGCTTGGCTGTCTCTGACTTGTGACACGGCACACACAGGGTCCTGTAGTTCTCGAGGCCGCAGTGGCCCCCGCCCTCCGATACAGGTATGATGTGGTCGGCCTCCCACCACTCCCTCCAGACATCCGGGAATCCCCTGTCCATCATTTCGGCCAGGAATTCACCACGCTCCCGTATGGCCCGTTTCTTCAGGATCTTGGTGTCGACCCCGCAGATTGCACAGACCCCCTTGTCTCGTTGGCCTACCCGGTATGCCGCATGTGATGGATTGCACCTGATCGAGGCCTCATCCACACATTCGTCACTGCACCAGGTGCGCCTGCCCTTCGGGACCTGCTGGCCGCAGTACCGGCAATACCGTTCCCCGTTGGGCCCCCTGGGCCTGTAGGGGTAGGCATCATACATCGAGACCGATCGTTTGTGCCGGTTACCCACGTTGCAACACCCCCTTGATGCCTCCTGAGGGGCATTCCGGGCACATCATGAGGCCGGACGGCACGGGTCCATCATGTTCGAATTCAGCCCCGCACTTGGGGCACCAGAGACGTGTCGTGGTCTTGACGGGAGGGACCAGCTTGCAGATCTCTTCGTAGTCGGCCCGGTCAGCACACTCACAGATCCCGACGGCATGATCACAACCTCCCGTGACCTCGAAGCACCGCTCGTAAAAATCCCTTGCCTTCTCCAGGGCCTTCTCGAGCGCAATGGCGATCTGGCCGGTCCAGTCGAGGCAGGTCTTGGTCTCTTCGAGTTCTGCTTCTGCCTTCCTCAAGGACTCGATCGTCTTGAGGAGTCGTTGTCGGATCATGTCACCTTCGTGCTCGTGGATGGTCCGGCCCTCCCCCTTCACGACCTTGACCTGTCGGTAGATCTCGTCTCCTCTCTCGAGGTCGCATCCGGCGTTGATGTCACCGAGAGTCCTCATGACCTCACCATGGATGTCGAGCATGTTCCGAAAAGTATCGAGCATCCTGATGGCCTTGTCACGATCCACGGTGGGCCAGGCCCGGTGGGCGCAATCGAAAAGGAATTGCTCGATTTCGCTGTCGATGACATCTCGTTCGGCCTGCATCTTGGCCTGATACTCCTGGTCAGTCATGATTCTGCTCCCATGAAATCAATGATATTGATGGTTTTTCGTTCTCCGGCTGGATGCTTTCTGTGCGTGACTCTCTTGAGGGTACAGATGAATTCCTGGAATTCAACCAGACTCCCGTCAAGGAGAAGCTTGTGGCATCTTTCATATTCTTCTTGTGTCGTGAGTCTTCTGCCGTCGTTGAATGCTTTCCCTGCTTCGTGCTCTTTCAAGATGTTTTCAATGCACACGTTTAGGTGTACATCGAAAACATCACGAAGGGAAACTCGCATCGACCCAAAATCGTGGTATGGGATTTCCATCTTTTCGACACGATCGTATGCTTTGGCAAGAATATCGGAAGTTTCTTTTGTGTCCTGCTGATCAAGCATCTTGACGTAGTTCGGGATCTTCCGACCTCTCCACGTTATGCTCATCGAGCATCTCCTGGGGGGCTTTCGCCCCCCCTTTCTTTACTGGTTGAACGTCATGCATCCTGTAGGCGGATCGGGCGGAGTATGATCAAATGTGGCTTCTGCCTCGTTTGAGCGGCCACTCTCGTTTCCTGCGTGATCATATGCGGTGGCTGACCAATAGAATGTTCCATCCGGGTGGTCTGGATCGAACATCCACCGATTTGTACCGGCAGGAATCGAAACGGCAAACGTGAGGCCCTCGTAGTTCCCTGGTGTGGTGGTCTCGTAGATGTAGTAGCCTGCCAGGTCAGGCTCTGTGTTGTGATCCCACGTGAGACCGTCGGGGTTGTAGATTTCACCACCCTGCCCCATCACCAACGGAGACATGAGCAGTACCGCCACCATCGCCATCATGATCTTTTTCATTCTGCTTTCTCCCATTGTCTTTGTGGGTTAACTACAGTTTCTCGACATCGATCGTGACCGTTACTCTGACCCGGTCAAGATCTGTCTGGCCGAATTCGTGTTCGGCATCCTTCTTTTTCTTGATGATCGCTTTCTTGAGACCAGCACGAAGCTTCTTGGGATCAAGGCCGCATTCCTCGAGAGTGGATGCCTCTTTTTCGCCTGCCGGTACATACCCGGTCTCACTGATTCTCTTCATTTTCTTCCTCCTGTTCATGGTTGCTGATTTTTTCGACCACGTCGATAGCAAGTGCCGATTCTATCACTTCGGCCCATGCGTTATCAAGATCATGGTCGGTCCAGCCCTTGCAGTCAGGCAGGGTCCTGAGAAAATTCCTGACCTTCATGCCCTCACGGAAGTGGACCGGCCACGGGAGCCTGCCGGTCTTGAAGACTGGAGATACTGTGCCGTATTTTTCCTTGTATCGCTTGAAATGAGCAATACCGTCCGGTCCCAACCACTCGACAACCGCCTTCATGATTTCTCTTGTGATTTTCTGGCCCATGGGCTCCTCCTTTTTGGTTTCAGAACGGTATATCCTGTTCGTCGTCGAGATCAGGCATGTAGTCGTCCATCTTTTCCCTTATCCTCTCCGCCACTTTGAACACGACCTTCTGGAAATCCTTCGGGAAGGTCTGCTCGGGGCTCAGGACGTAGTTGTAGATGTAGTTGTAACCGGAGGGGTCCTCCAGAATATCAGAGAGTCTGTGCCCAACCCAAGATCCGAACAAGAACAGGACATCTACAATTTTACCATCTTTCTTGATGATCTTGTATTTGCCATCGAACCTATTCTTGCTCGTCTCCTCCTTCTCCGTCTTCATCTGTTCCAACATCTTCCGTACGTCCATGATCCTGTCCTTTCTTCATTCTGAAATTGATAAATTGCATGAGGGTCATGCCTTTCTTTTCGGCAAACAAAACATTCATCCTGAGGGTCGTGATGTTATGACCAAGGACTTCACATATCCTGCGGCACGAAAATTCACTATCAGGTTCATAGTCATCATCGAAGATCCAGGCCCTGGCAAGCTCTTTCTGCTCTTTGGCTGTTTCGGTTTTGGCTTTACTCAGATATGCCTTGATCTCGTCCTTCAAGCACCTGATGAGCAAGCTTTGGTAATTTGTGAGAAAAAGGGCCATTTCACCGTATCCTGTATTTTTCAGCCTCAGTGGCGAACTCGATTGCTGTCTCGCCCTTCTCGATCAAAAGGTTCACCGCAATCTTCGCTTCCTTCTGGACAAGATTGCAGTATCGATGAGGGTTTGCCTCGAATTTCTTCTGGTCATCGAACTCCGTGATGCCTGCCATCGTGTTCAGCACCTTGATGATAGCGTCACCGATCTTGACCAGCACGACAGCGTCGGCTTCGTCTGAGGACTTGGTGTCTATCTCGTACCTTCTCAGAACCTCCTTCATGATGTGATCTTTGTCCATGGCTCCTATGAAGGACTTGATCTGGGATGGAGCCACCTTGATCAACGGGATTCCGGCCTCCCAGATCAGCATCATGATGGCTCCGTGCATTTCTCCTGCCTTCTCCCGGCCAAACTCGGATCCAAACGAGTAGTCTTCCATCATGACCAGCAAGGGCTCGGATGCGTCGAGTTCTGCTCCGACCCAAGCCTGTACTTCCACGACCTTGGAGAATCCCTTGAGCCGGGTCACGGTCGAATGCGTTATGGTGACGGGCTTCTTGTTGTTGTCGAGGTTCATGGTCTGGAGGGCAATGCCCGGCTTGTTTCGGCCAGGATCCAGGCCCATGATCATGCCGAGGTCTCGTTTCTTGTCAAGGGCCTTCCTGAGCCTCGAGGCATTCTTGAACAGAAGCTCGGTTCTGTCTTCTTTGAGCAATCGTTTCTTAGCCATCATCTTCTCCCCAGGAGCACTTGACCTTTGACCTGCCGTCCTGAAGCATGACCAGGATCCGGTGATCAAAGAGCTTCTTCGACTCCCTGTCGTTGGTCACGAGGAGAATTTGTTGCCCATCGAAAATTTCTCGCATGAGTTTTACGATCTCCTCATAACCCTTCACAGACAAATCCTTGCCAATCTCGTCAAACAGCTTGAATCTCATGTCGTCCCCCGACACCATCATGAGACCAAGCCGGATGGCCTTTTCGATTCGGTTGCGCTGGCCTCCACTGTACAGGTCAAAGTCCTTGATCTCGTCGTTCTCGATGACATCGATCGTGATCTCGGTCTTGACCGTGCCCTTGGTCGTTTCCTTCTCGGGTTCAATATAGATCGAGATGGATCCATCCGTGAGCTTGTGGATGTATTGATTTGAATACGACTGGAGCTTCTTGATCAGGTCCACGATCAAGTCACCCTCGGCTCCCTTGGGACTGAACTGTTCATTCCAGAATTTCAGGACATCTCGATTCGTGACGGCTCCCTGCTTGTTGAACATGACCTGGACCAGTTCCTCCGATACCGCCTCGAGATCCTCCTGGGCCTTGTCCAGGGATTTTTGGATTTCTTCACGAAGCCGACTGAGGCTTTTCTTCTTGTGATCAAGGTGTTCGAGGTCCTGCAAGACGGCCTCGTTCTCTTTGAGTTTGTACTCGAGACTCTTGACCCTGTCCTTCAGGCCGGATCGTTCCTCAAGCTTCTCGTTGTACTTGCTCCTCAGGTCTTCCAAGGTCTTGAGGTCCTGCCGGGCCTTCTTTTCTTCCTCGATGGCACTTTCCGGCGGGAACGGTATCTTTCGCCGGACCCGGTCGATGACGGTATCATCCACGGTGGTGGCACACATGGGGCATTCACCTGACTCATCGAGCTTTCTGATGTCTCCTTCGATCTGTTCCCGGATCGTATCTGTCCTGGAGATCTCCCGGATGGCCTTCTCGAGCCTTTTCTTGGGCTCTGTGGCTTCAGCATGGCTGATCTTCTCACCAAGTCCTTCGATCTCGGCAGACAATGCCTTGATCTTTTCGTGAGTCTTGTCGATGCTTTCCCGGAGGGGCCCCTCGTCATGCAGCTTGCCCCTTATGGTCTCCATTTCCTTGTCGGTGGCCTCGACCTCCTGGTTCTGCTCCTGCTCGAAATTCTCGAGCCGTTCCCGGTCTGTTTCGACCCGGTGCTTGGCCGTCGTCTTGGCGTTCATGAGGGATTCGACAGATCCTTCGATCCTGGAGAGGCTGTTCTCGGCATCCTTGAGGTCAGGACCGATAAGCTTCCTGGCTTCCCGCAGATGGAGGATCCCGGCGATCTGGGCCAGGATTTCCTTCCGCTTGCTGTCGGCCACATAGACAAAATTGGTCTCCCTGGAATCCCCGTACAGGATGCAGTTCTGGAACGTGAGCCACTCGACCCCGATGATCTGATCGATCTTGGGCTGCATGTTGCGAGGCCTGCCACTGAAGGTCTTGTCTCCAACATTGACCGTTACGGTCTCGGCTGACCCGGTACGTTTGCGGGAAATGGTGAACTCACCACCAAGCCGGGGAGAATAGAACATGACCTCAAGCAGCGTGTTCTTGCCGAACGGGCCAATGATGTTTGCTGCCTTTTTGCGAAGCACCTCCCCATACAGGGCATACGAAACCATGTCGAGGATCAGGGTCTTGCCGACGGCATTGGTATCAAGAACCGGCTTGTCCAGATTCCGGCCTTCGATCCCGATTATCCCCCTGGTCGGCAGTGTCAACGACAGGTTCTCGTACGTGACGAAGTTCTTTGCCTTGATCTTCCTTACGATCATCTTGTTCCTTTCCTTTCTTGCCATCCGGTTTCGGCGGAGGCGGAGGGGCTTTAACCTTGGGCCCATGAACTGATCCTGACTTCATCGTCAGGCTGAGGTAGAGTTCCGCTACCTCCTTGGCGCACCCCTCATGGACCAGCTGCTTCCGCTTGGTCCTGACGAACCTCGAATCCGTAGGGACTGGTTGCTCGCACAGGGGGCACTGGTTATAGAGTATCTCTGACATTCTTCTCTCCTCGTTTCTTGCGTTCGACCTCGATGCGTAGCTGGCAAAGGCCGCAGTGCATGTTTCTCGAGATACAGAACTCAATAAAACTCGAGCCACAGATCTTACATTCACGTGTCTCGCATTCGTACTTATTTTTTTTCTGTTCTTCCTCCATGGTGCTCTCCTATTGGCACGGGATAGAAGGAACAAGAATCGTTTGCCATTCGAGTACCTCTTTCGTCAATATGAGGTACTTGTCGAAACAATAGTCAACGCCTTCTTCACAGCGGTAGGAAAGCCCAAGGGCCTTACAGATGTTTCGGTCATTGCACTCGTTGTCGCACATGATTGTAAGGTCCCCCTCGGGCATATCGAGGCCGAGGAATTCGCAGATTTCGGCCCTGCTTGCAGGGTATGGACCCTTCGAACATGCCGTCAATACCATTGTCGTGATGACGAATACCATGATGATTGTTCTCATTTCTTGTCCTCCCTTGCTCTTCGTAGGTACTTGACTCCAGCCTCATACAACATCTTCTCCGGTAGTTCGGTTTCCTTTTTCTTGATGATCCTCTCGACAAGCTCTTCGTCGCTCATCAATCTGGTAACGAACATGTCCTCGACCTTAGGGATGGAGCACGTGATCGTAGGGTTTGCCAACATGAGCTTGATGGGTGAATATTCGTCGATGATCTTTTCCTTTAATTCATCAAGGTTGAATCCCTCGACAAATTCTTTTGTGCCGATCATCGAGATCCTGATGTACCCACCCTTCGTGAGAGCATCGTAGTCGGGGCCACCGGCACGGCCCTCGACGATTCGGATCACGTGGAACCTGGGACATTTGATCGGCTTCGACGTGATCGTCTTCTTGACCGTGTCGACGATGTGGTACGAGGGGGTACTGCCCTCGTCCTTGAAGCTGTTCTGGATCAGGCTTCCGGTGTAGATGCCGCCATCAGGCAGGTATTGGGTTCGGTGGAAATCACCCATGATGCTGATGTTGAAGTTCTTCCCGATGATCCCGGCACTGTCGAACCAGACGGCAGGCACACCATACGTGCAGGCAATCGAGTTGCTCATCAGCATGGTCTCGACCGGCTGGTGGCCTACAAAGATCCTGGTGTCTGTTTCGGAAGCTTTCAGGGCCTTCCTGATGTCGTCGAACAGTTCCTGTTGCAAATGATGATAGTCGAACAGGCAAAGCTCGAAGTCATGGCCCACCGACACGTTCATCCACTTGTGACCACAAGGGGGCGTGATGAGGGTTGGCGTTGCTGCATGTTTGAATCCCATCAGTTCGGCCAACCCTTTGATCACAGCGTTTCCTTCCTCATCGACCTCGTGATTTCCAGATATCATGAACAACTGGACATCGTGGTCCTGGGCCATCCTGACGAATTTCTTGAAGGCTTCCATTTCCCTCGGAGAAATATCGATCCTGTCAAAAATGTCGCCTGCAACGACAACATGATTGATGTCTTCTTCCTTGCAGACAACCATGACCTGATTCATGGCCCCCATCAGTTCATTCTGGAGCCGGTCGTTCGTCTGGCTCGAGTACGGGATGTTGTCAGATATGTGGATATCTCCGATCGCAATGAGTCTCATACAATTATCTTCCTCTGTGAGGGTGATGCCAGGATCTTGGCAACCTTCTTGCTGAAATCCTTGTCTTTCTCGTACAGGTTCTTGATCCCCTCCTTGCCCTGCCACTTGCCAAGATCATCATGGCTGTACCAGGAGCCCTTGACGGTTGCTCCATAATGTTCCAGGAGAGTGTCGGTGAGGCTCGTGTAGTAGTTGAACCCAACCCCGTACTTCACCTCGACTTCAGCTGCCTGGAGCGGAGCCATGCACGAGTTTTTGGTCGTGACAAACTTGTCGACATCAGCATACTTGATGTCATCCTTGTCCTTGAGGGTCGAGATCCTAACAGATCTCAATCCGACAGAACAATGGTAGCGGAGGGCATCTTCGGCCAGGAAGGTCTCGTTGCTCCCCCTGGTCCCGTATCCCATGTTAATCTTGGATTTGATCTGGCAGACGAACAACACGCATACACATGTCTTCCCCAGGACCGGCGTGATCTTCCTCATGGCCTGGGAAATGAGCCTTGCGTGTTCGCCCTTGCCGCCCTTACCATACTCTTCCGATTCCATCTCGGCCTTGGTGGCGATACTGGTACTGTCGACCACCACGATGATCGGGATCCTGCTGATTTCTTTCTTGAGCGTGGCCTCTTCCCTCAGACCCTTCACGATGTTGATTGTGTGCTCGGTTGTCTCAAGCACATCCTCGAGTGACTCGGGGGCGGAGTAGAAGAGTTCATCGATGTTCACGCCGATCCTTTGAGCGTAGAGGCGATCGATCCTGTACTCACCGTCAATATAGCAGGCAACGCCACCTGCTTGCTGAACCTGGGCGCAAAGATGAAGACAGAGGGTTGTCTTTGCAGAACCTGGCTTCCCGCTCACAAAGCAGACCCTGCCACACGGGAAGCCCCAATTGCCATCAATGTCCTTGGCGATTATTCGATCAAGCGATGGCGCACCTGTCGAGATGCATTTCAGCACAAGGCCGTAAGAGGCATGTTTGCCAAGGAAGGTGATGTCTTTCTTCTTGGACAGGCCGGTCTCAAGCCTGTCTCTCATTTCCTTCGAATTCATCATTCGTCCTCGTCTTCGTCCTTGGGCTTGCCTTCCTTCGCCATACGCCTGAGGGTTGCCTCGAGATCATCGTTATCTTTGGAGGCTGATCTCTTGGGAGGAGGGTCATCATCGTCGTCGTCATCTTTTGCTTTTTTCTTGGGCGGAGGATCGTCATCGTCATCCTCATCCTTCACAGCACTCCTCTTGGGAGGTTTCTCGTCTTCTTCGTCATCCTCCTGTTTTGCTGCCGAGCTCTTGGGCGGGGCTTCATCTTCATCGTCTGATGATCCCTTCCCTTCTGTCTCGACCTCGCAGACATCCGAATAGTCGCACTTCAGGCATTTCTCTTCATCGTCATCGTACTTGCCGAAGCACTTGGGCTTGTCTTCGTCCCCGTTCTCTCCCTCGGCATCCTCGGTCGGGACACCCGTCATGAGCTTCTTGACTTCATCCACGCTCTTCGGGATGCTCAATTGACTCAGATCGATCAGTCCTTCGCTGATCCTGGCCGCTACCTCATCAGGGAACTTGACCTTCTCACCGAATTTGACTCCAGTGTAGTCGGTGTTCAGGACTTCCTCGCCCTTCCGCTTGAATTGGAGGGGGTAGAACCCTTTCGGGTTGGTCACGTCGATGCCCTTATTGAGGAATTTCTCGAGATTGTCCTCATCGAAGAGTTGTTCCTTGATCTTGGGGCCGAACGAGAAAACAATGATCCCTTCCTCGCAGGAATCGATGTAATCACACCGCTTGCATCCTCTGGCCTTGCGGGTCTTCGTGTCTTCCTCGTCAGGATAGTCGAGGAAGCAATCCGGGATCGTGACCTTCTCGTCGTCGCCAAGCTCCAGCAGGGGCTTCATGTTGATAACGTTCCAGTAGAACCGCTGACCTCGGCGCATCCTCGAAGCCTTCTTCTTGTCACGCTCTTTGCCGGTCCCATACAATTCCTTGATCTCGACGCACTGAGGGCAGTCATTGATCGGTTCCTTGCCGGTGGACCGGCGGCACATGAAGTCAGTCTTGCCTTCAGGACCGCAGTTCCGGTGCTTGCCCCTCTTGACGTACGGGATCCCTTCCATGTTCTCATGGGCCGGACACAAGTAGAGGCAGTTCCTGCCGACCTCGGGCCTGTAGAACCCGATGTCGCCTCGCTCCTGGCGTTTCTTCCTTTCTTCGTCGTCTTTCTTCTCTTCCTCAATCATGCCTTTGAGTTTTTCAACATCTGTGCTCATGTTTCGTCCTCCTCAAGAACGGGTGTACGGTTGGACTTCCTTTTGATTGGGAAACTCTTTTTTGCCATGTACTCCGTGTCTTCTCCCAATTCTGGATATTTCCTGATATCATTCCTCTTGACCTCAAGAAGATAGGAGGCTCGTTTGAGAGCCCCGAGATGGCCCCTGGCGATTGCTAAGTCTCTTTTCTTCATGTTGATGATCTTGGCCTTTTTCCGCCATCCTGGGAGCCGCTGGATGGCCTTCGTGATCTTTTCTTCTCCCTTGCCGATGATCTTCCTGATTTCTTCATCCTGTTCTGCCACAAAGACTTCAAGGTCCGATTGGGCCTCATCGAGTTCAAACTCGAGTGAAGCCGCCACCTGTTCCAGGAGGTCGATCTTGGAGGCCATCGTGTTCAGAGCGTTGTACGTGTCGGTCAGATCCATCGCCTCGTCCATGTCGATCACGTAGGTCTCGCCGCCACGCTCGAATTCAAACGTCAGGAAGTCCCGCAGAGAGTTCATCCTCTCCTCCCGGTATCTTCATCGTGCTCTTTGTTGAGGTGGAATCCCATCTTGAGCCACGTGATGTAACAGTAGGTGGCAATCTTGAGCAGATCCTTTTCACGCTGGAAGTTCTTGAACCGGCCAAGATACTTCTGCATGGTCCCGAGGATCCAGTCGACCCCGGTGGATCCAGGCACGAATTCGCAGATGACATCTGTCTGTTCCTTGGTCCCGTCGCCTTCTTGTTTGTACTTGTCTCCGCCATGCTCGAATTGATTGCTGATGAGTTTGGCGAACGTCTCGAAATGCTTCCTTTTTATCTCGACGTTGGTGTTGTGAATCTTTCTTTCCATCCTAGCTCCTCCTTAGTTTTTCTCTGATGTCTTCAAGTGATGTGATGGTGATTGCCTTCTTTCTCTTCTTCTCGATTATCTCGACCTTCGGACCAGTCCTTACTCGAATTCCTTCTACGTTGCTGTCTGGTGCAAACATGGCATCGCCCCCGCCACCAAACTGGATCATGACGAATCCGCCCTTCGGAACCGTTTCGGTGGCGATCCCGACATACCTTGCTGTTTCATCACCAGGCTCTGCCGGTCTTACGGATCCGCATTCATCAAGCACGACAAGCTGGCCCCCTTTGATCGCCTCTGAAGTCACGAATGATTTGAGTGCCGCACCATATATGGGAAGAGATTGGTTCTTGGCAACATCGAAGATTCGTTTGAGAGTATGGTCATGTTCCATGGCAACCGTGAAGAAATTGTAGTCGGTCTTCTTGCTCGTGGTAAATCCTATGTACGGGACTTTTTCAATTCTGGAAGCTATTCCATGAAACATCTCGAAAAGGAAATCTTCTGACCTGTATGGTCGTTTCTGAACCATCTCGAGACGTGTGATGGATCTGTTGCCAAGCACGATCTTGGCTCCAGTATGATCAGTGAAGTATACCCTAACTTTTGCTTCGCTTTTGTCAAAGGCTGTCTCTGAACTCATCCTGACACTTCCGGCATTGGTCCTGAGCAACTTCCACACGTAGACAAGGTGATTGAACATTTCACCAGGAGCATGTTCATGATTCAGATTCGTCAAGAGCTTGTACGTCGGCACTCACGCATCCCCTTCTTCGGGGGTGAATCCATACCGTTTGCTTCGTTCACGAAGTCCCCGTTCGTACTCAGCGACACGCTTGATCCTGGCCTGCCGCTTGTTCCATTCACGTTTGTGTTCAGCCGGGATACCACGGTTAGCCACGAGCTTGCCGATCGTCAAGTCATCAGTGTCGTCGATGCCGGTCAGCTTACCGTCTCCGGCCCGGACGGCCCCAGGGGCCGAGATTATTTTCCGGGCTAACCCGCCACAAACCCGACAAACCTCCTGTTGTTTTCCGCTGACCCTGGAGTAGATCTCGTTGACCTTGCCGCAGTTTTCACACCTGAACTCGTAGATGGGCATCACTTCCTCCTCATCTGTTTTATCAGGGCTTCCCTGAATTCTTCCACGGTCTTGCCGCTCACGACCTTCTTGACCGCCGGTGCCGCCACAACCTCTTCGGACATGTCCCTCATGAGATGCGAGGAAGTATCGTCGACCGGAAATGGAGTCAGGATCAGCGTCATGCTCGGAAAGGCTTTGTGAGCAGAAAAACGGTCCATCTTGACTCTGTAGCCGATCCTGTAGTGAGCCACATAGCGAACGAATGCCGCAACCTCCTTGGGGAGGAACCCGATCATCTTGGGGGCCATTATCTCGTTACCGTCATTGTCCTGGACGTATCCAAAGACTTTGATGGCGTTGGAATCGAAGGGGTTGGCTTTGTCTCGCTTGAGGCAAACCATCACGTCAGCCTTCATTTTGGTGGACTTGCCCTTGAGTTCTTGAAACACAAAGGGCCTGCCTTCCAACGTGGTCCCCGCCACCTTCGATTCAAACACGGGCAAGCACCCACGATACTCGATGATCTCGAATCGTGGCTTCCGATTGGGATGCTCGTCATGAGGATTCTGACACGTGATGAATCGCTTGTTTTCTGGGTCGAAGGTGAATCCTGGTGGGAGTGATGGCTTCTTAGCCGGATCGACCTTCCTGTCCCGGAGGTCTTCGTACTCCATCTTCGGCTCCTACTAGAGTTTCTTGATCCTGTTTACGTGGATTGACTTGAGGTCCCGCCATTCCTTGTATGTACCGACAACCAGTATGATGTCCCCATCGTTCGGTACTCGTTTCCTTCTCTGGAGTTTCTCGTATTCTTCGTTCCAAATGTTTACGTCGATCGAACCGTCGACATCGGAAAGTTTTCCTTTGAGGTATGGTCCCCGCTTGCTCTGTAGGGTTCTGAGGTTTGAGATTTGCCCAACCGCAATCACTTCGCTACCTGATGCACAACATGTTATCTCACCAACACGGGTCATGTCAAGCGATGATTTGCCATATGTGTCAAAATAGCTGATTGTTTGAAAACCGAGATGGTCTGTTTTACTTCTCTGCCAGTCGGTCTCCTGGAATTCATCGTACCGGGGGTCGTAGCTGCCCTTCTTTCCTTCGGCGTTTCTTAGCTCATACATGCGTTTGATGAGATCGAGGGGCTCCCCGAACTGCCGGAGGCACCCCGACAGGATCACGGCCTCCATCCTGGATTTGTTCAGCTGCCGCTTGTCAGACCGCTTGTAGAAATCGTCGAATGAACTGTAGGGCTGGCCCTTGATCAGGTTCGTCAGGGCTGTTGGGCCCAGGCCCTTGATGCCAGACAATGACCACACGATCTTGCCGTCGTCGATGATGAAGTTTTTCTTGGATCGGTTCACATCAGGCATGACGAATCGGACCCCGTACTCACGCTTGGCGACGAGCCTGACTTCGGAGTACTTGTCATGATCCGAGAAGTTCAACAGGTTGCAGAAGAATTCTTCCGGGAAGTTCGTCTTGAGATACATGGTGGCCCAGGCGACAAGGCCGTATCCACTGGCATGAGCCTTTGGAAAACTGTAGGCTCCGAACTGCTCGATCTTTTCCCACATGGTTTCGGCGGCTTCCTGGACCTCTTCACCATGAAGCTCGACGGCCTGGCTGATGAACTTCTCCTTGAACGGAGCGATGCTTTCCTTGCCTTTCTTGGCCTTCGAGACCTTCCTCAATTCTTCGGCTTCGACCGGCGTAAATCCAGCGAAATACATCGCAATCATCATGATGTGATCGTTGAAGATCGGCATCCCGAGGGCATCTTCCATGACGGGATCGATGGTCTTGTGGAGCTTCTCGATGGGCTCATGGCCGTGTTTGCGCTTGGCATATGAGACCTGGGCCCCCATCGAGAGGGGTCCTGGCCGGTCGATCGCACAAAGGTTCACCACGTCACTGAAACAGTCTGGCTTCACATTCCTCACGATCCTGGTGATGCCGGGAGCATTCAGCTGGAATACCCCGAGAGTCTCGCCTGCCACGAATCCCTCGATGGTTTTGGGATCGTCGAACGGTATGTCCTCGATCCCGATCTTGATGCCTCGAGTCCTCTCGATCATCCTGATGGTGTCGGCCACCACGTTCAGTGTCTTGACTCCCAGGATGTCGAGAGCCATGACCCCGTAGGTCCTCAGGTCTTCACGGCCCGTATGCGACCCTTCCCATTGCGTACAAAGGACCCGCTTGGTTTTATCCTGGGGGCTTGCTTGACTCCTGATGGGGAGCCATTCGTCCATGTGTCCCGGAAGGATGACGACCGACGCAGGGTGAATCGAGGGGCTCTTTGGAAGCCCAACAATAGGTCTGACATACTTTTCAACCCATTCTTTGTTTGCATCGTACCACTCCTTGAAGGCCGGTTGGTTCTTGATGGTTTCCTCGAGTGAGATGTCCCCGCCCTCCTGTTGGGATGCCCGTTCCATCATGGCGGTCAACTCGTTTATTTTTTTGAAGCTGAACTGATCCAATCGCTCTTCGAGTTCTTTCCGTTCGGTCGGGTGAGTAGTTTTCTCGAGCTTGTGTTTGATCTCGAGGCCCTCGACACGCCCCATGTCCTTGATGGCGGCTTTCCACATGAGTCTACCGTAGCTGCCGACATTACAGATCAGGCTCTCACCGTACTTTTCTTTGAGGTACTGGACCGCCTTGGGCCGCATTTCACGTTCCATGTCGATATCGATGTCAACGTCAAACATACCGATCTCGACTCGGGCCGGACTGATGAACCGCTCGAAGAGAATGTGGTGCTTGACCGGATCGATGTGGCCGAACTTGAGCAGGTAGCAAACAAGACTTCCGTTTGCGCTCCCTCTGATCATAATGAGTTTACCCTGGCCCCGGATAAACCTGACGAGATCCTCGACGATCAGGAAGTAGTCGATGGCTCCCATCTGGATGATGTCGTTGACCTCTTTTTTCAGTCGGTCCTCGTAGAGCGGAATACTCACGCTAGGGTTGGCCCTGACGAACTCCCTGAGGGCATCGACACAGATGTGGATGAAGAAATCTTCCTTGGTTTTGTGTCCCTTGTATTCCGGGTGAGTCGTGTAGTCGAACCTTGGGATATGAGCATCTCCGGTCTTGATATGGTGGTCGCATTTTGCGGCCACCTCGAGGGTCCGGGTCATGGCCTTCTTGAATTGGTTGTACGTTATGTCGGGGAAGTATTCTTCTCGAGCCTCATTGAGTTCATCCCAGGTCTTGAGCCAGATGTCTTTGGTCTCGAAGTGCCAGTCGACATTTCCGGTGCTCAAGTGCAGCATTTTCTCGTGCAGAATCCAGTCTTCCTCGTTGATGTAATGCACATCATTCGTGATGACCAACGGGATGTCCATACGGTCGCTGAGGGTGATGAGGCCCCGGTTGACTCGTGTTTGAAGGTTCTCACCACCCACATCGACATTTATCAACTGGATCTCAAGATAGAAGTCATGGCCGAAAAGATCCTGGTATCTGGTGGCAGTATCGATGGCGCACCTGAAATCTTGTTGGGCTATCTTTCCGGCGACAATTCCTTTGGCACACGCACTGAGTGCCACGAGCCCCTTGTGGTGTTTCGAGATGAAATCAAAATCGATCCTGGGCCGGTAGTAGAAACAACGCCAGGCCTCGTTGTTGATTTTCATCAGGTTGCGGTATCCCTCTTCGTTCTTGGCAAGCAGGACGAGATGAAGTCTGTCATCCTTGCCTTCTTTCTCAATCCTGTCGGGCACCACGTACAGTTCAGATCCGTATATCACTTTCGGGCAGTTCTCGATGTTCTTGGATTCAATTTCAGCTGGAAGATGACTCGCCATATTCCCGTGGTCCGTCAACGCTATTGCCGAGATCCCCTTGTCTCTCGCTGCCTCGAGAAGCCGCTCGGGACTGATCACACCATCAAGCAGGCTTGCCGATGTATGGCAGTGCAGATGAGCAAATGCCTTCATTCCTTACCACACTCTCCTTTCTTACCGCACCCATTGCATACGTGATCATGATTGGGCCCTTCTGCTTCCCACGTGTCAGTTCCGTTTTCACTGTTGACGTACTCTTCGAATCGTTTCCAGAACCTGTACTTTCTGAATTCCTTGCTGCCCTTTTGTGAGATCAGACAGGCGATAACGCCGAGGAGCATGAGGAACGCCTTGTCTGTTGCCCACAGGAGGCCTGCCACACAGATCAGGATTGCCACGATGAGCCATACGAGAGGTTTCAGTGCCTGAATGTTCATTTCATTTCTCCCTTCTCCAACAGGTTGCTAAGGTGAGTCCAGATGTCTTCGGCAAAAGCATAGACAAACTCATACTTCGATGCCTTGTCTTCTTCTTTGTCCAGCTTCCTGTGATGAGGTTCCATCCAGTGGCCTAGTTCGTGAACCAACACGGCCTTTATTTCTTTCGGTTTTGCGTTTTTCCTGAACCACATGTGGACTTCTTTCGACTGGAACCTGTAGAAGCCCCAGACTCCTCTTTTGTTGATGCTTTTGATGGCATCTTCAAGCGGAAATTCCCATCCCTTACCATCTGGGGTGTGACCAGAAATAACTCCTTTCTTTTTGAATTTTTCCGTTTCACTAGCGAACTCCAACAGGATGCTCCGGGCCGTCGGCCATACCACAAGCGTCATGTTGACAGGAAGATCCTTACTGCCTTCGATCTCCTGAGTAAATTCGAGTGTATAGCCTTTTCTCATCTGGATTTCCTTGGATTTCTCATTCCTCGCATATCCCACTTTAATCTTTCAGCTTCTGATTTTGTTCTTTTCAATCCTAAATCTTTCATTACGTTTTCGATTTTTCTTTTATTAACTTTTAAGATTTCTGAAATGTGTCTTATTGAGTATCCTTCTTCTAGCATTGACTTAACATCACTTCCAAAAATCTTAACATTTTTCTTTCGTGTAAGTTTTCCATGTATCCCTCTATGATATGATCCAGAACAAATAATCAAATTATTATGATCATTATTAAAAGGATTTTCGTCTATATGGTGAATCTCTTCATTGGATTTTAAGGCCCTACCAAGTATCTTGGGGCCAATGTATCTTCGAATTTTTGTGTGGGATGATCGTCTTTTCATACGTGATTATTCCTAACTACAATCACTATATCCGCAGTTCCTACAGGTTGAGCATCCGCCCTGTTGCTCGATGGGACCTTGGCACTCTGGGCATGCCCCCCTGATAGGAGTCTGCTGTACAGGGTGTTCCTTCATGAAGACGCTTTCCAGGACTTGAGCGACTCCATCGGCACAGGATAATACCTTGTTGTTTCCCATTCCTCTTGGAAGATGACAACTGATTCCTCGAAGCTGTTTCACGATATGTGACGGGTGGACCCCGCTCCTCAGAGCGAGAGAGACCATTCTTCCCATGGCTTCGCTTTGGCTCGATGCACATCCTCCTGCTTTACCGACCCTTGTGAAAACTTCGAATGGCTTCCCATTGCCATTCCAGTTGATCGTGACGTACATGGTCCCACAGCTTGTCTCCACCTTTTGCGTCAAGCCACTGAGGGCCTGAGGTCTGACCTGAGGTTCGTGGGTATCCTCAGTATCGGGCTTTTTGATTTCAATCCCCTTCTCCAACACTTGTTCCTCCCGGCTCTTGTCCCGATAGATTGTGATTCCCTTACATCCTGCATTGTAAGCCGTCCTGTATGCATTGATAACATCCTCTACAGTTGAGTCACGAGTCATGTTTATCGTTTTGCTTACCGAATTACACGTGTAGGCCTGGAATGCCGCCTGCATGTTGATGTGCCACTCCGGGTCAATCTCATGCGAAGTTTTGAAGATGGACCTGATTTTTCGGTATGTGTCTCCACCATCAGGTAGCATGGGCAAATAACCGGCTTCGATTATTTTCTGTTTGAGTTCCGGCCTTTCAATCCATTTGACCCGGTCAAGGTGCTCGACAAGATCTTGGTTGAAATACTCAAACTCGGCCCCGTCAAGAACATTCATCTTCCTGTACGCAAGTGCGAACAAAGGCTCGATGCCGCTCGAGCATCCGGCAATCATACTGATGGTCCCGGTGGGCGCAATGGTCGTGAGGGTGGCATTCCTTCTCTTGTTGATCATGAGCTTGTCTGCATCATACAGTTCGAACGCATCGTACTGGTTTGCAAGCTCTTCACTCCTGATGATTGCCCTTGTCTTGATCGTTTCCATTACGGTGCAGGCCAGCTTGACGGCCCCTTGACTCTCGTACGGTATCCCCATCTTGATCAGAGCATCGGCCCATCCCATGATACCGATGCCAATCTTCCTGGTCCTCATGGTTGTGTCTTTGATGGTTCTGGTAGGAAACACATTCACATCGATGACGGAGTCGAGAAAATCGACAATTGTCTCGACAGTACTTTGCAGGTGACCGAAGTTGATTTTGCCATCATCCATGATGAACCGGGTGAGATTGATACTGGCAAGGTTGCAGGATTCAAACGGCAGGAGAGGCTGTTCTCCGCAGGGATTTGTTGCTTCAATTTCTCCCAGGGGAGCCAGTGCCGTGTTGTTGATCCTGTCGATGAAGATGATGCCTGGATCTCCCGTGGTCCAGGCTTCTGTGGCGATCATCTCGAAGACCGTCTTGGCATCGAGTTCGGTTTCGACTTGCTTGGTCCTGGGGTTGATGATCTTGTATGTGGTGCCCCGCTCCAGGGCTTCCATGAATTCATCCGTGATTGCAACCGACGTGTTGAAATTGTTGAAACTCTTGCCGTCGTGCTTGCATTTGATGAAATCCAGGATGTCGGGGTGATCGCAATTATGAACAAAAACCCCATTGGCTGAAAAATTATGGTATTCAGCTAATGAAATATCATAAACCTCTTTAGCGACCCCAAATTCCTCAACCTTAATGACTCTATGATTACTTATCCGACGGTTTTTGTTCCATGGTGTTTTACCGAGTTTAGCCTTTGCCATTTTTTCTTTCCATGCTAAGGCCTTGTCAACACCATAAACTTCTTCAAGTGTTTTTCCTTTTCTCTTTGATGATTCTATTTCTCTAGCTACGTTGAGATTGTCATTGTGTTTTTTTGCATGATCTGATCTAGTCAAAACTTCTATGTTTGATGGATCATTATCAAGATAATCTTCATTTTTGTGATGAGCATTTAACTCGTAAGAGACATTGAATCCAAGGATGTCTCTAGCAATAGCTCTATGCTCAAAAATAGCCTTGCCTCCGCTGCACTTTATCAGCCTTCTATGGTGCTTGCCATGTTTTCTTATGCTCTTAAAAAAGGCCATCAGACTATCGCCAAGTATCAATGATGATGCTTCCTTGTATTTCCCATTGCTCAACATGAATCTGTGATCGGGAGTACAATCGACAAAATCATCATTATCAAACCAAACCCTCACCATTTTCCTATTTGTATCGGACACAAAAATCCTTTTGGCCTTTGTAATGTGGATTTCTCTAGTGTTTGGATCGCACGAATAAACATAAGGCTGTTGTCCGACCAAATCTTTTATTTTGATTTTGCCATTTATTGTGTTGATCAAGGTTTCGCCATCAAGGCAACGCAAAACAGCCATGTTGGCTCCCCGTCGTTTTCCTCCCTGTTTGATCGTTTCGGTCGTGGCGTTGAAGACCTGCATGAAACTAAGGGGGCCCGAAGAGATTCCATGGGTCTTCTTCACGATGTCCCCGGCAGGCCGGAGCCTCGAGAATGAAAAGCCGGTTCCGCCACCGGCCTTCTGGACCAGGGCCTGGGTCTTGGCCGCATCCATGATGCCGGTGATCGAATCAGGGATCGGGATCACAAAGCAGGCACTGAGCATACCGAGGTCAGTTCCGGCATTCATCAGGGTCGGACTGTTCGGCAGGAACTCGAGGTTTCGCATTGCCTCAAGAAACCGATCCATATCTGTCCCGTTTCTGGCTACAGACTTCGCAACCCGGAGGAACATTTGATCAGGATCTTCGACGATTTCTCCATCATCGTTTCTCAAGAGGTATCGTCGTCCAAGAACACGAAGGGCCGTGTCACTGAGGATGGTGTGTGACATCTTTATTCTCCCGATTCCCCGCTTATTGCTTAATTGATCGGTATGTCTTTTCCGGCTTTTCTGTATTGTTCCACGAGGGCCGCTTCATTGATGGCAGGGTTCTGGAAGCCGCAGACGAGCCCTTCCTTGAACATCCTGTCCTGAAGCTTCACCAAATCTACCATGTTCATCAAATTCAATGCAAGTGATTCTCTCTGCCAGGCCAAGATCTTCAAAAACTTTCTAACGAGAACAATGACCTTCACCTTTTTCTTGAAGGCAGCGAACCCGGTGATCTTTTCTTCCTCGCAGATTTTGGTCCCGACCTTCCATGCATTGATGAGTCTTTCGAGCTTGCCCATGCCATCATGAACAATGATGCCGGTGTCAATGGTATGCATCCTTGATCTCCACGATTTCGGTTTCAAACCAAAATCTCATCTCTCGACCATCCTCGGTTTCGATCGGAATCGATCCCTCACGCATGAACGTGAGGAACTCGGCCTCAAATTGTTCTGCATCCTGTTTGTCATTGAACGTGAGAGAAATGTAACGCCGCCTCGGCCATTCAGAATAGATGATCTCGAGGCTTCCTCCGTGTTTGCCATCGTCGAAGGCCCTGGGGTAGTGACGGAACGCAATCTCACTGGCTACATCAAGGGAAAGGATGTGGAATCTGTCTCCCGCCTCGGTCCTCAGGATCATGATTCTTCTCATCGGTCTGATTTCCTCTTGATCTTGTATTGGGCCAGCATGATCACGTCTGTCGGCATGATCTGGATAGCATATCCTTCCCGGTCAATCAGGTAGCTGCACCGCATCGAGAACTTGTCTTCAATGATCGGTCTCCACTTTCTCGGGACCTTCCGGTATCCTGATTCGACGTGGCAATAAGCAGATTTGCTGACCCCCATCATCTTGGAGGCCTTATCCACGCTCATGCCGCTTGAAAGCCTCAGGGCCTTCAATAACGTGATGCAGAGAGAAGCCTTTTTTGGTGCTCGGTCCACGGATCACCTTCCGCTATCATTCATCCTTGTCGAGGTCGAGAGCGTTGGACAGCATGATGCAGCAGAGCGTCCCGAGATCCACGATTCTCTTGAGGGCCCTGACATCATCCATGTTGAGTTCGAAGCTGACACCCGGCAGCGTGATGCTCTTTTTCTCGCCAGACACACGGGGGGTGCTTTTCGGCTTGGCCTTCGGAGGCTCCGGTTCTTCTTCGGGCTCGGTCGGTTCCGGTTCTTCTTCTGGTTCGGTCGGTTCCGGTTCTTCTTCGGGCGATTCGTCGGTCGATTCTTCTTCAGGCTCTGCCTCGGGTTCTGCCTCTGGCTCCGTCTTTGCCTTAGCCTTCGGCTTCGTCTCTTCTTTTTCTTCCGGCTCCTCAGGAGGCAGATCAGCCTTCAGACTTTTGGCAAGCTCCTCGGTTTTCTTTTCGCATTCTTCGGCGGCTGCACAGATCTTGCAGTCATCATCGGTGGGCTCAAACTGGCCGAAGAGCTTGCAACTGATTTTCTTGGCGGGTTTCTTGGTTTCTTCCTGGGGGGTCTCTTCTTCTTCACGTCTCTGTCTTGCCATAATCGTACTCCTTCTTGGTGGGATTATCTGGCCTATTCGGTCATGATACCTTTTAGTTTTGATCTTGTCGAGTATAAATCGGTGACGGTCCTTCTGGCCCCCATGAGCCTCAGGAACTCGTCATCCGGGATGGAATCCGGGTCTTGGTCTTCCTCCTGGATGACCGCCACCGACAATACCTTACCCTCGATGAACTTCATGTTTTTCAAATGGCGTTTGAATCCTGACTCCCCTACATCCCCGTCCAACATGAACGTGATCTCGGGGAACCGGCATTCTGACAGCAGGAGGGCTTGATTTCGGCTCAAAAACGAGCCCAACAGGGCAACCGAGGGGTAACCCCGCCCCAAGACCCTAAGGCAGTCAAAGATGCCCTCCACGACCACGAGAGGCCTATTCTCGAATTCCTCGGGCCCCTGGGTATTCATCCGGTCGTACCAGTAGATCATCCGGTCGTTCATACCGCCCGGCGGATTCAAGGTTTTGGGCTTCTGACCCGTGGCAGAATAGGCCACAAAGCTCCTGTTCCCGTCACATCGGAACGGAAAGATCAGCCTGCCGTTGTATTTGCCCCCGTTGCAGACCCGGATGCCTGCCCGGAAGGCCAGGCCGAACGGGACCTGCCGGTCCTTCAGGAAAACCGGAAATGCCGATTCCGAAATGAGCTTCGAGGTCGGAGGCGGCTGAATCAAGATCTTCATCCCGAGGGTGTTCTGGAGTTCGTAGTGGAATCCCTCGACGCTCTTGAGATGTTCCTTGATATCCTCGATGACCGGGACATCCGGCATCTCCTCTTCCATGAGCCTCTGGGCTTCCCTGGCGGTCGTCTTCCTGACGATCGAGACCAACACGACCAGGTTTCCAGTGACACCACATCGATGGCAGATCCACAGGCCGGTCCTCGTGTTGAAGTACAGGTGATTGGTCGGATTGGGGCACTCAGGATCCACGCAATCCATGATGACTTCGTCCGAGTTGGTCGGCTTGTAATCAAGCCTCAGGCGTTTCAGAATCGGTAACAGGTTCTTCATTTTGCTTCACCCACACCGTGAGTCTGCCGTATCGTGATTCAAACAAATCGATGACTTCGCCTTCCTTCAGGTCAGGTTCTGTCTCTTCCACCAGGTGATAGGTCGGGAACCCTTCGAAGACCTCCATGATGGCCGGTCGATCCAGTTCGCTTGACAAATAGCTGGCCGTGAAACTCGAACGCACTGCGTTCGCTTTTCTTCCTTTTAGGGTCGGGGCATCACCAACAAAGATGATGAGCTTTCCGCCCGGTCTCAAGTATCTGTCGGCCCGGAGCACAAAGTCTCTGAGATCGTCAGGTGTGTTCAGAGCGAAACTACAGACGATGAAATCGAGGGGGTTATCCTGTTTGAATTCATCACTGAAGAAATTCCCCACTTCATCTGGATCCATCATGGGGTCGACATCGATCTTCTTTATGTCGATGTCTTCAGGATACCGATGATAACCACAGCCGACATCGAGACCCTTGCCCACCATGTGTTTCTTCACGACATCGTAGACTTGATGAAAGATGCTGCCCATCATGCCTTTGATTTCCGGGATGCTGACTCCCTGGACCTTGTTCATCAGGTACTCGACGGCAAAACAAATCTTCTGTGGGTCGAGCAATGAGAAACAAGGCGATGGGTCCCCCTTGGGGCACGGATCACTATCGTGGACAAAACAAGGAGCACATACCGGGCATGCGTTCAGGCCGATGGCATGGTGGTAGTACTTCATCCTGAGGACTGCCGGGAACGGCCCGTAGAGACCAATGACCGGCACCCTCAGGCCCCCGGCGATATGGATCATGGCACTGTCCGGTGCGATAATAACGTCACAATGACTCGCAACAGCCATCGAGGTCTTCAGACTCATGGCATTGGCAGGCCCATCGATGATCCTGTTCGGTGCGTTCTCTTTGAATCCCTCGACGATCGGCCCCGTAATGTTTACCTGGGCTTCAGAACCAAACAACACGATCTTGATCTTCTCATTCCTCATCAGCATGTCCATCACGTCGATGAGTTTCTGGTATGGGTAGGTCCTGATCGGGGTACTGGTTGCGATCTGGATACCGATCAGGATGTCTTCCTTCGTGACCTTGTGTCGTTGTAGGAATTCTTCGGCGGATTTCCTTTCAGGTTCCGTGAGGAAAACATCAGGAAGTTTCTCTCTGGCCGGGATCTTGGTGAAGTCAAATCCAAACTTGTTGAGAAACAGGTCATAGGCATTCAGTTGTTCGGCCTTCGGATTCCCTTCGATGATTTGTTCGAACATGAGGTGATAGTCGACGCTCTCCAGGAGACTCTGGTCGAGAGGGAGTTGATGCAGGAAATCGATGTAGAAGACATCCTTGTAAAGATCCATGTATTTCCCACCAACCGCAACATGAAGCTTGCAGTCAGGATACAGTTTTCTCAGCAACCGAAGGGGTGGCATCATGAACATGAGATCTCCAATGCCGCCATGTCTCCAGACCAGCAAGGATTTCCCATTAAGATCCTGGCCTCGATACTCGTTATAGTACCTGCCGAGTCCATGGATCCTGTTGATGTGGGTCGGCATGAGCTTCGAGAGTTGCTGGACAATCATCTCGTTCACCAGGTAGAATTTGCCGGGCTTCAGGGCCTTGGCCCAGGGAGTGCCCCGCTCCATCACGATTCCTTCACGTACGACCTCTATGAATTTCATCGTTACCCCCTCAGGATGACTGGTTTCTTGAAGTTCTTGAATTCGTCAAGCGTATTGGGCCTTCTGGGGACCCCGACGTTGAACATATCGATAATCAAGTGACCCTGCATGCGGCCATTCTTGACGACCCCGACAACTTCCTCGTAGTACCGACGGTGCTCATCGAGGAATTGCTCCTGAGTGATGAGCTTCATTTCCTTCAGGAGTGTCTGGAGAATAATCTGGTTTACCCGGAGTTCCTCGAGTTCCCCTTTGAGCTTGTGGTGTTGGTTCAGTCCCTTTAGCTCTGCGTACCGGACCCGGCGTTCGTAGTGCTCCTGAAGCGCAGCAAGCACAGGCCTCATGGCAGGCGGGACCCGAACTCCCTCGACTGGATTGAAGTCGTCCTTCTGTTTTGCCTTCTTGACCATGACGGGCCTTTTGATCTTCCCGCCCTTTCTACGATTCTTTCCTCGTGCCATTATGATTTCTCCAAGAACTGCATGTTGCCGAAGTTAGAGACGAGAGGGATCTCCTGGTTCTTCTCTCCATCCCGGTTCTTTGCCACCATCAAGACAAGATCTTTCGACTGAGGATCCAGTTGATTCAGGGTCAAGACAATGTTCAGGATCCTGGCCTTATCGTAGGACTCTGACAGCCCTTCTGCGTATGCCTTTCTTCTCATGTATTCTTTTGCCACCTGATCGGCTGTTAAGAGCGGGAGTCTCCGGGCCTCTGCAAATGACTTGAGATCCCAATAGACCTCGGCCTGATCCAGTCGATGCATTTCCTGCTTCTTGATCGGAATCATGATGCCAGCGTGGTCGATGATCAGGAAGTCAGGGATGAATCCCTCAAGCTCGAGGTCTCGCAAGGCCTTCTCGATCGTCAGGACCGTCGTTCTCCGGGCCATCGTCTTCACTATCTTGAGCTTGTTCTTCATGAGCTTCCTGACTCTCTCGACCCGATTGTTCAGAATCTCGAGTTGCGTTGGAGTCATGTCATACCATTTGAGATCATCATACGGGATTTCAAGAATTGAACTGTCGTACCGTTGGAGCAGCATCTCCTCAGTGTCTTCGATGACCACATGGCAAACATTTTTGCCATCCAGAACGGCTCGTCTGCCCCAATACATCAACCCAATGCTTTTGCCGATGTTTGTAAGGCTTGCCAGCGCACATGACTCACCTGGCCCGATCCCTCCGATCACCTTGTTGAGACTCATCCATGGCGATCTCACATATCTGTTTGCCTCGGGGGTTTCTTTCCTTTCCTTCCTTGTTTCCTGCCGTTCTTCCCACCCGTCGATCCAGTCGGTGATCTTGTATTCCTGATCCCCGATCTTCAGGTTGATGGCGGCATGAAGCTGATTGATAGCGTCCTCAACATCGTGTTGCTCGAGCCTATCGGCACTCCGGTCCAGGATTTTTGCCATCTCTTGCCGCCGGGCGAAATTCTTCAACTCGTCGATGGCGTATTCCTGGGTGCTTTCATCCAGGACCTTCCGGTAGATCTGCCGGAGCAACCTGACCCACCGCTCCTTTTCTTCCTCATCGATGTCTTTGTTCTTGGCAAGCTCGATCTTGTAGTACGAGAAGATTGGGCTTGCCTTGTATCGTTCGTGGTACGACAGGAGCTTCCTGTAGGCCCACTTGAGATGAGGCGCACCGAAGTGCTCAGGCTTGATGATGTCCTGAACCTTCGGAATCTTCTCTTTATCTGAGATCAGTGCGACCAGCACATCTCTCTCGAGTATCTTCTTGCTCATAGGCTATCTGTGATCCTGTTGAAGTACCGTTTTTTGGTACTCTTGGGGATTGGCCTCTTGGTGAACACGATGCCCATGTTGTGGTTGCAGGCAGTTCCGTAGAACGAGGCTCCATACAGTTCCACCAGAGCAGGTTCATTGTGCTCGGCCTCAAACACATAGATCGTGACCTTCTCCTGGGCTCCACGTGCCCTGAGCCAATAGGAGAGTTCACCACAGAATTCTCGGCGCATCCGGTGCTCATTGCCGATATCATCAATGACGAGAAAGTCGACATTTATGATCTCGTGGAACAGAGGCGATTCATTCCCGTGATACAGCATTTCGGCCAGCATGAAGAACGGCACGTAGTGGACCGTGTACCGGCGCATCGCAACCTGAGCCGCCAGGTATTGAGCCACAAAGGTTTTGCCTGTTTCAAACTTGCCAAAGAAATTCATGCCGATCGAATCGTGTTTCATGGATGGAAACTTGCCAAGGTAGACGTTGAGAAAATGACCGAGGTCGTATGATGCATTTCGCTCGATAAACCTCACTTCTCTTGCCAAAATGTTTTCTGGCCCGTACTCCAGGAACTGAAGGGGTACGTCACCGATCAGGAGGGCCTTCATCACGTCGAACCGCTGGTAGCATTCACAAAGACCATAAGACACGTTGTCCTGATTCTCGTCGGTGGATTTCATGAATTTCGTTTTCCGCCGGAGACGGATCTTGTTCTTGTATTCATCGATGTCAGCGAGGCCCACGGAGGCCGGAATACTCTTTTCGATCTCGAGAGATTCCTTCTGATCCATGCCCGAACCTTTGCAGAATTTACAGGACCGGACTACATCGTTGTAGGCCCTCTGGACCTCGCTCTTGCGGCGTTCTGATCTTTCGCCTTCCACTAGACCTTCCCCACTCGGCTGATGTATTCCATGATCGTTTCCTCGGTCTCATAGACGATGGGCAACCCGAGGGCAATCCCGAGGTTCCGTTCGAGGTTTGAACCTTCACTGTCTTCCCATTCAGGAACCATCACGACCTTGTCGGCAGTTCTCTTCAGGATCTCGAGATCCGCTTCCATGATCCTGTCACAGAGATCGTCATCATCGACCATCTCACAGTTCTTGTGAGGGCATATGACCCCATACCCTAGCCGCCAATACTTCATGGCGACAGCCTCGGCCCTCAGGATGTTACGCCTGACACCGTTGTGGGTTTTGGCCCGGTAGGGGCCCGAGATATAGACAATCTCCATGGCCTTCTCCTTCAGTCAACGTCACCGTTTTCGACGATTTTCTTATCCTCGTAGGGAACAAGAAATCTTCGCCGGATCTCTGCCGCCGCCTCGTTCAATTCAGCAATGAAGTCCCGGTAGTTTCTATATCCGGGGACAATCGTCTCCCTGCAAAGCTTGAACAAGACGTAGTTGAGTCTCCCGTCTGGCCTGACATCATTCATGATCATGCAGTCGACAACCTGGTCGAGTTCAGGACGTTTGTATTGCTCTACGTAAGGCATAGCTTGCCCTCCTTGATAAGGGGCTTGATCGTCTCGTACGTGATCTTCTTCTCCGGGTAAAGCTCGTTGTATTGGCTGAGCGTGTAGAGCTTCGGAACGAACCGGCTGCAATCCCGGATCATGAACTTGATCTTGACAGGGCAGAGGAAAACATCACGGTCCTGGTCGCTCAAGATCTTGTGGAACGTGAGGCCGTTGACTCTCAGGACATCGTCATCATCGGTGTCTTCGGTTGGGCTCTCCTTCTTCAGTTCGCCCTTGGTTTTCTTGAAGTCAAGGAACCTACCGATCTCCCCTTCCGAGGCAAGGATCCCGACGAAATAATCGACGCTCGATCTCTTGCCGACATCTTTGATCTTCTTGAGCTTCTTGTAGCAGAAATCAACGTAGTCGATAACGTCATCCTCTGTGAACGTGAGCTTGTTCATCTTCCTGGCAACAACCTTAATCTTCTTCATGGAAGCATCTTTCGGCTTGGCGATGTAGAAGACCCGGATCTCTGCCAGGAGCGTTTCCATAATCTCTGAGAATTTCATGTCGACACTCCAAACGGGATCCTGTAGATCCCTTCGTTTGCCAAGATCTCGTCCGACGCTTCCCTTAGGTACGACGAATCTCCTACATCATTTTGAGCCAGGTCGATGAAGTGATCGTAGATGTGCAGGCCCTTCGACATTGCCACCAGGGCCCCGTCATAGATCGGTCGACCCACCAAGCTCTCGATGTATTCGCCACACAACTCCTTGAGTAGCTGAAGGCCTCCGAGGTTCTCTGGCATCCCGGCAATCAAGTCCCATGACCGGAAGTAGACAAAAAAGTGGAGTTCGTCGTTTTTCAGACGCATGTCGATCAGCCGGAGACATGGCGGATGTGTGAATCTCGAGGGGTCACCGGCTCCCTTCCCGAGGCTGATGGTGGCCTGGTTGCAGCCACCTTGACCATTGGCGAGAAGTTCGCAACAGTGGGCCCAGGCCGGTTCGATCCAGCTGGCATACTTGTACTCGTTGTATTTGCCCTCCAGATCATCCAGGCTTGAGTTCAACAGGTAGTCACGGAAGTAATCCTTGATCCTTTGACCCGAGGTCGGCGTGAGGCTCGGGGTGCTACAGGCCAGAGGTCTGGTGCTTGGGCATTGGATCTGGATCGTGACCAGATCGAATTCCCTCCTGAATTGCCCTTCATACTCGCCCTTGTCGATGATGTAGTCTTCACCGAGGGCGAGGCAGGCCCGGATGCACCGGAACCAGGCCTCCTGGATTGTCATTCCTTTGATGATCACGTGGTTCATGTTGCTTCCTCCTAGAGGCCGAGGGGGTATGGATCATCCTCGAGGGATTTCCAAAAGCCCCTCACCCTGTCCCAGGCTCGTCCCAACAGGTTCCTTGCCTTCAGATCTCTTGCTGGCGGCAAATATACTCCGCCCACCGGAACCAGATCGAGAAGCTCGCACTCCTTTGACGTGAGCTTCGGCCTGATCTGAATCATGTTGTTGATTTCATTCTCCCGGAGGAAATCCTGGACTTCCTTGGGGAACCGCTCGTGCTTCTCGATCTTGAGATGCGTCCGGTTGTACTCGAGGGCATGCCGGGCCCGTTCCTCTGCAATACCACGACCGGCTCGCTTGGAACGCCTGGAAGCATCCTCGTCTACCATGTTGCAGATCGAGACCCCTCTGGACCAGGCACCTACCTCCGGGATGTACTTGACACATACGGTCACGACCGGAAACAGATTCACGGTCTTGATCTGATCGTTCCCCCTGTTTTTCGACCGCCTCGTATCAGGCAAAGCCATTCTGATGTGGTAGAATTTCGTGATCACATCCTTGTTCTCGAGGCTCCTTACTCTCATGGGTTTCATGACTTGCTCCTTTCGTCAAGGTGAACGATGAAGCCGGGCTCCATCTTACAGGTCTTGATCCGGTTCTCCGTATGCTTCAAGACATACTTGTTTTGGCGATCAATGAAGTCGTGGATGTAAACGTGGTGGGGAGTGGAGGTATCGACATCACCTTCTTCCACTGGCTTTCGCAGGACTCTTCCAATTTGCTGCACAAAGCTTCTAACGCCTTCGGATTCGTAAACGGATTCTCCCCCTCCAAGGGCATCAGCCTTGACGAGTACGTCACATGACGGTATGTCAATTCCTTCGTTGAAGATCTGGGATGCAATGAGGATTCGGATGTCGCCTCGTTCGAATTTCTTCTTTCCTTTTTCTCTAACGAGCTTGCCCTTCCCTCCATGAAGGTAACCAAGTTCACGATCATCGATGCCCCTCCTCCTCAGCATGGTCGACAGGATCTCACCATGTTTGATGCGGTTCACAATCACGAGAATCTTGTTGTCTGTTTCGTTGTATTGTTGTTCCACGACCTTGACGATGGCCTTGTTCCTTGCGGTACAGTCAACGATCGAGTTCGTGTAGAGTTCCTGGAAGCTGCCACCTGTAATCTCTTCATTACTCCCTTTGTACTCGTGAAAAAATACATGCGGAATGCTGAGGTAGCCATCACGTATAAGGTCACTGGACGTGACCTTGAACTTGATGGCCCCACAGACACACTCGAGATCGAGGTTGGCACTCCCACGATCCCAAGGGCTCCCGCTGAATCCATGATGGTACTGTTTGTTATTGCAAAGTCGGACGATTCTTTTCCAGGTTGCTGATTGACTGTGGTGGCAATTATGAGTGAGCAATCCGTTAGCTATGAATGAATTGGACCCCACTGAAGTAAAATCAGAAACCGTTTCGCCTTCTACGTTTTCGATGGTTTTGATCCTGGTCAAAATATAATCATCATTGTTGTACCTGATGGTTCCGTACGGGATTGTCCCTTTATTTCGACCAAGGTCGTTGAATGATTCACGATGGAAATCAATTAGATCCAAAAGATCATTTGCATTTTTATTTCCAATAGAAATTCTATGTTGATTGTTGTGTTTCACGTTCTTTTTATCTACACAGATAGAAGTCGAGTGGATTCCAAACTTCTTAAGCAGAAGCTTGAATTTTTCAGAGAACACCTTTGATGTCGAATTTACATGAATCCTAATGGAATCAACTTTGTATTTTCCAATAACGCATAATTGAAGGGATACATCTCCATCACACGAAATAAAAACATTAATGAATTCCCTAATTGACTCGAGAGACGAATAAAAAACATCATCAGGGATGTCAATTTTATCCGACTTCTTCCCATTTGGTATTAAATATTTTTGATTCAACAACTCTTTCAATCTCTTTGATTGGATCCAGATGGTCGTGTCGTTTCTACCGTTTGTAGAAATTTTAACATCAGATGGATTTTCTCCAAATGCTTTAATCCCTTTCTTGAAGAGATTGATAATGAATTTTTTTGATGGCTTCGAAAAAGAAATCTTTATTCTACTACCCTTGGTATCGAGACATCCATCTGCTAAGATCAATGCCAGAAATGCTGCCTGGTCCTTTGTCAATTGTGATTTCGTAGTGTGTGGGATTTTCACTGGCACTAAGAATCTGTGAATCTTTTTATTCAAATCCTTCGATTTTATTTCGACTATTTTTGTTTTGGCCTTACATCCTGGGACAATAGCCCCTACAAGATTCAGATGGTTAGAAGAAGTGATGATGGTGGAAAATTGAGTCTGTATTTTCAAGTTTTTGCTTGAATATCTTTCGAACTTGTCAGATACGATTCCACCAAAAACTCTATCTTGGTTTTGGATGTCTTTCAAGTATTTTACACCACCATCTTCCAATAGAATTAACGAATCCAATGTTAAACATTCATCGCTCACTACGTACTCGACTGACTCGAGGTATTTGGTCATATGGTACTTCGGGCTGGATGCTCTCTCGCCTTTCTTCTTGAGCTTGGCATCGATCGTCTGGACCATCCCGACACATATCTGCTTGTCGAAGTCGAGTTGACTGCCCTGGATCAGACCAACGTCAGGAAACATTCTCTTGATGGACCCGAAGTGCTGAGTCAAGATGTCTTCACGGTTGATCAAGATCAAGGTCTTGAGGCCCATGCCGCCTGCCAGGGCCCCGAACACAACCGTCTTGCCGCTTCCGGTCGCCATCGAGAACGTCATGAGCGGTTCCTGGATGCCCTTGGCGAATGCCTGGACCTGATAGGGTCGAAGCTTGTAGGGGAAGTCTTTCATCCGGTCAATGATGTCGCCAGGATCCACGAGCTTGATTTCACGCTTGTCCAGCACTTTGGCCTCATGGCCGAAATCTTCAATGATCTTCAAGAGTCTGTCGAGCAGGCCTACCGGCACCGTCTTGTTCAGTCGGTTGTATTTGGTATTGAGACGCTTTGTCAGGACACCGTACTTGTCCTTCATCTTGACATGGTAGCCCAGGAGATTCGGGAGAGACATCTCGAGATCCTCCGGGAGATCTCCCACGATCTGAGCCTTCTTTTCACGCACCACAACATACACGATCATCAGTATTGAGTCCTTCCGTTCATCAGCTTCCTCGAGAGGCAACCATAGATGGCCGACGCTATCCTGCCGGTGCCCTGCTTGATCATGTCCCACTCGGGATAGAATTGTTTTGGTTCATCAGTGTAGACACCGATGCCGTAGACCTCTATGCCGGTCATCTTGATTTTCTTAACGGCTTTCTTTAGCTCTTGGTTAAGGAGAGTGAAGTCGCAGTGATAACCGCAGGCAGGCATGCCGTCACAAATCACGATCAGGATCTTCCTGTCTTCTTTTCGCCGGGCCAGCCGCTGAGCCGCCCACATGACACTCTCGGGATCGCAGTTGTTGTCGTTGGGTCCAATGTTGAGCAAACGATACTTGACACTCGAGAAGTTTTCTTCGAACGATTTGTAGACGAAATGCCTGAGGGGTTCGAATCGATTGTAGTAGCTATTGTCTTCTTCGGTGAAATCTATATCCCGGCATCCATCATAGTCGGTTGTGTAGCCCGTGACCTCGAACGGTATGTGTAAGGCCTCGAGTGTTTCGGTGCAGGCAATGGCGGCTGACTTGGCCCCATGATACTTACCGTCATCCCGCATGGAACCCGAACAGTCGACCAGGATCTCGATGGCCGTGTTCATCCTCCTGCCGACGGACATTCTCTCAAAGACCCTCTTGTTGCCGCTCCGCAACGAATAGATAGCGGCCATGTCGATCTCGCCCTGCTCTGCATCCGGCAGGAAGTGCATTCGCTTCCGGGCCATCAGGAGCGAGAACAGGCGGCTCCGCATCGATGCGATATCCTGGCTGACGTTCCGCTTGATCCCCTCATACATCTTCTTGGTCCCGCTCGTCGGATCAAAATAGGGGGATTCAACGATGTCCCGCTCGAGAGCGACCGGGTGAGGTATGTGTTCGTTCATGTCTTTCTTGTGGGATTCGAAAATAAGGGTCTGGATCTCTTCGTTCGTGATGTCGAGTGTATCCTTTGGGATCGATTCCTTCATTTCACCAAAGAGTTTTTTTCTGGCCTTACCCTTCAATTTGTTTTCGTTCTGGCCTTCTTCTTTCTCTTTCTCCTCTTGTGGCGGAGGCTTCTCGAGCAAGTCCTTCAGGAGCTTCTCGATCTTGATGGCGTACTTGAGACAAAGCCTTGTGCCTTTCTTCCGGTCTCTCACGATGCCGTCCTGTTTGAATTCATCCAGGATGTCGACTGCCTTGTCTGCAATGTCGGTGATGTCTTTGGGCAAGTAGTCAGTGTCGATGCCTTCGAGCATTTCGCCCATCGCCACCCCGATGCCCCACAGAATCGTACCGGGATCATTCAGGATGGCATGCTTGAACTCCTCGTCTTCCTGGAGCTTGTCCCTGATCTTGAGTCGGTTGAAGTGATACATGTTGTTCAGTTCAAGCTCGGCGTTTCGGTAGTCCTGTTTCTGAAACAGGTTGACCCTGTAGTCATCCAGGACGTTCAGGAACGAGACTTTGATGGTTTCGCTCCGCTTGTTCAGCCTGCCGTAGACCTCGAGGTCAGTATGGGCCACGTGACCAGCTTCATGGTAGATGCAGCCCCGGAGGAATTCTTTGTACTCCTGGTATTTGTTATCCGACATGATCGGGATCAGGATCTTGCCTGGTCTGGTCTCGACTTTCCCGTCGGCATTGTACACGACATCGACGTTGTAATCTTGGCCGAGATATCGGGCCAACGACAACAAGCCATCACATTCACGTTGTTGAAGTTGAACCTGCATGCTGTTCCTATTCCAGTGGCCTGACCCACTCGTGAGGACAGTGAACCTTCAGGATCTCCATGATCTTGTTCTTGTCTTTCGGGGCAGCAAAGCTCAGGATCGAAAGCTTGATCGCCTTGTGAACGAGCCCATGGTCCTCGTAGAAGTGATGATACTTGGCCCATGCCAGGAGCCGTCGCATACCAAACACAAATTCGATCTCCTTCTGCTTCCACAGTTCCCTGAGGGCATGAGCCGCCTTCGCCATCGTCATGCTGGTGTCTTCGTCGACTTCGCACTTCTTTTGAAGCACAACCGACTCATCCTCTGGATCCATGTAGTCCATCTCGACAATCACACTGTAGCGGTCACGAGCCGCCACGTTCATGAACTGGACCCCATGGTACATGAAGTCGTCGTCCCCGAGGCCGATCGTGTTGGCCGTGCTGACCCACCTGAAATCCGGGTGCCGCTTCACAACCTCGAGAAAAGATCTCTTGTTGGTCGGGTGATATTGCTGAAGCGTGATCTCGCCATCACGCTCGAGTAACGGGTGGAGGGCTCCTCGAAGCTCAGGCCTCATGAAGTCGGCCTCGTCTTCCAACAGGATCTTGCCGTGGCGAAGCGCATCGGTAGCGTAACCGTCGGACCAGACCATCTTGTCTCCCTCGACGAGCCACTGGCCCACGACGGCATGCAGTCGAGTCTCTTCTGAACACGAAAACCTGATTAGCTGCCAATCCGTGATGGCCGCAATCATCATGATGAGAGAACTCTTCCCGGATCCAGGGGGCCCGACAAGCAAGATGTTGTCTTTGCCCTCGTCGCTCAGGGCGAACGCAATGGGCTCTGCCACTTCAGTGTCGAGGCTGTAGAACGGATCGACCTTCGGGATGTAGGGCTGGATGCTCTCGTACTGATCGCACCGATCCTTCCTGGTGCATTCCTTGCACGGGAGGCCTTTGATTTCTTTCCCTTCGTTGACGCAGACACCATGATCCACGAGCTTCCGCCTGCGGAGAGAGGCATGGTCAAACATGTACTCTGTTGGTCGTACTGCCGTACGTTCAGACATGGTGGCCCTTTCTTACTTGCGAAGGTAGAGGGTGATGGCGGTCTCGAGTTTCCCGTCCTGCTCGAGAGCTTCCCTGGCACATCTGTGGTATCGTTCCTTGTCGATATCGGACGGCTTCCATCCGAGAGACAAGATTGCCTTCTTCAGTTCACGAAGCATCTCCTCGACCTTGGGGTCGGGTTCGTCTTGCTTGATCTGGACGACCGGCTTGGCCCGGCGTTTCTTCGGTATCCTGATGGGCAGGTCCTGACCGTCGCTCATCACTCCGAATCCTTGACCGGCCCTGACGGCATCCATCATGGTCAGGTTGCTCTCGTACGGATCTCCTGGCTCGATCATGTTGGGCAACCCTTCGAAGCCCGGTTCAGCCGGTTCCCCTTTGGCGAGTTTCTCGAGGTTGTGCTCGTCGACCGTGACCGATAGGTAAGCATCGTCGTGATCCCAACAGGCTCCCACGACAAAGTCAGTTGACTTGTGATTGATGTAGAGCATCCAGTAGCCCCGGCCTGCCACGAACAAGGTGTCGCCTGCATCCGTGATGCCGTTGGGCCTCATCGCAACCCTGCCCTCAAGCTCCAGCTTCCAGTCACTGGTCCAGATGAAGTCGAGACTCACTCGATGGCAAATGGCCGTTTTGGTCAGGAGCATGTCCTCGAGCAACTCGATCACCCTGGGCTCGATCGCTTCCTTCAGGTATCGTTTGAAGTCGTCGTGGAAATCACTGTGGTTTCCGTTTGCTTCCTGCATGCTGGATTCCTTTCTTACGCCTGGCCTTGAGGAGTTCCTGTTCGATTAGCTCGTGGATTTCTTCGAATCGTTCACGCCACCCTTCCATCCACCAGCCGAGAAAACCGTGCTTGCAATTGAAGTCGGCACAGTAGACCCGCTCCATGCACTTGGAGCAACCCTGGTAGGAGCCTCGTTCCGCCACGATGGCGGGATCCCGCTCCCACTCTTTGCACTGGTAGCCGAGACACATGAAGCAGGGAGGACGTTCATCACAGAGGGCACAGATAGGTTGGTGAAGGTCAACCCACTCTTTCACGGCTTCCATCCGGTTGGCGATACAGAACGGGCAGTCTGTCGTGGAGGAACACTCGATCTCGGCACCGCTGACCACGTGGAAACGCTGGCCGTCACGAATACGGGTTACAAACTTTGGCATCTGTTTCTCCTTGCAAGGATACTGCCCATTCTGACAGATCCTCCTGGATCCTGTCAAGGGGTTTCTGGGCAGACCCATGTTTCCAGGTCCTGGACCGGCCCGGAGGCCGGGTCCTGAGAATCCCTTGGCAGGGGGTCCTCCCGGCTCCCGGAGCCGGGTTTTTCTTGAGATGCGTTTTGTCAACCATTGACGTTGTCAATTATTTACATTGTCAATTATTGACAAACCCCGGTTTCGGGGCCCAGGCCCCGTTCCCGGCCCGGCAATTATTTCGATCATTTCCCCCCTACGGGGGGAAATAATCTCAATATATAACGGTACGTATAGAGCGTAGCTCTTCCCCGTAGGGGAAAGGGGGCCGGAAAATTTTTTGCCCCGAATCCTCTGTGAGTCAGTTTGTAAATTATTTACCATTTCGTTTTCCTCGGGTTCGGGTGTCTTGGGGACCTTGACTCGCTTTCACCAAGTGGGTTTCTTCCGCCTTTTGACTCGCTTTCACTCATTGGGTTTCTTCAGCCTGATGACTCGCTTTCACAGCTTGGGTTTCTTGCCGGTTATGACTCGCTTTCGTTCGATGGGTTTCTTTGAGCCAGTGGCCGTGGGGCCGGGCCCCGCATTACGCAACCTTGACGGTTGGTTCTACCTGGGGCCAACCATAATCCTCTGGCTTGTCGATATCGATGTGGCCGAGGTGTTCCTGAACATACGGCTCACTCACGGGCAACCCTTTGAGCTTCCGGGCCACAATCCAGTAGTGGCAAAGGAACCGCTTCATCATGACCCGGATGGCATCATCGTGCCGATGGCCTTTCATTGTATCCTTCCAGGCCTTTTCTACGAGTAGCCCATTATTGAGTCGGGTCTTGACTACCAGTTCGCTCTTGGAGGTCTTCTCTTTCCTCTGATCATAAATGTCCCGGTAAGGGCTCCGGCTCTTGATTATGGAAATAGCCGATCTGTACAGGGCGGTACGGAGCTTTTTATTTCCTCCTCCCGCCTTGCCTTTTTCGTATCGACTGTGAGAGGGCTTGTCGTACCCGACATACTGCCATAACGACGAAGGGTGATCTGCCTTCTCGACATTAATGTAGACCGCCAGGTAAGCTGCCGTCCCAGGCCCGAGGCTCCTGACGCACATGGTAGCATCGATGATGGGGTCGTTGTGCTTCACCTTCATGAGTCTCTTTTCGATCTCTTTTTCAGCCTCTTTTTCTTTCTTGCTGATTTTTTTCAGTATCTTCTCCAGCACTTCAATATCTTGAGGATCGAGGTCATCGGTCTCTCGTTTGAAGGCGAGCAGCTGATTCGAAATCTTGATCCGTAGCTTCAGGTGTTGCTCCAGGATATCGATGGCCTGCTTGAGGTACTTCATCCATTCGGGCCGCACACGCTTGATCCCGTGTATCTCCATGTGCTCGACAGGATGGAGGAGCCGGTAGTTTTCATCGTCGTAACCGCCTCCTTTAGCCTTGGGCAATGGATCTCGGTGGGTGTCGATCAAACTTGGGTCGCCGGTGTAACCTTTCTTCCTTTTCAGATCTGTTTTTCTTCCCATCTTCATACTCCTTTCGTGTTGTGGGTTTCTTCTACTTTGTGACTCGCTTTCACCAAGTGGGTTTCTTGCGTCCCTTGACTCGCTTCGAAACCGTGGGTTTCTTCCATTCCTTGACTCGCTTACGATCGATGGGTTTCTTTACCTCTCTGACTCGCTTGCACGCAATGGGTTTCTTCTGCTGTTTGACTCGCTTCGATGTAATGGGTTTCTTCTGCTTTTTGGCTCGCTTCTCCTTTTTGAGTTTCTTGTAACGAGTGACTCGCTTTCGAGTTGTGGGTTTCTTAGGCCTTCTGACTCACTTTTGCTTTTTGGGTTTCTTGCAACGACTGATTCGCTTTCTTGTTGTGGGTTTCTTACCTCCTTTTGTTCCACGAACTGAAGACCTCCTCCAGCACTCCCAACACCAGGATGCCAAAGATGATCCAACCAAACACTTTCATGATCAGTATGATGGTCATGGCTTTTCTCCTCTAAATAATTCAAAGACGCTGTCTATTGCGATGATCAAGACCACGACGGCAAAAATCTTCACGATGATCATTTTGCCCTCCTTACCATTTGGTTCCGACCAGAACGGTGTGCATGTTGATCCCGACGTTCTGTTCCGATAGACCTGAGTTCGACAGGTGAGTCAGCCGGTACTCGAGCAGGACGGATCGTTTGCTCGAGGCCTGGAACCTGGCCCCGGCCCCAACCGAGGGGGTGAAGTTCAGTGGCAGGCCCATCCCTTCCACCGACATGCTGTTCCACGAGATGCCTGCCATTAGCTTCAGGTATGGCGAGAAACCCTTGACCAGCTGATACGGAAACGTCAGGACCGGCTGAGCCACCAGCAGCAGGCCGTTGCCCTCGTTGGTCCTGTAGCCCAACATGATCTCGCCCTCCAGGACGGCCCACAGGTCTCCTGCCAGGTGTCTGCCGTACAGGTCGGTGCTCAACGTCGAGAGCCATACCTCGACCTTCTCGGTGCTGGCGAACAATCCGGCAGGCTGAATGGCGAACCCCGTCATGGTCGTGATCTCGGCTCCCTCGGCAGGATCCAGCCAGTCGGCCACGTGACCGCAGCAGGTCTGCACCGTCGTCATGACGACCACAAACATGATGACGAACAGGATGTATTCATACCACTTCATCGTCCTTCTCCTTCATCCTCATGATGGTTTGGTGTAGCCGGGCGGAATGCAGCATGACCTCGAGAGTGTTGTGGGCGAGCTTGACGTTCTCCTTCACCAGGTCGAGCCCTATCCAGTCTAAATCCCGTACCGCCGACTGATAGATCTCGAGCGACTGGATCGTGCCGGTCATGCGGGAGAAGTCGTTCAAGATCTCTTTGAGTTCGCCTTTCCAGTTGCGGTTGCTCATGGTGTCCTCCCGAACATCAGGATGGTCTTGACAAATAGGTCCAGGGCTTCCTCGATGGTACTGGCATCTCCGCAGTTGCGACACCTGATGAATCCGTGGTCCCCTCGATGACTCCATCGGAAGCTACACGTCCTGCACGTCACGTTCAGGATCGGTATGCTGACGTGATCCTTGCCCTTGAGCTTTACAATCGAGTCAATCGAGATCATAAAATTCCTTTGTGGTAGGGGGAGGGAGGAATTGAACCTCCACGCCGGTCATGACCCTCGCTCTACCGTTGAGCTACTCCCCCTATAACAGTATTGCTCCGCTGTATTGCCAATCGTACCGGAGGTGACCGTCCGGGAAAAAGATCAACTGCCTGAGTTCGTCATTTCTGGTCGGGTCGATCGTGAGACAATCCGAGAGACAGACGTTCTGCCCGTGGTAGTCGTACACGATGGCCCCGTGCATCAGTTCCATCAGGCGGGTGCCTTCATAATCAAGCTCGTTTTTGATTTCTTCTATCTGGGAAGGGTCGAGGGCATGATCGGCAACAAATCGGCTGATGTTGTAGTCCTTGCAAACCTCGGGTCTCTTGATGTTGCGGATCGTGAGTTGCTCGACCTTGTGGTCCTGGCACCACTGGATCATGTTCTCGACATCACCGACGTGCTCGATGTAGCCCTTGACCAACATGCAGGTGATCCTGACTGAAAAGCCCCTGTCGTGAAGTCGATCCACAACCTTGCCGAGGGGGTAGCCCATCCCATAGATCTCTGCGTTCATGGTTGGCATCCAATGAACAACCGAGAGGCAGATGGTCGTGAGGCCGTCGTGGCTCCAGACTCCCATGAATTCATCATAGTCTTTTTCGTGGGTATGGAACCGGATCCCGTTGGTCTGGAGTTCAACGAACGGGAAGTTCCAGGCCTTGAGTCTTCCGACGGTACGGCTGATCTCGACAGGGTGCAGGGTAGGCTCGCCCTTGCCGGTCAACAAGACGGTCGAGACCCCGCAGTCCTTTGCGTAGTCGCAGGCCGATTTGAACCGGCGGAAATATTGTGGGTGAGTGCCTTCGGTATCCATGCCGTAGTCCCGGATGCCTTCGTCGTGCGTCATCTTGGAGACACAAAACGGGCACCTGGCGTTACACTTGTGGTTGCCGATCACCATCGAGAGGGTCTGGATCTTCATCGTCGAGTCCTTTCATGTTTCTTGAGTTCTTCATCGATCCTGTTCACCAGGAGCGACCCGGTGATTGCCATCAGGACGATCCCGATGATTCCGCCTTCAACGCTGCCGACCACGAGTGTTGCGATGAACAGCACCACGGCAACAGCGAAGCTGGCAAATTCGAGTGTTTTGATCATGACCCTAGTGTCTCCCTTACCCCGGCCCGAACGCCTTCAAAAAGCCATCTCTTGAACTTCTCACGGGCTTCCTGGTTCTTAGGGTTTCTCAGGATATAGCTTGGATGGTATGTCGAGATGTAGAGCATGCCGTCCCGCCGGACCCACTTGCCCCATTCGTAATCCGGGCCGATCAACGTCTTGCTCGCAGGCCTGCCGATGCAGACCACCACCTTGGCAGGCGAACGGGTCAGCTTGTACTGGAGCCACGGGCTGCATGCCTCGATCTCGTCCGGCCTGGGATCCCGGTTGTTAGGGGGTCGGCACTGGATGATGTTCGTGATGAACAGGTACTCGAACACCACGTCGGTGAATTCTTCCTCCAGGGTCTCCCGGAGCAGCTGCCCCGACTTGCCGACAAAGGCTTCACCTGTTTCATCCTCATCCTTGCCGGGCCCTTCTCCGACCAGGATGGCGGCGGCGGTCCTCATGTTGCCTGATCCCCATACACAAAGGTTTCGCCCCTTGTGCAGGCGGCAGGCAGTGCATTCGACATGGGGAATACGGAATGGATCCATCACAATCTCCCGATCTCGGTTATGATTTGCTGAAATTCCTCGTATTGTTCGTCATCGAGGCGTTCGCCAAAATGTTTGATCATGTGCAGCACCCTTGCCATCTGGGGCTCCACGATCCTGACGGCCTTGCTCGGCATCGTCACGCCACATTCCGGGCAATAGAGGCCACCATCCTCAGTCTGAAGGGGTATCGTGAGCATACTTTACTCTCGCTTCCAGGATCCCGATAAAATGATTCTTTGCAAGCTCTGTAATTTCCTTCTGAAGTTTACCGAAGTCGATTGTGGGCCGCTTGAATTTCTTCAGGATGTCCCACATGTCTTCCGTGATGATGTCGTGATAGACGGTGCTGAGCAGCCTGCTCATGTCATCGATGGTGGCGGGTGATCCTTTCTGGTCGTGGATCTTTTGCAGAATCTTTTCGACTCGACTGTAGGTGCAGTAGACCGACGCAATCTTCATCTCGACCGCTTCCCTGGGGATCGGGCCTCCGAAGACCTTGACGTTCATCTCCCGGAATTCCTTCGCCACCAGCTTGGCGTAGGGCTGACGACCCCACTTGTTGATGAAGTCGTAGTTCTTGATCACGATGCCCTCGCCCTGGGGGTGGGCCTCGTAGTTGGTTCTGCCCACCATGGACTCGAGGGCCTCGACCTTCGGGAATGCCGTGATCACGAGGGGCCTGAGGTACGGGATCTCGTATTCCGCTATCATGGGTTCGTATTCCCAATAGGGCAGCATCCTGCCCTTGGTCCTGTCCTCAACGTCGAACACGTAGAGCTTGCCCAGGTGCTTGGATGGATAGTTGACGGCATGCTTCACGAGCCATTCACCGTAGATTCGTGCGTGAGGGTAGGACAACAGGAAGCTGACCAGGTCGTCGTTCTTCATGACGTAATCAGGGAGGCCCCGGAAGCCATCCATGATCTCGGCATCCATGGTGGCGGGGTAGAATCGGGCCACCACGTTGTTCCTGGAGGCCACGTAGATCCAGTAGCGGTCGCCCTCAAGGTTGGCCCAGGCAGAGGCGTTGGCACCATCGAGTTTCTCGAACACGTAGACCTGGCCCTCCAGGATACCGCCGACCTCATCGATCTTGTCGAGTCTTTCAACCTTCTCGTACTTTTTGAATCCGGTGTCTTCCATACTGTTCCTCCTCGGCGTTTCTTATTTCATTGCCTCCATGTAGGCTGATGCTCCCTCTTCCCTCAGGTTCTCCACGAGTTCTCGAGCATCCTGTTCGGTGAGCTTCTCCTCGATAATGTGAGGGAGGCTCTCGACAACGTCTTTGGATTCCTTGAGCCCGAGGCCGGTGGCCTGCTTCACGATCTTGATGATCTGGATCTTCTTTTCTCCATGGTCGGTCAACACGACTTTGAATAATCCCGATATGGTAGCGTCGATCAGGATGCCTGGATTCCGCTTGGCGATCTCGCCCAGGAGCCTCCGCATCTGAGTCTCGTCTGACCGGCAGATGATGTCGATGGCCTCACGATAGACCCGTCTCTCCTGTTCCATTGCTTTCTCGAGGTACTCGTCGAAGGACCGCTTGGATCGGTTGGATCCTTCCTGGCTGAATCTCTCGAGCGGGATCGTCTTCATCGTGGCTCCTATGTATACTCACGGATCAGGTTCTTGACGGCCTGCTTGCCCTTGGTCCGGTCGTACCGGGTCCGGTCAACATGGACCTCGGTGCTCCTGGCGTAGGGGTTGCGCTGACCGTGTTTCTTCTTCTTCCTCGAGTACCAGTTCGTCTTGTTGTTCACGACATGCTCCTTGTGTTTGGAGTTTCTCAGGGTGCCGACTGCTGCGGTCCCTTCATGAGCCAGCCCTCGGCATCCTGGCAGCACCATCTTAGATGTTCTTGATAGTTTTCCTTCTTGCTGAACTTCAACACGTATACCATCCGGCTGACCTTCAAGTCGATCCAGACAATGATGGTCATGTACTTGTCACTGTACCAGGCACCGGCCTCGATCGGCCCCGGTCTGAAGCTCTCGATCGGGAGGAATCCGAACGGCACCCCCCGATCGATTCCCTCTCGATCCCGTTGGGTAATCCAGGAGAAGGCCGAGACCTGGTGAGCCTCGACCCATACGAATTCAGTCATGTTGTCCAACAGGTATTTTTCGAGGGGGTTGTGTTTCATCATTTCTCCTTTGCTCTTTCCTTGCAAAGCCTTGCCAGCTTCTCGTGATGTTCGGCACTTTTCCTGTCCTGCTTGGCGGCTCTCAGGTGATATCCGGCATTCCAGGAAAAGCTCTTGGCCTTGTCCTTCTTGAGGTATTCTGCCTTTGTCCTTTGGTCTTCCTCTAACTCTGCTTTGAGTTCCTGCCCTTTCAGGGCGGCAGCTTCTTTGCTCTCGAAGAGCCGTTCCTCGTCGTATCCGAACGGGCCGCTCCGGTAGTGGGCCTGTATGCTGCCTCCGTTGACTCGGAGTTCTATCCCGGTGATGGCGACTGGTTCCGGGTCGACGACATACTCATATTCTTTGACGGTGCCGGTCGGGGGTTCGAATCCACGAGTACAAAAGTTGCACGGGAGAATCATCTCGTCTCCGTTGCCGAGGGTGAGCTTCACCTCTCGGTTTCCGTAGCAGATAGGGCAGGACTTCTCGACCGGCAACCAGGAGCATCGTGCATGCCATACTGCATCACCGACCTGATATTTGCTTGGTAGTTTTTCACTCATGATTCGTTCCTCCTTCATGGCCGGTCTCCTGAGCCGTGATCTCGGGCTCGAGGCCGGAAGGTTCGATCCCGACATAGAAGATATCACGACCGGCCTGCTGGTTGGCCTTCACCGTCACCTCGATCCAGTCCCTGGCCTGCTGAATTGTCTCGAACCTCGAGGACATCACGACCTTGACTCCCCCGAGGAGCAGGCCCTTGCCTGCCGTCACCGATCCTCTGAAACTCTTCGTTTTCACTTTGGCCTCCTAGACTAATGGTAAGTGTTTCATGGTCCCGATGTTTGCGATGAACCACTTCGCCATCTTGACGCTGGCCTCGTTCCTGCCATCATACCTTGACGGCTCGAGTTCTGCCAGATGCTCGAGCCACTTGACGCAAAGGCCGGTGAAGAATTGCTGAAGGGTCCGGTGCTCGCATGCCATCCCCCGGATGAACCAGGGGATCTCATCGTCATGGCCTCCGTTCAGCATCCGGGCCACCTCTTCTGCCAGCTTCTTTCCCGTTGACTGCTGGTAGAATTGATCCTCGAGTCTCCTGTCCATCTCGGACTTCAGGTCTGAGGGGAGCGTATCGTATGCTTCTCGTTCTTCCTGGGAGAGTCTCCAGTAGTGCTTAGTCATGTCTGTTCTCCTCATTTTGCTTTGAGTTCTCGGACCATCGAGGCCGGTACGAACACCGGCTCCTTGCACCAGGTTTCGCCATCATTGCAGATGCAGTAGAAGTATCCGCCATTGACCCTGGTCCGGTCGTATATTCCGTAGTGTCGTTCACCGTAACTGTTGTCGAAGTAGTGGGTCGGCTTCGGTTCGGCATTCTGAAAAGAGGGATGGATCGAGCCCCTGGCCGGTCGTCCCATCGGGCTCCCTGGCCCCGATCGGTGAGCAATGTCTCGGGCTATCGATTCCAGGATCAAGTCATCTTCATGGCCGACAAGCTCTCGGCCCTCAGGGATCGTCTCGACCAGGTAGAATCCCTCGAGTAGATACCGGATGATTCTGGCGGAGCCACCGTCTGGCATATTCCACCTTACCAGTACTCCTGGTTTGAATTCCGTTTTCATCTCGTTTCCCTTTCGTTCGGGTTGGGTTCCTTAGGGGCGAAGAGCCCTGCCCCTTTCATCGGCACCTCTGGCCGTCGCCACTTCGGCCAGAGCGGTGGGGTTGTGCCTCCCGGTTCAGGGCTCTTCTTCCCACTCGGAGGCAGAGCAGTGGCTGTACTCCGCCGCCTGTGGGCTCTGGGGTTGCGTGTTCCGTTTCTTCTTGGCCTTTTTGGGAGCCGGAGGATACAGCGTGAGGTCCTCCTGGTATCCGCACTTCCTGCATCTCCAGACTTCTTTGGTCCTGTTTGACTCCGTAGAGATCCTCTTCATGCTGTTGTCGCACTTGTCACAGAACATGATGCCGTTCTCCTGTCAGACTACGGTTGGTTCTCCCAGGATGTTCCGCCGGACAATCCGGTCAGAAATTTGCAGATTTTCAGAGGGCCGACTGAAGGCACTGAGCACGATGCTCAAGGCCTGGCCCTCGAGGCCTCGGTCGGTGCGATCTACTACATGGTGGATGGAGTTCGACTTGAAAAAAGCTTTCATGCGGTCATGGTCTTCGGGCCGGTCGATCTCGAACCAGGCGACCGACTTGCTGTAAAGGTCGTGGATCTCGACCGTGATCAGGTTGTCCTTGACGAACACGTGAGCCGCCATTACGGGTTTCCCCCATTGTACCGCTGCCTGACCTCTTCTGCAAGGGCCAGTTGCCGCCGGTGCTGCCGGTGCCGCTCGAGGGCCCGGAGGGCCTGAGGGCTCGGAGGCCTCCCGGCTCTCTTTACCTTCCACCTGACCCGGTGCTCCCGGAACTTGGCCTTCATCTGGTCGTGTACTTCCCGGCCCAGGAACCGCCGGACCAGGTCCAGGTAGATCCGGCAGAACTCCCGGCCATGGGCCGCAGCGAACGGGTAGTTCTTGTCCTTGTACCCGTGAGCTAGCTCGTGCAGGATGATGCCCCGGTGCCGGGCCCAGACCGGCAGGATGAGGCTCCTGGTGCCGCCTCGGGCCCAACGGGTTCCTCGACCGGCCTTGACCTCGGGATCGATCCTGCCCCACTTCCTCACGACCCACTTGTTGCCCGTGACCTTCCTGACAAAGGCCTCGCTCGCCTGGAGGGTCGGCCCGATATAGAATTCCTGCCGGTCCAGGAGCCAGCCGTCGACCTTGTAAACTTTGCTCCGCTGGTTGTCACGTGATCTCAGGATCCTGGTCATGATCTCACTCCGCCTGGACGATTCGTTCGCACCGATCATCGAGCCCATACAGGATATCCAGGGCAGGCCACAGGTCCAGTCCTGAGAAGACCATCTCGAGGCCCCTGCCCTCCCCCTTGGGTTTCAGGAACAACACGATTTTGACCCCTTCACCGTCCTCATAATCGATTTTCTGGCAGAGCCCGTGCCTGGTGCGCTCGACCGTCTCGATCAGCTTCGCCATTTTACTTGCCTCCCGCATTGTAATCGTTTGCGATCAGGGGATCCCCTCCGGCCTCGAGGCAGGCACTGAAGCACTTCGTCGCCCGGCGGCAGGCCTGGTCCAGGGCATCCTCCCGGTCCTTCCCGTAGCCGTGGAAGGTAGCGGGGGTCGTGTTGATGCTGGCCTTGTAGGTGCCGTCGTCCCTGGTCTCGATGAGGGACCAGAAGCCGTGCCACTTGACGGGATGCAGGGGGTTCGGCGTGATGCCGGTATCCTTGGTGAAGTAGGGCAGGGGGGTTGTGTCGGGGTCCCAGGAAACGGTTTCGTCGCAGATCAGGCACTGCCAGACCCGGATGAAGGTCTCGGTCTGGGGACGTTCTACGTATAGGTGATGATGCTGACAATTGGGGAATTCCATCACGACCTCCTCGGATTCTTTGAATTTAGTTGCCATCATGGCCGATCCTTTTCTGGTCTCAGGGGTTGAATCGGAAGGTCGGGAAGCTGGCCCCGCAGGCAGCGACCCCGCAGACAGTTCTTTGGCTTGTCCACCCTCTCAGTATCCGGGTTGCTAACGGAACCTCTCTCTCCCTTGTCACCATAAACGGGAAGCGGTGAGGGCGGGTTTAAGCTCGCTCTATCGTTGTGGAGCACCAGCATCCGTTCCTTCCTGGTTTCCTGGTCCGGTCCTGGGAGCCCACAACCTCGGGGGTTGTGCCGGTCGCCCGGTGAGGCCGAGGTAGCGGTTGAACCTATCGGTTTGCTTCCTCGCTTCGATCCGCCTCGCATTGCTTCCACCTCTTTTTAAGCTCCCAGGACCGGACCAGGTTTGAGTTCAGGGCTTATCGGTCGAACCTGGATTCCGCCAGGCCGACGTTGTACTCGTGTACTTCCTGGCTGACGATCTCGAAGGCCTCCTCGAGGAACTTATCGACTTGCTCATCGGTGTACCGCTCGGTGATATCAACGCCCGATTCGTTCTCGATCCTCTCGAGCCAGTATTCATCGTCCCTGGTCGACGCTCCGATGATGACCATCGCCTGCTCGTCAACGTCCTGCCTTTGCACCGGGTAGATAACTTCGATATGGCTCATTTGGTTTGCTCCTTGTGTTTGCGGTTGCCCAAATTATCTGCAAGCCTCGTGCCAAGGGGCCGGAAAAATGCTTTTTTTGCTTAAGTATCTAAAATCATTGAGCTTTTAGAAAAGCTCTCATCCTGGGCCAGGATCCTGGCGAAGACCGATAGGGTAAAAGATTGCCACTCTGCGGCACTTTTTGAAACAGTTTTCGTCACTTGGCAGTATTTCTAAATGACTCCTGGCCGGTCAAGGATTGACTTTTTTCGCTGTAAGTATCGATAATCATTGAGCTTTCAAAAAAGCTCTCCGATTTTCTCGAGTCTGGCACGATACTTGCTGGTATCTTAGGGCAAACAGCAACAGCAGAAAGGGAAACGAGATGAAGACAGTCAACGGAACAGTCGAGTATGATGGCAAGGTCGTCGAGATCCCCAGGTTCCTGGGATGGCTGACCGAGATGGTCCAGCTTCAGAACGGTGCGATGGTTTCCTTCCATATCGTCAAAAAGAACGGTGAGGAGAGGGTCCTGGTCGGCAAGCTCGGGGTTACGAAGCACCTGAAGGGCGGCGAATCCACGACCGCTCACCTGCCCTACCTGCTCACGGTCTTCGATATGAACAAGAAGGCGTACCGGAACGTGGATCTCAACAGGGTCAAGGCCCTGAAGATCGACGGCATCACGTACCGCCCGGTTCCCTGATTCCCTGACGAGTCGGGCGACCTCAGGGTCGCCCGGCTACCAGGTGACCAGGCAACCCCAAGCATAGAAAGGGCAGCATGATGGAAACGAGGCAAGTCGAGTACAACCTCCCGGCGCATCGGATCCCCAGGATCGTCGAGAAGCTCGAGGAGACGAAACGACGGGCCGAGAAGAAGGGCCTGGGCGGGTTCATCACGTACCAGGTCGGTGAGATCGAGATCAACACGTACCAGGATACGGATTATTTTGGCCGGGTTGTCGAGAAGGTTGTCGAGACCCGGACCCTGCTGTATGTTGCCATGACCCGCGCCAAACATCGGCTCGTGATCCCCTATGTGGTGGAGTCGGAATTCATAAGAAGAATGAAGAAATCTCTAAGAGCGTGACTCGATTTCATGTATTCTGAGGTCTTGACCGTATCTGTCAAAACAGTTTAGTCTAATAGGATAAGCACAGCAGAATCCCGATGATGTGACAACAAGAGAAAGGGGTCGTTGAGGGCGACTGAGTCTTGTCTTATTTTAGCGGGTTTGGGATAATCATCACGACGCTCTAATTTGACATGGCGACTGAGGTGACCTGATGGCGGCTGTGGAAATTCAAGGTATCTGAGGTCGACGAGAGGGTCCGCGATGGTGGAAGGACGAATCTCCATCAGAAGAAGGCGAGTGGGAGACCTAAGGAATTGGCTATGACCAGGAGTGCGAAATACAAGTTTTCCGGGCACCAGACGTTCCCCTTTCGATACGGATGGCTCGAGAAAGGGGTTAGGGGTGTCGAGGAGCAGAAAGATCTCTTCTTTCTCAATGACGCGCTCGTAACGCTCGGTGTCGGCAAGAACATGGTGGATAGCATTCGGCACTGGTGCCAGGTAGCTCAGCTGGTCGAGCCCGACCAGGATGCCGGAAGAAACGCGTTTCGGAACCTGCAGCCGACAGCCATTGCGCGGAAGTTGCTCCTCGATAGAGCTTGGGATCCGTTCCTGGAGGACGATGCGTCTCTGTGGCTGATCCATTGGTTGATCGCTACGAACCCGTTGATCGGAACGGCCTGGCAGCTCCTTTTTGGCAAATACAATCGACCGGATTTCACGCGTAGGGAGATCACCAATTACGTTCACGATTTCGCGGCGAAGGAAGGTCTCAAGGTCAGCGACTCGGTGATTGCACGTGATATCGACTGCCTCATCCGCACCTACGTGGTGGGAGGCGGATCCAAGAAACTGACTGTAGCCGAGGAGTCCTTCGCCTGCCCTCTGCTTCAGCTCAACCTTATCCAGCCGTCACCCGACGGGGAACTGTACCGCTTCGCCATCGGGCCGAAGCCCTCTTTGCCGGCTCCCGTGTTTGCCTATGCCCTGCATGAGCACTTCACGCGAAGGACGGACCGAACAGAGACAATGAGCATCCAGGAGTGTCTGTACGGCGAAGGCAGCCCTGGACAAGTATTCAAGCTTGATGAGAACAGCCTCATCGAGTATGTGGAGGTTCTTGAGGATACCATGGGGGGAAGCGTTGTCCTGGATGAGACAGCCGGTCTAAAACAGATCTACCGCCGACAGAGCTTCGATCAGGTCAAGACCCTCGACAGATACTATCGGAGAAGCAGCCAGAGATGACTGCCACAATCAAACCACTTGCGGACTACGTTGAGGTCAAAGGACGCTTCAGGCGCTCTACCCACTTGGAGAAGGACTTCGTAGCAGTATCTCAAAACGGGGACTACATCGTCACTCCGACGGCACGACTGGCACTCCACCGGTTGACCGAAGGTATGGGCAACGGTTCTCCTTCCAGAGCCTGGACACTGACAGGACCATACGGAGTCGGGAAGTCGGCCTTTGCGGTGTTCCTGACGCGACTGCTCTGTTCGAGGGGCAAGCAAGGCCAGCAGGCCCAGCAGCAACTGGAGGAAACCGATCCGCTACTGCTCGCTCGCCTTCGGGAGCTTGATGTCTACGCCAAGGATTCAAAGGGCTTCCTGCCGGTGCTTGCGACAGCCCGCCGTACGGCAGCTTCGAAATGTCTTGCCGAGGGAGTTGTTGCTGCCGTCTCGGCCGTCGGGAGCAGGAAGGTAAAGGCGTCTGTCCAGGCCCTTAAGGATAGACTTGGGGCGCAGCCAAATGGTCAGTCTTGGGACACCCGGCAGATTGTCGAAGTCATATCCTCCCTGTCCGAAGCAGCTACGGCCGCTGGCTACCAGGGCATTCTCTTGGTCGTTGATGAACTCGGCAAGTTGTTCGAGTATGCAGCGCGTTATCCACAAAAGGGCGACGTATACGTCCTCCAGGAGCTTGCCGAGCAGGCGGCACGCAGCACGAGAAGCCCCATCGTTCTGGTGGGTCTGCTCCACCAGTCCTTTCAGGAATACGGACTGCACCTGGATCTGGCCACACGCCGTGAATGGGCGAAGATCCAGGGGAGATTTGAGGACATCGCCTTCCTGGAACCAGCTGAACAAGTCATCCGGATGATCTCCCAAGCGATCCGCTGGGAGGGTGAGACCAGGCCTGAGAGTCTTCCAGGCTTCGCGGCCGAGATTGCTGCGGTATCGGCCAAGGCCGGGGTAGCGCCGCCCGCCATGCAGAAGTCGGAGTTCGAGGTGACGGCTACTGCCGCGTATCCCCTGCATCCCGTGACACTGGTTGCCTTGCCCTTTGTTTTCCGACGTTTTGCACAGAACGAACGGTCCCTCTTTTCGTACCTCAGCAGCCTGGAACCTTACGGATTTCAGGAATTCATTAAGACGCATGCGCTGACGCTTGATAACCCTCCCACTGTCAGGGTAAGCGACCTGTTCGACTACTTCACCAGAAGCCTTGGTGCCGGCCTGTATCGGCACCCGCATGCCCTCAGATGGATGGAGGCCGCCGATATTCTTGAGCGGAAGGACGACCTTTCGCCTATGCAGCGAGACATCGTCAAAACGATTGGGGTTCTGAACGCTCTTGGCGAATTCTGCCATCTGAATGCAACAGAAGAGATCGTGTCTCTGGCGATCTCGGACTGTGCCGAAGCCAGTGTTGAGCTTCATACGGCACTGGAGTCTCTGAAGGAGACTTCGATCGTCACGTACCGTAAATTCAACCACACGTACCGCATCTGGGAGGGTAGCGACGTCGACATCGAAGAGCGCATCGCAGAAGGGGAACGGAAGATACGGCAAGGGCTCAACCTAGCTGACAGCGTGAAGCGGTATCTTCCTGCGCGTCCTCTCGTCGCCCGTCGGCACAGCTTTGAGACTGGAGCGCTGAGATACTTCTCTGTCGAGTATCTTGACGATCCCGAAGCCATATCTTCTCATCTGCAGACCCCAGAACCCGGTGCCGATGGCAAGGTTCTCGTATGTCTCGCCGAATCACCTGCGGTAGGTGAACAGTTTCGCGCGTTGGCTCGTCAGGAACAGCAGCGGCGCGACGTGCTCTTTGCCATTCCGCAACTCATTGGGGAACTCCGCGCGGTTGTCACGGAACTTGGAGCGCTGAAATGGGCATGGGATAACACACCTGGGCTGAGAGACGATCGCGTAGCTCGGCGTGAGATGTCGCTACGGATCACTGAAGCCGACCAGATGCTGCGGCGCAACCTGGATGGCTTGCTTGATCCTCGCGATGAACCTATCGGTAGCGGCTGCCTTTGGATGCACAAGGGGGATCAGGTGTCCGTCCAGTCACCAGTGGACGTTTCCCAATTACTTTCCAATGTCTGCGACGAAATCTACGACAAGACACCCCGAATACGGAATGAGTTGATCGCGCGACGTTCCCTGTCTTCAGCGGCGGCAGCGGCTCGACGGAACCTGATCGATCGGATGCTGAGTCATCACGCGGAGAAAACTCTTGGCATCGAGGGATATCCGCCCGAGCGCAGCATGTACGAGTCTGTTCTGAAGGCAACCGGGTTACACCGTCAGGACCAGGACGGGAATTGGGGCTTTAGATCTCCAGGGAACCGCAATGCGACAAAGATTGTGTCAGCTTGGAACTGCATTCGTGATACCTTGTTTGAGAGGCAACCGGAACCGATCCCGTTGACGGGTCTTTTCGCGGACCTGGCTGCTCCGCCATGGGGCGTGATGCCCGGGCTGCATCCGGTGTTGCTCTGCGCCTTTATGTTGGCGTATCGGGACGAGACGACCCTTTACAGGGAAGGCACCTTCCTGCCTGAGCCTGGCATCGCCGACTTCGAAGTGCTTATGCGTCGCCCGGAGCTATTCGCCGTTGCCGGCAGCAGGATTTTAGGTGGACGTGCTGCCGTTGTGCAGCGCCTTGCGAAAGGGCTCAATGTCAACCCCGCAACCGTGCCCGTAGTCAGGGCGCTCTTCCGTATGGTGAAGACTTTGCCCGACTTTGCATGGAATACTAGGCGTTTGCCGGATACGACGCTTGAGATGCGCGATGCCTTCCAGAACGCCAGATCTCCAGAGCAGTTTCTGTTCGTCACGTTGCCGGAAGCGCTGGGTCTTCCCGGCTTTTCCGAAGCAAAGCCTACCCGTAAGGAGATTGAAGTATTCTTCAGGAGATTGAATGAAAGCCTTGAGAGCCTTTCCGAAGCTACAAGCTCTGCAATCAGCAGTGCACGTGACATTCTTCTCCGGTCATGCGGCCTTGCAGAGGGGGACGAACACTGGCGCGACTTACGCAGCACGGCGGTTGCTCTTGAGCCAGCAGTTACGGATGCGAGGCTTATGACGTTCTTGAACCGGGTCACACAGAGCGGGGCCGACAGGGCCGGAATTGAGTCGGTTCTTGCGCTTGTCGCGAATCGTCCGCCAAGGAACTGGTCGGATATGGATGTGGATCGGTTTCCTGAGGCAGCGGCAGCGATAGGCAAAGCTTTCCAGAACGCGGCACTGTCGGCCGGCGTCTCTTCCAAAGCGGATGCGCAGCTTGGTTCACTAACCCCAAGAGAAAGACGGCAAGCCGAGACTGTCTTTGACCGTGTGAAGAGATACCTGCACCGTAACGCGAAAGACACCACACCACGGGCCCTGCGTGCAGCAGTAACCCGCTTGCTAGAGGAGCTGAGTGATGGGTAAGGGTCGATCAGTTAAGCGAACCAAGACGACACGCCACATTCTCGCACTGTCAGGAGGCAAGGACAGTACCGCACTTGCCATCTTTATGAAGGGCAAAGTCCCTGAGATGGAGTATGTGTTCTGTGACACCGAGAAAGAACTCAGAGAGACATATGACTATCTCGACAAGCTGGAAGTCTTCCTTGGAAAGCCCATCGTACGTCTTAAACATGACGGCATGGGGTTTGATGACCTGCTGAAGATCAGGAATGGGTTTCTTCCTTCTCCACAGGTTCGTTGGTGCACCGAGTATCTGAAGATCAAGCCGTATGAGAAATTTGTGGGCGATGGTCTGGTAACGAGTTACGTTGGAATTCGAGCCGACGAGCCACATAGGAGGGGCTACATCTCAACGAAACCAAACATAGTCGCGCGCTTTCCGTTTATCGAAGATGGTTTGGTCCACTCCGACATTAAGCGAATTCTTGAGAACAGCGGCTTGGGGCTTCCTGAATACTACCAATGGCGATCTCGCTCCGGCTGTTTTTTTTGCTTTTATCAGCAGCGACGTGAGTGGATTGGTCTATTAGAAAAGCATCCCGAGCTCTTTGAAGAGGCTAAACGGTACGAAAGAGAAGACCCCGAGACAGGAGAGAGATATACCTGGGTGCAAAATGAAAGTCTTGAAGAACTGTCTAGGCCAGAACGTATGGCCCAGATTAAGGCCGACTACGAACGTCGGTGTGAACGCGAGGCCTCGTTCCGCGCGAATGCTGGTCTAAGTGATGTTTTTGATGACGGCTCTGCAGGTTCTAGCCCCAGCTGCCTATTTTGCCATCTGTGATGAAGAATTCGGCCGTATATATGGACTACAATGCTACAACGCCCTGTGCCGCAGAGGTAGTTGAATCAATGCTGCCATTCTTCAACGGCGACTACGCAAATCCTACAAGCCCCCATGTTGATGGCCGAGTCGCATCACGTGCTGTTGAACAAGCAAGACTCAACACTGCCCATGCGTTTGGGGTTGCTCCAGAGGAGATCATCTTCACGAGTGGAGCAACGGAGTCCAACTGCATGGTCATAAACGGGGTCGCCCAGAATCGTCAGACGCGACGTCGTATCGTAGTCGGGGCTGGAGAGCACAAGTCCGTTCTAGAACCATGCAAGTACCTCGAAGAAAGAGGCTTCGAAGTCGTCCTGATTCCACTTAATCGATCAGGTGTAGTCAGTGTCGCAGAGGCGGAACAGCTGGTGAACGAAGATACACTCTTGGTTTCTGTGCAAGGGGCAAACAACGAGACAGGTGTGTTGCAACCAGTAAGAGCCATTGCGAGTCTGGCTCGTTCGCACGGTGCTTTAGTACACTGCGATGCAGCTCAAATGCCCGGAAAGGTCCCATTGTGTTTGGACGAGCTCGGAGTCGACTATGCATCCTTGAGTGCTCACAAGGTGTATGGGCCAAAAGGAATCGGCGCTTGTTACGTGCGGCGAGGACGCCCGCGGTCCGCACTTGTCCCACTTCTCCGCGGCGGCGGACAGGAAGGAGAGTTGCGGGCCGGTACTCTCAATGTGCCGGCAATCGTTGGGTTTGGCACGGCCTGCCAGCTTGTCGTGTCCCGTCTTCATGAGGATATGGCACGGGTTGGCTCGATCCGAGATAGCTTTGAGTCACAGCTGCTTGGACTCCTGCCAGAGGTAATAGTTGTCGGCGCTACCTCTGACAGGATATCAGGCACGTCCTGCGTTATGTGCACCGACGTTCCCGCGGATATCCTGCTTGCTCGTGCGTCTGACCTTTGCATCAGCAGCGGATCTGCCTGCACGTCGGGCACGCTGTCGCCATCTCACGTCATGCTCGCATGCGGCTACTCAAGGGATGAAGCCCGGTGTATGGTTCGTGTGTCTTTCGGCAGATACTCTGAAGCTGTTGACGCAAACCGGGGTGCAACCCGAATTGCGGAATGCGTCAGAACGATAAGGGACGATCTGGAAGCGCAGCTTACAGCTAACCTCGCAAGAACCAGGGAGCATGGTCATGACACTTGAGAGTTTTCTTGAAGGCCTGGCAAGACTGAGCACGCCGGGCAAGGGCTTCAAGCCTCATAAGCACATTCTTGTCCTGACCATTATGCGCATGGTTCGCGAAGGACTGATTTCCTCGCATTCTGTGTTTTTTGACGCTGCACTTCGAAAGGTCTTTTCTGAGATATTCGCAAAGTATGCCACCCCGGAAGGCCTGCCCGTCAAGGCCTGCCCAATATGTTTCGTTCTTATCATCACGTCCACGCATTGCCGGATACAACCGATAAAGCTTTAGATTGTAACAATTCGATCGGCAGAAGCTTGTTTTGTATCGGCACGTATACGGGCCCCGATCCTGGGCCCATAGTCCGATATCGGCGCAATAACGGAGGCCGGAGGCCTGCCCTCGAGGATCCTGGGCCCGGAGGCCTGGGCCCGGAGGCCCGGAGGCCTGCCCTCGAGGCCGGAGGCCTG